>Ga0207701_10002064_pt1 | contig 20811 bp, 17 predicted proteins | sample KBSSwiSSwithPhiX_FD_184294 | JGI IMG/M metagenome (GOLD analysis project Ga0207701, IMG submission 184294) | Switchgrass rhizosphere bulk soil microbial communities from Kellogg Biological Station, Michigan, USA, with PhiX - S5 (SPAdes) (version 2) | ecosystem: Environmental > Terrestrial >... | reverse complement strand
AGCAGATCGTCGGGCGTCATCTCTACGGCTTCATCCCGTCGCCGGAGCTCGTCCCGCAGCCGTAGCCGGAGACCACGAAGGCACGAAGTCACGAAGAAGTTTTTTCTTTCGTACTCAATTCGCCGCGAATCGGCCCCGAGAAAAAAGATTCTTCTTCGTGTCCCTTCGTGTCTTCGGGTCTTCGTGCCACCTCTTCGGCTTCATCCCGTCGCCGGAGCTCATCCCACAGCCGTAGCCGGAGACCACGAAGGCGCGTAGTCACGAAGAACCACGAAGATTTTTTTCTTTCGTACTCAATTCGCCGCGAATCGGACCCGAGAAAAAAAGATTCTTCTTCGTGTCCCTTCGTGTCTTCGAGTCTTCGTGGTCTCCGTCACTGTCGAACGGTCGGATACTTGATCCGAGCTGCTCCATGTAGGTCTTGTACTTGGTGGGGTCGAAGTAATACTTCTTCATCTCCGGCCGGTACTTCTCGATGATTTTTTCGTTCATCGTGATCGCCGGCTGGTCGTCCGGGCCGATGAACGGGATGTACTTCTGATCCTTGGTCTGGACGTTGCGGAAGTAGTCCCACGCGCCCTGCACCAGCTCGGGGCGCATCAGCATGTCGATGATCGTCATCGCCTGGACCTTCGCGCCGGCGGTGACGCCCTTGTGCGCGATCGGCGTCGCCGACGCGATCGCGTTGGCCCAGTTGTGGCCCGGAAGGTTCGGGATGTTCGCCGGGTAGCCAAGCGTGACCGTCGGCACCACCCACGAGACGTCGCCGATGTCGTCCGAGGGGCCGCCCATGTTCTGCTCGGGATCGAGGCCGCCGCGCAGCGGGTTCAGCTGCGTCGCCAGGCCGATCTGCGGCTGCTTCAGCTCCTTCTGAATGCCTTTTGCCAGCGCGATGTCATCGGCGTCCCAGGTCGGCAGGCCGACCGAGAGGATGTTCGCGTACATGGTTTCGGCGAGCGTCTTGTTCATGTGCTGCGGCCAGGCCGAGCCGAGCAGGCGCGAGCTGACCTCGGTGTTGGTCATCATCGCCGCCGCCTTGGCGATGCTGTCGCCAATCTCGCGCAGCTCCTTGATGTGCTCGTAGTCGGTCTCGCGGAAGTAGTACCAGACCGACGCGTTCTGCGGCACGACGTTGGGCTGATCGCCGCCGTTGGTGATGATGTTGTGCGAGCGCTGCTGCAGCCGCAGGTGCTCGCGGCGGAAGTTCCAGGCGATGTCCATCAGCTCGACGGCGTCGAGCGCCGAGCGGCCGCGCCACGGTTGCGCGGCAGAGTGGGCGCTCTCGCCCTTGAACGTGTACTCGATCGACACCGGCCGATCGCGATGACCGGCTTCCCCGATCCCCAGGTCGTGAACCACGCGGTCGGCACACCGGCGTACGAGCGCTCGATCTTGACGCCGTTCTTCTCGAGCAGGTCGGTGAGGTACTTCGACGTCTCGAACTCCTGGAACCCGAGCTCGGCGAAGCTGAAGACCTGGTCGACCATCTGCTGCGTCTGCACACGCATCGATTCGACTTCGGCCGCAGCCTCTTTCTTCAGCTCCTCGACCCGCGGTGGTCCCGGCGGCGTCGGCGCCGTCGGCTGCGACGGTGCGCCGCCGCGGCCACGCTGCGCGGTGGTGGTGACGGCGAGGAGCAGGACCAAAGAGGCTGCAAGCGCTGTTTCATGGGTCGATGATCCATACGCAATCAGATCGTAGGGCGCCGCTTCAGCAGCGCCTCGCAGCTCGGCTGAAGCCGTGCCCTACGAGCGTTCCGTTTCGCGCGATCGTCTATCTCTGTTCGGTCGGCCGTGCGCCGCTCGCGGTTGACGTGGCGCTGCCGTAGTAGATGCCGTTGAAGAACAGCTTGAAGGTGCCGTGCGGCTGCGCGCGCCACAACACCTCGGGCCCGTAGAGGACCACGTGTCCTTTACCGACCGGCGCGTCCATGATCGCGACCGCCTGATCGAGATATTGCTGGCCCCATGCCCAGCCGCTGCGCAGCGGCGTCGGACCGTCGAACCAGGCCACCGGCTTCACGCCTTTGAGCGCCGCATTCGGCTCGAGCCGGAACGCCGGGCTCTCGTCCCACATCACCATCACCTTCTCGTCCATCCCGTAGGCGAGCGGGTGCGTCGGGTCGATCCTCGCCTCGAGGATGGTGCCCGGGATGTAGAACTTCTCGCGCGGCAGCGGCTGCTCGGCGCCGCCGGCGACCCGCTCGACCAGCGCGTCGCGAACCGGCAGGCCGAGATGATACGCGAGCGCTGTCGACGACCCGATCGCGAGGACGGTCCCGCCGTTCTCCATGAACTTCTTCAGCTCCGGCACCGTCTTCGCGACGCTGGTGCGGCCCAGCCAGTTGCGGAACTCCGCCGGGATCGTGTCCGCGCGCGGCTGCGCCCCGAAGCCGCCCTGCGGAGCGCCGGCCGTGGGATCGCGATACGGGATGCCGGCATCGACGAACACCAGGACGTCGAACTTCGCGTTCAGGTTGCCGGCGTCGAGCGTGCCGGGATAGACGACCTCGAACGGGAACTCGTACTGCTCGAAGATCCAGCGCGTCCAGCCGGACGGCATCGAGCCGCCGTACTGATCCCACAGCCCGATGCGTACCGGCTTCAGCTTCATCGTGTCCGCCGGCTTCGACGCGACGGTGCCGAAGGAAAGCCCCTTGTCGGCGGCGAGCTTCTGCAGGATCGGCAGCGTCGATGGCTTGGCTGGGATGTACATCGCGCCGGCCGGGAATGTCTTGCCGGCGACGGTCCACGGCGATCGCAGCCAGTAGACCTCTTCGTTCGCCTTCAGCAGCCGGTTCACGGCGACGAACGCATCGTTCACCTGGTGATCGAGCAGATAGCCGGTCGCCTGCGTCTCGCTTCCGGCGGCCGGGCCGATCTTCCCGGGCGTTACCGCGACGAGGTCGCCGATCTTTTCGAACGGCCCGTCGAATCCTTCGAGGACGCGATCGAACTTGATCCCCATCGAGTAGGCGATGTTGTAACCGGTCACGTCGTACGGCGGCCGCGGCGGGCCGCCCGGATACGGGATGTCGTCCGGGTGATCCTGCGGCTCGAACATGTCCATCACGTGCGCGCGGAACGGCTGCGCCGCCTTGACGACGAATGAGCCGGCCGGATACTGCTTGCCGGCGACCGTGAACGGTGCGGTCGCGCGGTGCGCGACGACCCCGCCTTTGATTAACGTGTTGATGAATTTGGTCGCGGTCAGGAAGTCCGGCTGATCCGCCGGCAGGATGAAGCCGCGCGGATCGCGCTCTTTCGGATCGCGCAGCACGCTGTTGAAGATCGCCACCGGTGCGCCGCCGCCGCGTCCGCCCCGGCCGCCTTCCGCGCGGAGCGCGCCGGACGGGCTGCTGCTCTCGATCGCGGCCCGCGCTGCCTCGATGCGCTTGGGATGGATCGTCCAGTAGTCGCGGCTCCCCTTGTCGATCGCGTTCTTGGCCATCTTGTACATGTTGAAGAGGAAGTCTTCCTTCCGCTTCGACGCGATGTCGAGGATCGCCCAGTTGTTGGTCACCGAGTATTCGATCGCTTCGCGGAAATGGAAGGTGCGCGGCGCGATCGGATTCGGGACGTCGGCGCGCGGCAGCTGCATGTCCAGCACGAACGGAATCTCGACCGGCGTCGGGTTGCCGATCGTCTCGGTCAGGATGCCGATCTGGTTGTGGAAGTACGAGGTCGTCCGGATGCCGCCGTTGAACCAGGTCGAGTAGTTCGTCGCCGATCGCATCACCGCGCCGGGCTTGCCTTCGACGGCCAGCCGCGTGTGAATCGCCGAGCCGACCGTGTCGATGCCGAGCACGACCAGCGGATCGAAGTTGTAGTTGAACGGATCGCGGAACGGCGGCGCAAAGAGCACCGCGCCGGCGGGCCCGGTCTGGTGATGGTTGTACATGATCGCCGGGTACCACTCGCGATACATCATCTTGTTCGCGTTGATGGTCTCCGACTGCGTCGCCATGTAGAAATCGCGGTTGTCGTCGTGGCCGATGTACTTCTGATACAGCCGCGGGATGCCGGCGGTCGACCGCTTCTTCTCGTCCGGCTCGCGCATGTACCAGTTCGAGACCAGCTCCATCCCGTCCGGGTTGATCAGCGTCAGCAGGACAATGTCGTCGTTCAGGATCCGCATCGTCTCGGGATCGGTCTTGCTGTTCAGGCGGTAAATCGTCTCGATCAGCTGCTGCGCGCCGAGCACCTCGGTCGCGTGCAGGCCGCCGTCGATCCAGACGATGGTCTTGCCGTCGCGCGCGAGCTGCCGCGCCTGCTCGTCGGTGATGCCGTCGGCGAGCGCAAGCTTGCGGTTCATCTCCTTGAACTGGGCGAGCTTCTTGTGGTTTTCGGGCGAGGTGACGATCGCGGTGAGCTCGGGACGCCCTTCTTCGGTCTTGCCGATCTCGACGACCGTCATGCGATCCGATTCCCGGTCCAGCTTGTGCAGGTACTCGACGTACTGTGTGTAGTTGGCCAGGTAGTAGTCGTCGCCGATGTCGTGGCCGAAGTGCGCCTTCGGCGGCGTCAGGGTCGCGGTCGCGGTCCGCTGCGGCTGTGCCGACGCGACGACCATCGTAGCCGCGGCGACGACGGCCGCGGCGCCGCTCTTCAGGATTGCCGAACGCCCCGCCGTGCTGTTGCCCATTTCAACCTCGTGGATAAAAGCGAATCCGCGGATCGTAGCACGGGCACACGGAGGGTCAGAGGCGCCGAGGCGCCGAGGCGCAGCAGACTACTGCCTCTCCTCCTGGGGATTCTTGCGACCCGGTTTCTCCCATTTGGCAACGGCCGGCTCGCCGGTGAGGCGCGCGGCGATCGTGTGGCGCTGCCAGAGGTCGACGCTGAAGGGGCCGCGGCTCTGGGCGAACAGCTCGCCGGCTGTTCGGCTCGCCTGCAGCACGCCGCGCTTGGTGTGCACCTTCGACGCCAGCAGGTAGTGGCCGAGCTCGTGCGCGAGGGCGCGGCCCATCGCCCGCCCGACCAGCTGCTCGCGTCGCATCAGCGGCATATGGTCGACGATGCCCACCACCGACCGTGATACTGCGAGCAGCTTCGACGCGTTCCAGTGCGACAGATAGATCTCCGGCAGCGGATTGTGATCGCCCTCGAACACGATCCAGCCGAGCGGCGTGCGGTGGTCGCGCGCCATACCCTTGTCGTTGCCGACGATCACCCGCAGCCTGGATGGCACGACGGCTCCAGTGTCCGGCGTTCGCGGATCTGGGACGGCGCTGCGCGCGGCGGCGCGGTCCCACATGAAGGCGACGCCGGCCGCGCGCCAGATCTCGGCGGCTTCGGCGAGCAGGTGCGTCACGATCGCGCCCGGCACGCCGGGCGCTTCAACGACGCTGACGATGACCGGCGGGAGTGAAGCCGGCGCGGCTTCTGCGGGAAGAGCGGATGCGAGAGCGACAGCGAGGCCGGTGGCGATCAGCATCATGCCTGCAGTAGACGGACGCGATCGACAAAAGTTTGATGTCCGGAATCGCCACGAATGGACGCCCTTAAATCTCGAAATCGACCGCTACGATGTGATCCGAGAGGCTGACGCCGAACTGTGCAACCGGCACGTGCCGATCGTTTTTCTGATACGCGTCGAGCGCCGCACGATCGGGGAACGTGATCGAGAGCCCGGTGTCGTAGGAGCGCGGCGAGCGCACGACGTCCTCACCCACTTTCAGGTCGAGCACTCCCGGCAGATCCTTCAATCCACCAAGGCGCGCGCGGTGTTCGCCGCGCGCGGCGGCGTCGACGTCGCCCTTGTATTTGAAGCACACCAGATGCACGAGCATGTCGCCTCCTTAGAGTTCTTCACCTTCGATGTCGTCATCGGCCACGTCGACGACGACGCTGTGGACGTCGATGCGGAACCAGGCGCGGAAGGTCTTGAGGTCGCGCGCCGACGGCCAGCTCGATTCGTTGTCGGTCCACGCCGCGAGCTGAAATTCGAACAGCCAGGTCGCATTCTCCTCGACCCACTCCTGCAGGCTTTCCTCGAGCTCGAACTCCGGCAGCAGAAACGCCGCGCCATAGGCCTTGGCCGCCTGCACGGTGATGGCGCCCTTGTTGAAGTCGGCATCGGTGGCGCGCATCCAGTCGATGTAGGGCTGGGCGCCGATGATGGTGACGGCCGTCCGGTTGACCACTCGCATGACGGGCGATTCTAGACGTGAAGCAACAGAAGACCAAGCATCGGATCGCCTGACCCGAGTTCTCAGCGGCGCCTTGCTCGCCACGAAGGCACGAAGAACACGAAGGCCACGAAGAAGATCTCGTGTCCTTCGTGAGCTTCGTGGTGCGTGCCGCGAGCTCGCTGCCCCCTAAACGACGCGGACGATTGGCGGGGCATCGCTCTCGTCGCGAGCCGCGCCGGCCAGCGCGCGCGCGAGCACCTGGGCGGCGCGGACGGCATCGCCGGCCGGGCGCGAGGTGTAGCAGATCCGCACGTGGCGATCGCCGCCCTGATCGACATAGAACGGCTCGCCGGTGAGGACCATCACCGACTCGCGCAGCGCGCGATCCTGCACGGCGCGGGCGCGCACGCCCGGCGCCAGCTCACACCACAGATACATGCCGCCCTCGGGAATGCTGAAGCGCAGCTGTCCAGCAGGCACATGCTGCCGCAGGGCGTGCACCATCGCGTCGCGGCGGCGGCGATGCTCGGTCCGGAGCGTCGCCAGGTGGGTGTCGAGCACACCCTGTTCGACCAGCTCGCAGACGACCAGCTGCGCCAGGTTCTGCGTGTGCGGATCCACCTGCTGCTTGATCAACGCGAGCTGATCGATGATCGGCCGCACGGCGCTGATCCAGCCAAGGCGCAGCCCCGGCGCCAGCATCTTCGCAAAGCTGTTCAGGCGGATGACGACGGTGTGCGACTCGTCGAGCTTGAAGAGCGAGGGCGGCGGCACCGGCATGCTGTGCAGCGCCAGCTCCCGATAGGTGTCGTCCTCGACGATCGGCACCCGGTAGCGTGCGGCGAGCTCGAGCAGTTCGCGCCGGGTTCGCATCGACAGCGTGATGCCGGTCGGATTGTGGTGGGTCGGGTTGGTGTAAATGAGCTTCGGGCGGTACCGGAGCAGCAGCTCCTCGAGCTCGTCGGGGTCGGCGCGGCTGATGTCCCAGCCGACGAGGCGCGCACCCGCGTTGCGAAACGTCTGAATGGCGCCAAGATACCCCGGCCGGTCGACAATCACCGCGTCGCCCGGATCGATCAGGCAGCGGGCGAGCAGATCCAGCCCCTGCTGGGCGCCGGCAAGGACGAGGATGTGCTCGGGGCTGCCGCCGAAACGCTCCGCGAGCGCCGCGCGAAACTGCGGCATCCCCTCGGTCGGCCCGTGACGCCAGGGCGCCTCGCCCGAGCTCGCGATGACGTGGTTCATCGCCCGCTGGAAGGCGTCGCGCGGGAAGCAGTCGAGCGCGGGCACGCCGGCCGCAAGCGACATCAGCGCCGGATCCGAGGCCGCGCGCACGAGGTCGCGCACCGTCGTGTCGGTCGCCTGCAGCGCCGCCGCCGCGATCTTGCCGCGCCACGCGAACGGCGCGCTCGCCGTGTCCGGCTTGGCCGACACGAATGTGCCCCGCCCGACATAGCCGCGCACCAGTCCCCGCGCTTCGAGCTCGCGGTAGGCGCTGACGACCGTGGCGCGGCTGACGCGAAGCGACGCGGCGAGCTCGCGCTCGGGCGGCAGGCGGACGCCGGCCGCCATCGTGCCGCGCGCGATCGCGCTCTCGAGCAGCGTCACCAGCCGGCGGTAGAGCGGACGCGTTCGCGGCAGCGACTTGGCGTCGACGCCGAGGATACGAAAGAGTCCATTTGCCGATTGGCTTGTTTGACGGCCGAGCTTCTTGGGCATGATTGTCTTCGTCATGACGAACGAAACCAGTCCAAGTGTAACTCCGCCGCGTCCCACCGGCGGCCTCGTTTATGTGAGCGGCGCCTTCCGGCCGGCCGCGGAAGCCGCGGTGAGCGTCTTCGACCACGGCCTGCTCTATGGCGACGGTGTCTTCGAGGGCATCCGCGCCTACAACGGCCGCGTGTTCAAGCTCGAACGCCACATCGATCGCCTGTTCGACTCGGCCAAGGCGATCCGCCTCGAGATTCCGCACAGCCACGCCGAGGTCTGCGGCATCGTCGTCGAGACCTGCCGGCAGAACGAGATTCACGACGGCTACATCCGCCTCGTCGTCACGCGCGGCCCGGGCGACCTCGGTATCGACCCGCGCAAATGCGCGCGGCCGGAGCTGATCGTGATCGCGCGGCAGTTGACGATGTACGCAGCGGCGGCGAGCGGGATTCGGATCGTGACGTCGACCTTCAGGCGCAACGCGCCGGACGCGACCAGCCCGTCGATCAAGTCGCTGAATTACCTGAACAACATCCTCGCGCGCATCGAGGCGAACGACCGCGGCGCCGACGAGGCGCTGATGCTCGACGGCCAGGGCTACGTGGCGGAAGCCACGGTCGACAACTTCTTCATCGTCACCGAGCAGGGGCTGCTGACGCCGCCGACGGCGACCAACCTGAAAGGGATCACGCGCGAGACGCTGCTGGCGCTTGCGGCGAGCCTGAACATCCGCGCCGACGAGAAGCCGTTCACGCTGTTCGATGTGTGGACCGCGAAGGAGGCGTTCATCAGCGGGACCGGCGCGGAGGTGGTGCCGGTGCTGTCGGTGGACGGGCGGACGATCGGGAACGGCGAGATCGGGCCGGTGACCTCGCGCATCGTCGCCGCGTATCACGATCACGTGCGGTCAGAGGGGACGCCGATTCGTGCGGCGGAACCGGCGCGTGAGGTCGTCGCGCGATAATTTGGCCTGACCGACCACCCAGTTTGGAACGCAGAGCCCGCGGAGAACGCAGAGAAGAAAAATACTCTGCGGTCTCGGCGGTCTCTGCGGCCGCTGCGTTCAAGCGTGCTGGCCGCCGAAGTATTGTCGCAGCGCCTCCAGCGTCCTCACCATCGACTCCCGAGCGACCCGGTTCACCAGCGGCCCGGCAATCGGCCGCACCAGCGCCGGCACGTTCCGGCTGAGCGTCAGCGACCGCAAGTCCACCAGCACCCCGCCGCCGGTTTCCTCGTACCGCCAGTAGGAGTGAAGCCGCCACAGGAATCCGTGGTCGCCGCCGTCGAGCTGCTCGATGCTGGTGGCGACGCTCCGCGCCGTGGCGAGCGTCCTCGAGAGGCGGTGGAACTGCATTTCGTGCTCGGTGTCGTAGCTCACGGTGACGATCGCCCGTCGCACCAGGCGGATGCCGACGCGCAGCGAATCGGGACCGCGCGCGATCACACGCGACGAGACGACGTCTTCCTGCGGCGGCGGCGTGCCCGGATGCTGCAGACCGTGAAGCAGACGGTCGAGCGTGATGTTGGGGATGAACACGGCGCCGTGCCAGTCGCTGATCGTGCCGCCGGGAACCTGCACGCTCTCGCCGTCAGCGTCGATCTCATTCGACTTCGGCCGCGGCGCGCGTGCCTGTGACCGCGTCCCGGCCAGCGTGTGCTCGGTGGCCGCGACATACCGCTCCCAGGCGGCTACCGTCTGCGGCTGATCCTGCGGCCCGAGGGTGGCGGCCGTCGCCGGCGGCGCTGCCGCGATCAGAGCGAGCAGCGCGATGAATGTCGGGCACGGCGTCAACGATGCCGTGGGACGCGCGCGGAAGACCCACCGGTCGGCCATCAGGAAATTGACGATGCTGGTGGCGATGACCGCGATCGTATTCGCCGGCACAGGCGGCAGTCGAAGGATGCCGACCAGCCAGGCCATCAGCAGCGCGTTTCCGGCGATGGAGATCAACCCGTTGGCAAGGTGAAATCGAACCAGGCGCTGCACTCGAGCATCGGCGGCAGGACGGGGACCGCGATCCGCGGTCGTCCGATCGATCCATGTCCACCGCTCGTGCCAGAGGAAGTTGTGAAGGACGGCGAGTTCCACGGCAACCAGCGTGGCCGGCAGCCACGGCCACCCTCCCGACGAGGTCAGCACGAGGAGCGCGGCAATCTGCACCAGGAAGCCGAGAACCCCGACGGCGGCGAAAGGTGCGACGCGCGTGGCGGCGGTCGACCTCATGCCGTTTCCCCGCGCAGCGCGGCGGGCGCCGCAATTAGATGCGTCTCGTGCCGCGGCGTCGCCGGCGGCTTCGGCAACGGCTCCTGCAGGTAGAGCGCGCGCGCATTCCGGACCGAGGAGATGATGAATACGCCGACCAGCCCCGCGGCGGCGATCGCGCCGCCGACATCGAGTAAGAGCGCGCGGTGGCCCGCGATCGTGGCCCACGGGTTCCGTGCGACGAACCACGCGCCGATCGCGAGCAGGATGCGCAGTTCGGTCGGGCCGATGCCGGCAAACGACAGACGGAATACGCCGACCGAATGCGTCGCGAGGAAGGTTTCGGCGGAGACGAGGAAGTAGGCGGCGACGAGCGCGAGCGCAATCACCGGCGTCATCAGCCCCGACGCGGCCATGCCGGCCACGAGCGCGGCCGTGCCCGCCAGGTCGATGACGTGATCGACGTAGTAGCCGTAGCGCGGACGCGGCTGCTGGCGGACCCGGGCGAGCGTCCCGTCCAGGCTGTCGCCGAACCAGTTGAGCGCGAGGGCGACGGCAAACCATGCGGCGGCCCAGGGGGCGACGGGGATCAGGGCGAAGGCGAGGCCGGCAGCGGGCATCGCGAGGAGACCGAGCAGGGTCAGGTGGTCGGAGCTCAGCCACGGCGGCAGCCGCCGTGCGATAGCGATGAGCAGCGTTTTTTCGGCGGTAGCGAGCACGCTCCGGTGCTCGCGCACATGATCCATATCAGCCTCCAACTGGAACTGCGAAAAGGACCTGCCGACCGGCTCGGCCGGGCGTAAGATTCCTGTAAGGGCGGTTTCAAGGAGGTCCCCGATGGCCGAATCTGCGAAGTGCGCGCACCCGGCTTGCGACTGCATGGTCGAAAAAGGCGGGCCCCATGGCAAATACTGTAGTGAGCACTGCAAGGAGAAAGGACAGACGATCGAGCTGCGCTGTGATTGCAAGCATGCGGCGTGTCGCTGAATGACACCCGCCGACGCGCGGCGGCCCCGTCGCCCACATGGACGCTCCGGAACGCTACGAGCAGCTGATTGCGTTTCTCGACTCGAACCTCCCGTCGCCCGTCGATCGCCAGGAGTCGGCCGACGGTTCGGTGCAGTTCACAGGCGGCGAGCCGGCAGAAGTCGTCGTGTCGCTGACTGAAACCAGCGTTCTCGTGTCAGAGTTCGCCGGCGTGTGGGAATCGGCGTTCACGCTCGCCGCGCGCCCCCGCCGGGTCGGCGTGTTGAAGTGGCGGCGCCTGCCGGAGACGGCGCTCTTCAACGCCCTCAGCGTGCTGATCAAAGGCGCACGCGAGGCGCGCATGTCGCGATTTCGTCCGTGCCGCTACTGCGCGCGCAGCACCGCGCCCGAGTGGATGCGCGGCGACGGCGTCTGCCAGGCATGCGCCGATCAGCACAGCGGCGCGATTCACTGACGGCGTGACTCCAACTCGTCCCACCGCGTGTAGACGGCCACCAGCTCCCGCTGCAGCTCCTCGACCCGTTCGAGCGACGCCTTGATCGCCGCCGCCGCTTCCTTGTAAAAATCCGGGCCGGCGATCTTTTCGGCCAGCGCGCGTTGCTCGGCCTCCAGCGCCTCAAGCCGTGCGGGCAGCGCGTCGAGTTCGCGCTGCTCCTTGAAGGACAGGCGCTTGCGCGCCGCCTGCGCGATTACCGGCGCTGGCGCGCCCTGCGCCCCGCCCGCCCTCGGTGCCCCTTCTGCCCTCTGTGTCCTCTGTCCCCTCTGCGAACTCTGTGCAGCCGCTCGAGTGCCCTTCCCTCGCGCCTGCCGCAACCAGTCCTGATACCCGCCGACGTACTCCACTACGCGCCCCTCACCCTCGAACGCAAACGTGCTGGTGACCACGTTGTCGAGGAACACGCGATCGTGGCTGACGAGGAGCAGCGTACCGCTCCACTCGACCAGCTGTTCCTCGAGCAGTTCCAGCGTCTCGATGTCGAGATCGTTGGTCGGCTCGTCCAGGATCAGCACGTTCGACGGCCGCGTGAAGAGCCGCGCCAGCAGCAGCCGGTTCCGTTCGCCGCCGGAGAGCGCCTTCACCGGCGAGCGCGCGCGCTCGTCGGAAAAGAGGAAGTCGCGCAGGTAGGCGTGGACGTGCCGCGTCCGGCCGTTGGCGGTGACGGTGTCGTTGCCCTCGCCAATCGTGTCGAAGACGGTCCGCTCCGGATCGAGCTGCTCGCGCTGCTGGTCGTAGTAGGCCACCTGCACGTTCGCGCCGTGCCGCGTCTCGCCAGTGTCCGGCGCCAGCTCGCCGAGCAGCATCCGCAGCATCGTGGTTTTGCCGGCGCCGTTCGGGCCGATGAGGCCAATGCGATCGCCGCGGATGATGCGGGTCGAGAAATCGTTGACCACGACCTTGCCGTCGTAGGCCTTCGAAATCCCGCGCGCCTCGAACACCAGCTTGCCCGACTGCTCGGCCTGCTCGGCCTGAATCCGGACGCTGCCGATTTGCTCGCGCCGCGCTCGGCGCTCCTCGCGCATCGCCTCGAGCGCCTTCACCCGCCCCTCGTTCCTGGTCCGCCGCGCCTTGATCCCCTGGCGCAGCCACGCCTCTTCTTCGGCGAGTTTCTTGTCGAACTTTTCCTGCAGCACGGCCTCGTTGGCGAGCGCTTCCTCCTTCCGGCGCAGATAGGTCGCGTAGTCGCCGGGCCACGACGTCAGCCGGCCGCGATCGAGCTCGACGATGCGGGTGGCGAGGCGCTGGAGGAAGGCACGGTCGTGGGTCACGAACACGACGGCGCCGTTGTACTCGGCGAGAAAGTCTTCCAGCCAGCTGATCGCCTCGATGTCCAGATGGTTGGTCGGCTCGTCGAGCAGCAGCAGGTCCGGCTGGCCGACCAGCGCCCGGGCGAGCAGCACGCGGCGGCGCCAGCCGCCCGAGAGCGTGTCGACGATCGCGTCCGGCGGCAGCTCGAGCCGGGACAGGATCAGATCGACATGGTGCTCGCGCAGCCACGCCTCGTCCTCTTCGAGGTGATGCGTGTGCCCCTCGGCGACGATCTCGAAGACCGGCCGCGCGGCCGAGAGCGGCACGTCCTGCTCGAGGCGGGCGGTGCGTAGCGCCGGCTGCCGCCAGACCGTTCCCGAATCGGGGGCGATCTCGCCTCCGAGAATCTTCAACAGCGTCGACTTGCCGGTGCCGTTGCGGCCGATGACGGATACCCGCTCGCGCGGTTCGATCTGGAGGGCGGCGCGGTCGAGCAGCGGGCGGTGCCCGAATGCGATCGACACGTCGTCCAGGGAGACCAGGGGCATCCCTTCAACGTACCACGCCGAAATGCAAAATGGGCGGGTGGTGAAATCGGCGGATGTGTGAGTTATCGTACGCGTCCATGCGACCCATGCCGTTTGTCATCGCCGCGCTGGCCGTGATCTGCGTCGCCAGCGTCGGCGCCCAGCCGCCTCGCCTGACCTTCGACTACCCGGCGATGGCGAGGCGCCTCGTGCAGCAGCTCGCGCTCAAACCCGGCGAGCGGGTGATGTCGCTGACGCATCCCGGCTTCTTCGACGATCTGGTCCCCTACATCCGCTACGAGGTCATGCGCGCCGGCGGCATCGACCTCGGCGTCGTCGAGGTGCTTCGCGAGCCGTGGCCCGAGTCGTTCGAGCTTCCGATCTTGATCAAGGGCGCGCGCGAGTCGCGCTCGCACTACAAAACGATGTTCCGCGACGTCGACGCCGCGATCATGATGCCGGGCGCTACCACGACCCATCCCGCGTACCTGGCGATGCAGGACTGGCTCAAGGACGATCTGAGCGAGAAGCGCGGCCGGCGCACGATTCACTTCCACTGGGTGGAAGCCGGCAGTGCCTATCCGCTCGCCGGTCAGCCGCTGCCGAGCCGCACGGCCATCGACGCGAACTATCAGCGCGCGCTGCTCGAGACCGACTACAAGGCGCTGACGGCCATCGAGCAGCGCTTTGCCGACGCGATCAAGAGCGGCGAGGTGCGGATCACCTCGGCGGCGGGGACCGACCTGCGCTTTCGCACCGGCGATCGACCCGCCAACCTGCAGGACGGCGATGCATCGGCGGCGCGGGCGGCGCAGGGCAAGGTGTTGATCGACAAGGAAATCGAGCTTCCCGCCGGCGCCGTTCGCGTCGCGCCGCTCGAGGACACTGTCGAAGGCGTGATCGCGTTTCCGCCATCGCAGTGGGACGGGCGTCCGGTTGAGGGCTTGAAGCTGCGCTTTTCGAAGGGGCGCGTCGTCGAAGTGACCGCCACGAGTGGAAAAGAGGCGGTCGAGGCGGAGATGTCGCGGGCTGGCGACGCCGGCCGCGCGTTCCGCGAGATCGCGCTGGGATTCAACCCGCTCCTCGCGGTGCCCGATCGCGCGCCGTGGATTCCCTATTACGGATACGGCGCCGGCGTCGTCCGCCTGTCGCTCGGCGACAACTCGGAGCTTGGCGGCGCGGTCGGCGGCGGGTACGTCCGCTGGAATTTCTTCACCGATCTGACGCTGACAGTCGGCGGAACCGAGTGGGTCAAAAACGGTAAGCTTGCGATGTGACCGACGACAAACCCTTGAAATCCTCCCTCGAGCTCGCGATGGAGCGGCTCGCCAAGAAAGACGCCGACTCCGGCATCGAGTCGCGCCCGCTCAGCGACTCGCAGAAGGCGGCAATCGCGGAAGCGCGCAATTTCTACGAGTCGAAGATCGCGGAGCACGAGGTGCTGCACCAGTCGAAGATGCGCGCCACGGCCGATCCGACGGCGCGCGAGACGCTGGCCGCGGAATACCGGCACGATCGCGAGCGCTTGATTTCCGAGCGCGACAACAAGATCGAGAAGATCCGCCGCGGCTAGCCAGCCCGGCCGGTGTCCGGCCCATGAGTTGCTACAGGCAGGAATGGAGGCCCTGGCCTGTGCAACTTCCCGCCAAACTGAGCCGGTACGCCGCGGTCGCATCGCTGTTCATGAAACACCGCGCCGCCGCCGACGACACGCGCGGCGCGGACGCCGTGCAGCTGGCCAACGACCTCGAGACGTTGGGCCCGACCTTCATCAAGCTCGGCCAGGTGCTCTCGGGGCGCACGGAGCTGCTGCCGCCGGCGTATATCGACGCCCTCGGGCGGCTGCAGGACGATGTCGCGCCGTTCTCGTTCGCGGACGTCGAGCGGATCGTCGAGACCGAGCTCCGCGTGAAGCTGTCGAAGGCATTCGGGATGTTCGAGGCGGAGCCAATCGCAGCCGCCTCCCTCGGGCAGGTGCACTGCGCCGCGCTGCGCGACGGGCGCATGGTCGCCGTCAAGGTGCAGCGGCCCGACGCGGCGAAGCAGGTGATGGACGACCTTGCCGCGATGGCGGAGGTCGCGGCGTTCCTCGACAAGCGCACCGACGCCGGGGCGCGCTACTGCTTCGCCGATCTCATCGCCGAGTTCCGGCGATCACTGCTCGAAGAGCTCGACTACCTGCACGAGGCCGCCAACCTGCGGACGCTCGGCGAGCACCTCGCGGGTTTCAAGGACATCATCGTTCCCCAGCCGATCGACAGCTACACCACCTCGCGCGTGCTGACGATGGACTACGTGCTCGGCACGAAGGTCACGGCGCTGAGCCCGCTGACGCGGATGGACGTGGACGCCGAGCGCCTGGGACGCGAACTGGTGCGCGCGTACCTCCATCAGATCGTCGTCGATGGCTTCTTCCACGCCGATCCTCACCCGGGCAACGTCTTCGTCACCGACGACAAGAAGATCGCGCTGGTCGACCTCGGGATGGTGGGGCGTCTGTCCGATCGCACGCAGGACCGGCTGCTGGCGCTGCTGCTCGCCGCCGCCGAGGGGCGCGGCGACGAAGCGGCCGACACGCTCATCGAGCTCGGCGAGCGCCGCGAGGGATTCAACGAGGCTGCGCTGCGCCGCGACGTCGTCGAGGTCGTCACGAAAGCGCAGAACGCGTCACTGGCCGATCTGGAAATCGGCCGGCTGCTGCTCGACGTCAACCAGCGCGCCAGCACGCACGGCCTTCAGGCGCCGTCCGATCTGACGCTGCTCGGCAAGACGCTGCTGAACCTCGACGCCGTCGCCCGCGCGCTCTCGCCCAACCTCGACGTCAACAGCACGATCCGCGATCAGGCCGTCACCCTGATGCGCCAGCGCATGCTGCGGAGCGTCTCGCCCGGGCGCGTGCTCTCGACGATGCTCGACGCGAAGCAGTTTGCGGAGAACCTGCCGGCGCGCGTCAACCGCGTCCTCGATGCGCTGGCAGGGAACGAGCTGAAGCTGAAGATGGAGGTGATCGACGAGGGCGCGATCATCGACGGGCTGCAGAAGGTCGCGAACCGCGTCGCGCTCGGCCTCATCATGGCGGCGCTGATCGTCGCCGCCGCGCTGCTCATGCAGGTGCCGACGACCTTCCGCCTGCTCGGCTACCCGGGGCTGGCGATGATCCTGTTCATCATCGCCGCGGCCGCCGGCACCCTGCTCGCCCTGCAGATCATCCGTCACGACCGCACCTCGCGCCCGAAGCGGCCGCAGGGGACATAAAATAGCCGAGTGCGAAGGTGGCTCGCGGCGGCAGCCGGCGTCGTCGTAGCGGCGATCGCGCTCGGCGCGCAGGGGCGCGAGTTCTTCGACTTCGGCTACGGCCGCAATCCCACGATCCGCAACGTTCCTTACGACGGGCAGTTCACCTTCGTCCGGGTCAAATACGAGACCGCGCCCGGCGGCTTCTGGGCCGGCGGCCGGCCGTCCTGGGTCCACGGCTACCCGATCGCCGAGCAGAACCTGATGAAGATCATGAACGACATCAGCTTCCTCGGCGCGCGGTCGGACGAGGTGAACGTGCTGACCCTCGACGACCCGGACTTGTCCAAGTACCCGATCGCCTACATCATCGAGGTCGGGTGGTGGACGCTGAGCGACACCGAGGCCGCGGCGCTGCGCGCCTACATCCAGAAAGGCGGCTTCGTCATCGTCGACGACTTCAAGATGCTCGGATGGCGCGGCAACACGACCGGCGGCTGGGAGCCGTTCGCGCAAAATCTGAATCGCGTGCTGCCGGGGGCGCAGGTCGTCGACCTCGACACGTCGCATCCGATCTTCCATTCGTTCTTCGAGATCAACACGCTCGACGACTTCCCGCAGGCCTACAACAGCGGCCACCCGGCATTTCGCGGCGTGTTCGAGGACAACGATCCGGCGAAGCGCCTGGTGATGATCATCAACTACAACACCGATGTCTCCCAGTTCTGGGAATGGTCGGGACGTGGGCTCAGGCCGGTGGACGACACCAACGAAGCGTACAAGCTCGGGGTCAATTACCTGATGTACGGGATGACGCATTGAAGCGGGGGCCGCGCCAGGGCAGCCCCGTCGCCGAAGCTCGTCCGCATTCTTCGTGAGCGGCGGCTGGAAGGGCTGCGCGACATTCATGTCCGAGCGGCGAAAAGCTGATCACGACGAGGATTTCGCGCGCGCGATGGCCGACGTGCTGCCGCTGGCCGACGATCCGCGCGGGCGAGTCGAGCGCCGGCCAGCGCCGTACCTTCCCCGCACGATCGACACGCCTTCGTCCTCAGCGGTTCCCTCGTCCTCTGCGGTTCCAGACGACTATGCGGCAGATGGCGTCGACCGCCGCGAGATTCGCAAGCTGCGCCGTGGCCAGCACACGGTCCGGGCGCGGCTCGATCTTCACGGGATGACGTCTGCGGAGGCAGGCGTGCGCCTCGCGCAATTCATCGAGAACAGCCGACATGCCCGGCATCGTTGCGTGTGCGTCATCCACGGCAAGGGACTCAACTCGGCGGGAGGCGTCGCCACGCTGCGTGAGCGGGTGCGCGAGGTGCTGATGCGTACACCAGCCGTGCTCGCGTTCGCGCCAGCTCCAGCGTCGGGCGGCGGCAGCGGCGCCGTGTATATTCTGCTTCGTCGATGACCGCGGATACTGCTCGACCGATCGCGCAGGACCACGGATCATCAATGGTTCGCGGCGGGTACGTTGGTATCTGTAATGCAGGCCCGTCGCAGACACCTTGTCGAGCCAGCCAAGCCGGGAAACGTCGATCGCCGCAAGGCGTTCATGGATATCCTGGAACGACTCTCTCTTGGTGTGACCGTCGCAGCGCCACAGCCGTATCATGCCGCCGCCGGCATCCACGGCACGGCAAGGATCGTCTCGCACAAAGGGCGCCCGCGGCGGAGCTGACACGCATCGCATTTCCCGCTCAGATCGATAGCTCTCCTGGACGCCGCCACGCGCCGTCGAGCGCATGCAGCTGCTGACGCTCTTCGCGCTCGGGCTGGCGATCGCGGCAGCGGCGATGGCCGGACTGTGGTACTGGCAGCAGCGCACCGGGGCCGGTGTTCCGATCGCATCGATCTGGCCGGCGCTGGTCGGCGGGCTTGCCGTGCTCTATGCGAGCCAGGGCGACGGCGCCTGGATGCGGCGATCGGCGATCGGCTGGATGATGGGCTCGTGGGGCGCGCGCCTCGCGATCCAGGGGCTCTATACGCGAGCGGCCAACCCTGCCGCCAACGTTGACACGGTGCGGCCGCCCTGGGTGTTTCCGATGCTAACGGTGGCCGCGGCGATCGCCTCGTTTCCAGCGTTGCTCGTCTCCCTCAATCAGGATCCGGAGTTATCAGTCGTAGAGCTGAGCGCGTGCGCGATGTGGGTCATTGGGTTCACAGGTGAGACGACCGCCGACCGACAGCGCCTGCGGTTCAGCTCCAAGCCCGAGCACAACGGCCTGTCCTGCCGCAGCGGGCTCTGGCGGTATTCGCCGGCCGTCGACCGTGTTTTCGAGGCAATAGTCTGGGTGGCGTATCTGACGTTCGGCGCCGCGGCGCTTTAACTCGGCTGGCACGCGCCGTGCTCGACATTAACTGCGTGGAAGAAGTGGCAGACTCGAGCGGCGTGATTTCGACGACACGGCGGCGGCAGCTCGTCAAGAAGCCGTGGTTCTGGGCGTTGGTCGGTTTGCTCGGCCTCCTCGTCTTTCTCAGCGCCGCGTTTTTCGCCGTGGTCCCGATGTCGGCGGAAGTGCTCCGGCAACGCATCATCACCACCCTTTCCAACAAACTCGATAGCGACGTGGAGCTTGGCGCACTCAGCATCCACGTCTTCCCCGGTCTTCGGGCTGACGGCGCCGACCTCCGCATCCGCCGCCGCGGCACGCCCGCGGAGATGCCGCCGCTCATCAGCGTGAAGTCATTTCACGTCGATGCGAGCCTGCTGCGGTTGTGGCGCAAGCACGTGGACCATGTGAAGCTGGACGGCCTCGATATCAGCATCCCGCCGAAGCAGGTTCGCGTGCAGCAGAAAGAAGCCGGGCGGATCGCAGACGCGAACCAGCCAGCCGACGCTGCGCCCGAGCCGACGCCGGAAGAGAAACGTCAGGATCCGCTGAAGGCTGGCGGCGTGGTGCTCGATCGCATCGACGCTAACGACGCGCGCCTGATCATCATCCCCGGGAAGCCGGACAAGGCACCGAAGATCTGGGCGATCCATCACCTGCGGATGCACAAGCTCGGGGCAACCGAGTCGTGGCCGTTCGAGGCGACGCTGACCAACGGTGTCCCGCCGGGCGAGATCCAGGTGGACGGTGGGTTTGGCCCGTGGGATCGCAACGAGCCGGGCGATACGCCGCTCGACGGCAGCTTCAATTTCGAGAAGGCGGATCTCTCGGTGTTCAAGGGCATCTCCGGGACGCTCGGCTCGCATGGCTCGTTCCGCGGCACGCTCGACCAGATCGAGGCCAACGGCGAGACCGACACGCCCGACTTCACCATCAAGGTCGGCGGCCATCCATTCCCGCTGCACGTGAAGTACACCGCGCTCATCGACGGCACCAACGGCGACACCCACCTGAAGAACATCGATGCGTGGTTCCTCAGTTCGTACGTCCACGCGTTCGGCGCGGTGCTCGACGGACCAAAAGGCGAGCGCGGACGAACGGTGTCGCTCGACGTGGCGATGGACAAGTCGCGCATCGAAGACATCATGAAGATGGCGGTGAAGGCCGCAACCCCGCCGATGACTGGCGCGCTGAAGATGACGACGAAGTTCCTGCTGCCTCCGGGAGAGAAGGACGTCGTCGAACGGCTGCAGCTCGACGGAAGCTTCGCGATCGCGCGCGCCACTTTCACGAACTACGATGTCCAGGGCAAGATCGAAGAGCTGAGCAAGCGCGCCAGCGCGAAGCCCGCAGCCGCGCCGCGCGAGCACGTCGCATCGGACTTCCAGGGGCGCTTCAAGCTGGCCAACGGGCAGCTGGCGCTGCCGGAACTGAGCTTCTCGGTGCCCGGCGCCAAGGTGCAGCTGGCGGGGGCGTACGGCCTCACCACCGAGACCTTGGATTTCACGGGAAGACTGCTCCTGGACGCCAGAATTTCACAGACTGTCACCGGTTTCAAGTCGGTGCTCCTGAAGGCGGTTGACCCGCTTTTCTCACAGAAAGATGGCACCGGCAGCGCCATCCCCATCCGGATTGCGGGCACGCGTTCCGCCCCGGCTTTCGGCCTCAACTACAAGAAAGTCCTGAAAAAAGGGGAATAGTCCCTCTCCCCTAAGCTCTGCCCCACTCCAGCCGATAGTCAAAGAGGCACGCTCGACGTGTCTATCCATCTCAGGGTGGCGACAGCGGGGTTCGGGGCGTTTGGCTTTTTGTATCTTCCCAGTAGCCAGGCGAACCGATTTGGGATACACTGCGTATCCTAGTGTCAGTTAATGTCGTAAAGGATACGCTAATGGTATTTAAGAAAGCGGTCTGGGCAAGCATTGCGGCGGTGGCCC
>Ga0207701_10002063_pt1 | contig 20815 bp, 21 predicted proteins | sample KBSSwiSSwithPhiX_FD_184294 | JGI IMG/M metagenome (GOLD analysis project Ga0207701, IMG submission 184294) | Switchgrass rhizosphere bulk soil microbial communities from Kellogg Biological Station, Michigan, USA, with PhiX - S5 (SPAdes) (version 2) | ecosystem: Environmental > Terrestrial >... | reverse complement strand
AGCCGTAGCTCACTCACCTTGAGGCGAGCGAAGGCTGGTGCGCCCTGCATGATTCGAACATGCGACCTCCTGGTTCGTAGCCAGACGCTCTATCCAGCTGAGCTAAGGGCGCGAGGGTGAGATTTGGTTGTGTGTGCCCTGCCGGTCAGGCCAGCCAGCGCACAAACCGTAACTATACCATGCGCCTCGCGCCAGCCCGGAAGGCCGCGCCGAGGGTGTGAATCGCGTCGTCCTCCTATAATCGCGAAGTGAGCGTCGCGGAACACAAGTCTCGAGCGCCGGCCTCGGTCGCCTGCTTCGTGCTCACCGTGAGCGATACCCGGACCCCCGACACCGATTCCAGCGGACGCGCGATTCGCGAGCTGCTCACCGCCGCCGGCCATACGGTCACCGCCGCGCGCATCGTGCGTGATGAGCCGGACGACGTGACCGAGGCCATCGAGCAGCAGCTGGCGCACGCGGCCACGCGTGTCGTCATCACCACCGGCGGCACCGGCATCACCTCGCGCGACGGCACCTTCGAGGCGATCGATCGGCTGCTCGAGAAGCGGCTCGACGGATTCGGCGAGCTGTTCCGCATGCTCAGCTTCCAGGAAATCGGCGCCGCCGCGATGCTGACCCGCGCCGCTGCCGGCACCATTGCGAGAAAAGCGGTCTTCGTCCTCCCGGGATCGGAGCACGCCGTCCGGCTCGCAATGACGCGGCTGATTCTTCCCGAGCTCGGACACGTCGTCCAGCAGCTGGACAAGTAGCGCGCAATGTCCTCGAAGATGCGACCGTTCCGCGACACGATTCCGCTCGATGACGCGAGAGCGATCATCGAGCGGACGATCGTGCCCATCGCGCGCACCGAGCGGGTGCGGCTGCAGCACGCGCACGGACGCGTCCTCGCGGCAGCGGCCATCGCCGGCAGTGACGTCCCGCCATTCGCACGCGCGGCGATGGACGGCTACGCGGTACGTGCCGCCGACACATCTGGGGCTGGACGAACGGCTCCGAAGACGCTGCGCCGCATCGGTCAGCTGTTCACCGCCCAGGTGAGCGAGCGTATCCTCGGACCGGGCGAATGCCTGGAGATTGCCACCGGTGCCCCGATGCCTCCGGGCGCCGACGCTGTCGTCATCGTCGAGGACACGAATCTGGAGGGCGACGCGGTCGCGGTGTTCGCGCCGGTCAATGCGGAACAGAACGTCGGGCGGCAGGGCTCGGACATCGTCGCGGGGCAGACGGTGCTCGAGCTCGGCACCTGCCTCACGCCGAGCCGGATCGGCGCAGTGGCGGCGCTGGGACTGAGCGAAGTCACCGTATTCGCCAAACCACTGGTCACTCTTCTCTCGACGGGGAATGAGATCGCCGAGCCGGGCCGACCGCTTGCGGCGGGCGAGATCTACGACACCAACAAGTTCAGTGTGGCGGCGGTCGTCGAAGCCCACGGCGGCGTGCCGCTGTTCGTTCGAACGGCATCGGATACCCTCGAAGACCTGTCACGGGCGGTGAACGACAGCCTGGCGGGGGATGTGCTGGTCTTCTCCGGCGGCAGCTCGGTGGGCGAACGGGACCTGATTCTCGACGTGATTGGCGACCGCGGGCAGGTGCTGTTTCACGGCATTTCGGTGAAACCGGGCAAGCCCACGGCGTTCGGCCTCATCGAGGGCAAACCGGTGTTCGGTCTGCCCGGGTATCCGGCATCCTGCCTCACCAATGCGTACGTGCTGCTGGCTCCGGCGCTGCGGCGCATCGCCCGTCTGCCGCCGGCGCGAACGAGTCAGGTGATCGTTCCGCTCGGCCGGCGCGTCGTGTCTGCGCCAGGCCGGCATCAGTTCTATACGGTTCGAATCGAGGATGGCGTGGCGATGCCGGCGTTCAAGGCATCCGGCGACATTACCAGCATGTCGCACGCCGACGGCTACATCGAGATCGCGCTCGAAACCAATGCCGTCGAAGCGGGCGAGCTGGTCACCGTGACGCTGTTCTGAGAGTCACGGCAGAATCGTCGCGCCTGCCAGACGGTCGTCCGCACGTGCGCATGGTTGGCGGGTAGCTGCTTGTGACTTCCTGACCTCTCGCGACTTTGTGCCTTCGTGATCTTCCTGATCTTCGTGCCCTTGTCTCGATCCCCCTACCGGAAACGATTCTGCAGCTTCTGCAGCTCGGCATTGCCCGGACACAGCTGCTCGTACGGAATGCGGGTCAGCGGCGTCGAGACGATGTCGTTCTGATCGTGGACATCGGCGGAGTCGGCCGACACGTAGAGCAGGCCGGTCAACACCTCTCCCTTCGCTTGATGGGAGCGCACGTAGGAGTAGGCGCGATCGCGATCGGTGGGATCGTAGTCGGCGGCAAGCTTGCGCAACTGAATCATCGAGCCATCGTGCAGTGCCACCGAGCGCACGGCGCCGGCGTCGTAGTCGGTCGTGATCTCGCTCGCCGGCGGCACGAAGTCGGCGTGCACGATCTCGACGTTGTGTTCGCGCGTGTAAGCGTAGCTCTTCGTCGAGCCTTCGTGGTCGTTGAAGGTGACGCAGGGCGAGATGACGTCGATGAAGGCGAAGCCGCGATGCGCCAGGCCGGCTTTGAGCAGCGGCACGAGCTGCCCCTTGTCGCCCGAGAAGCTGCGCGCCACGAACGTCGCGCCGAGCGTCAGCGCGAGCAGACATCCGTCGATCGCCTGCATGGTGTTGGCTTCGCCCTTCTTGCTCAGCGAGCCGCGATCGGCTGACGCCGAGAACTGCCCCTTGGTCAATCCGTAGACGCCGTTGTTCTCGAGCACGTAGAGCAGATTCACGTTGCGACGGATGGCGTGCGCCAGATGGCCGAGCCCGATCGAAAGGGAATCGCCGTCACCGGAAACGCCGATGTACATGATCTCGCCGTTGGCGGCGTTGGCGCCGGTGGCCAGCGTGGGCATGCGCCCATGCACGCCGTTGAAGCCGTGCGCCTGGCGGAGAAAGTACGCCGGCGTCTTCGACGAGCATCCAATCCCCGACAGCTTCGCGACCTTGTGCGGCTCAATCGACAGATCCCAGAACGCCTGAATGAGCGCGGCGGTGATCGAGTCGTGTCCGCAGCCGGCACACAGCGTCGTGATCGACCCCTCGTAGTCGCGCCGCGTCAGTCCGATCGCGTTCTTCTGGAGCGAGGGATGGTGGACGAGCGGTTTTGCGATGTAAGTCATTTCGATTTCTCGCCGGGGCCCAAAAACCCCGGCCTACGCTGCCTTCTCGATTTTGGCCCGGACACCCTCGATGACGTGATGCGCACTCATCGGGAAGCCGCCGTAGTAGCGCACCGACTCCAGCTTCTCCATCGGTACACCGGTCTCGAGGGTCAGCAGGTTGCGCAGCTGCCCGTCGCGGTTCTGCTCGACGATGAAGTTGACGTCGTGGGCATCGAGGAACTGCTGGACGTCGCTGCCGAAAGGAAATGCGCGCACGCGCATGTAGTCGAGCAGCACACCGTCCTTCTCGAGAAGATCGAGCGCCTCCATGCACGCGGCGTGACAGGCGCCGACGGTGACCAGCCCCATCGTCGCGCCTTTTCGCGACTTGATCACCGGTGCGGGCAATGCCTTGGTCGACCGCTGGATCTTGCGATCGATGCGATCGAGGACTTCCTGATATTCGGCGCTGTCCTCGGTGTACCCGCCGTACTTGTTGTGGCCGGAGCCGCGGGTGAAGTACGCGCCCTTCGGGTGCACCCCGGGCAGCGACCGGTAAGGAATGCCGTCGCCGTCGACGTCGAGATAGCGGTAGAAGGTCTTCGCCGCTTCGAGTTCCTCCGCCGACAGCACTTTGCCGCGATCGGGCCGATAGCTGTCGTCCCACGTCAGCCGCGGCACCATCCAATCGTTCATCCCGATGTCGAGGTCGCTCAGCACGAAGACCGGCGTCTGGAAACGCTCGGCGAGATCGAACGCCTTCGTCGCGAGCTCGAACGCTTCTCTCGGATCGGACGGATAGAGACAGATGTGACGCGTGTCGCCGTGGGAGGCGTAGGCGCACATCATCAGGTCGCCCTGCTGTGTCCGCGTGGGCATGCCGGTTGACGGCCCGGTACGCTGCACGTCGAAAATGACCGTCGGTATCTCGGTGTAATAGGCGAGGCCGATGAACTCGTTCATCAGCGAAATGCCGGGGCCCGACGTTGACGTGAAGGAGCGCGCCCCCGCCCATCCTGCGCCGATCACCATCCCGATGGCGGCGAGCTCGTCCTCGGCCTGAAGAATGGCAAAGCGATTCTTCCTGGTCTCGGCATCATGGCGGTACTTCTGGCAGAAGCCGCGGAAGGCATCCATCAGCGAGGTCGACGGCGTGATCGGATACCACGCCGCCACGGTCGCGCCGGCATACAGGCATCCGAGCGCCGCGGCCGTGTTGCCGTCGATGAGAATCGAGTCCTTGGTCGCATCGAGCGGCTTCAGATGGATCGGAAGCGGGCAGCTGAACGCCTTCTTTGCGTAGTTGTAGCCGAGATCGACCGCCTTCTGATTCGAGTCCATCAGCGCTGGTTTCTTCCCGAACTTCTCCTTCAGCAGCGCGCGGATGATCTCGGTGTCCATCTCGAGCAGCGCCGCGAGGGCACCGGCGTAGGCGATGTTCTTCATCAGAATCCGCTCGCGTACACCCTGGAACGCCTCGTTACAGAGGACCGCCAGCGGGATGCCGAGATACGTGACGTCGGGCCGATGCAGCTTGTCGTCGAGCGGCCACGAAGAGTCGTAGAGCAGCCAGCCGCCGGAACGCACTTCCGCGACGTCCTTCGGATAGGTCGCCGCATTGAGGGCGACCATCAGATCGAAATCGGGCGTACGCGCCGTATACCCCTGCCCGCTGACCCTGATTTCGTACCAGGTCGGAAGGCCTTGAATGTTCGAGGGGAACACGTTCTTGCCGGTGACGGGAACGCCCATGCGGAAGATGGCCTGCATGATGAGGCCGTTGGCCGAGGCGGAGCCGGTACCGTTGGCTGTGGCGATCTTGAACGCAAAGTCGTTGACGCGATCCATGGATACCATCTTGGGTTGACGCTCGCGGGCGTCTTGGCCCGCCCTACAGCCTGCCCCGCCGAAGCTCGCAGAGCGAAGGCGGCCTGTCCCGCCGAAGCCCGCAGAGCGAAGGCGGACTCACGCGAGCGCGAGTCTGACGGGCTCCCCCGCCGCTGGAATGTGGACGACCGACTTGCGCATGTCCCACGCGTACGTCGGACAGCGCTCGGCGCACAGGCCGCAGTGCACGCAGACGTTCTCGTCCTTCACCATCACGCGGCCGGTCTGCTTCAGCGTATCGGACACGTAGAGCGGCTGGTCGACGTTCGGCGCCGGTGCCGTCAGCCGCCCCCGCAGGTCGGACTCGTCACCGTTCGGCGCGATGGTCAGACAGTCGACCGGACAGATGTCGATGCACGCGTCGCACTCGATGCAGGCCTTCGCGGTGAAATGCGTCTGCACGTCGCAATTGAGACAGCGCTCGACTTCCGCCGCCGTCTGCTCCGGCGTGAAGCCGGTCTCCACTTCGATGGTCATGTCCGCAAAGCGGCGCGGCATGTCCACGTGCACCATCTTCTGCCGCGCGACGGACGCGTAGTTGTTGCTGTACGACCACTCGTGCAGCCCCATCTTCGTACTGGCGAGGGTGACGCCGCGCGGCGGGCGCTCGGTTACCGGAATGCCCTGCAGATAGTGATGCATCGAGATGGCCGCCTGATGCCCGTGCTCGACCGCCCAGATGATGTTCGCCGGACCGAACGCCGCGTCGCCGCCAAAGAACACACCTGGACGCGTCGACATGAACGTGGTCTTGTCGACGACCGGCATGTCCCACTTGCCGAACTCGAGGCCGATGTTGCGCTCGATGAAGGGGAACGCATTGTCCTGGCCGATGGCCAGAATCACCGTGTCGCAGGGAATGACTTCGCGGCCGATCGACTCCTGCTGCAGCCTGCCGTCGACCTCCGTCGACCTGAAGCGCTCGAACTCCATGCCCGTCAGGACCCCGTTCTCGACGAGGAAGCGGACCGGCTGGAGATTCTCGAGGATCTCGACCGTCTCTTCTTCCGCGTCCTCGAGCTCCCAGGGCGAGGCCTTGAAATACTTGCGCGTCTTCCGCGCGATGACCTTGACGTCGCTGGCACCGAGGCGCTTCGCCGAACGGCAGCAGTCCATCGCGGTGTTGCCGACACCGATGATCAGGACCCGCTTGCCGACCGAGTCGACATGGCCGAAATGGATCGACTCCAGCCACTCGATCCCGATGAAGATCTGATCACTGTCGCGGCGGCCGGGGATGTCGAGCTCCTTGCCCTTCGGCGCACCGCTCCCGACGAACACTGCGTCGTAGGCGCCCTCGTCGAGCAGCGCTTTCAGGCTGTTGACCGGGGTGCCGTAACGGACATCGACGCCCATATCGACGATGTAGCCGATCTCTTCGTCGAGGACCTGGGCCGGCAGACGAAAGGCCGGAATGTTGACGCGCATCAGGCCGCCGGGCTGTGCCGACTTCTCGAAAATGGTGACCTCGTACCCGAGCGGCATCAGGTCATTCGCCACCGTCAGCGACGCCGGCCCGGCGCCGATGAGCGCGACTTTCTTTCCGTTCTTCTCCGCCGGTGCCGTGGGTACCAGGTGGCTCACCTCACCGCGATGATCGGCAGCCACGCGCTTCAGCCGGCAGATCGCCACGGGTTTCCCGTCGACGCGCGTGCGCCGGCAGGCCGGCTCACACGGCCGATCGCACGTCCGCCCGAGAATGCCGGGAAAGACGTTCGACTCGCGATTCAGCAGGTACGCGTCGGTGAAGCGGCCCTGCGCAATCAGTCTGATGTATTCGGGAACGTTGGTGTGGGCCGGGCAGGCCCATTGGCAATCGACAACCCGGTGAAAGTAGTCGGGGTTCCCTACGTCGGTGGGGTTCATTGGCGGTCATTATAGGGCAGCACGCCAATGCGGAGGCCGCGGGGCCCCTTTGGACCCGGCGGCCGCAACGCAGGCCGGGGCGTCTGGCCCCGGCTCACTTCTCACAACGCTTTGTTCACCTCGGCCCAGTTCACGACGCTCCACCAGGCGCCGATGTAGTCAGGTCGGCGGTTCTGATACTTCAAGTAGTAGGCGTGCTCCCACACGTCCAATCCGAGAATCGGATTCGACTTGCCGTCCATCAGCGGGTTGTCCTGATTCGGCGAGCTCGTGATCGACAGCTTGCCGCCGTCGTTCATCAGCCACACCCAGCCGCTGCCGAAGCGGCCCGCACCCGCCTTGCCCCACTCTTCCTTGAACTTGTCGAAGCCGCCGAAGCTCGCAGTGATGGCATCGGCGATCTTTCCCGACGGTGCGCCTGCGTTCGGCGTCATCCACTTCCAGAACATGCTGTGATTCCAATGACCGCCGCCGTTGTTGCGCACCGCCGCGCGGATGTCTTCGGGAACGCTGCTGATGCCGCGCAACAGATCGTCGAGGCTCTTCGAGTGCAGCTCGGGATGCTTGTCGAGCGCCGCGTTCAGATTGGTGACATACGCCTGGTGATGCTTCCCGTGATGGATCTGCATCGTCTGCGTGTCGATGTGCGGTTCGAGCGCAGCGAAGTCGTACGGGAGCTTGGGCAGTTCGTGCGGCATGCGTCCTCCTCGGAGGCGAAAAATATCGTCCAGTAAACGCGAAATCGTACTCAGAAAGCGGCGGCAAACACAACGTCAGCCTTCGCGTACGGTGCGGCGTGAGGAGTCACGCCCTACTGGATGGACAACATCCGGTCGAGCGCGACGCGCGTCCAGTGCTTCTGCTCGTCCGGGACGACGATGCGATTGTGGACCGTGCCGTCAACCAGCTCTTCGAGAATCCACAGCAGGTGGTTGGGCGACACGCGGAACATCGTCGAGCAGAGGCAGCCGAACTGGTCGAGCGAGAGCACGGTGCGGTCGGGCGCCATCTGCTGAGCGAGCCGATTGACGAGATGGACTTCGGTGCCGACGGCCCACGTGGAGCCGACCGGGCTCTCGCTGACGGTCTTGATGATGTACTCGGTGCTGCCGCTGTCGTCCGCGGCCTGCACGACGTCCCAGGGCACCTCGGGATGGACGATGACGCGGACGCCCGGATGCTGCCGGCGAATCGTTTCGATCTGCCGGACCGAGAATCGCGTGTGGACGGAACAGTGGCCCTTCCACAGGATCATCTTCGCGCGCTCGACCTGCTCCGGCTGGAGGCCGCCGAAGATCTCGTGCGGGTCCCACACGACCATCTCGTCGAGTGCGATGCCCATCTTGTAGGCGGTGTTGCGGCCGAGATGCTGATCGGGCAGGAACAGCACTTTTTCTCCGCGGGCGAACGCCCAGTCGAGCGTCGCGCGCGCATTCGACGAGGTGCAGACCGTTCCGCCGCGCTCGCCGACGAAGGCTTTGATGGAGGCGGCCGAATTGATGTAGGTCACCGGGATCACACCGGTCACGCCCATCTGCGTGAGCTCCTCCCAGCAGATCTCGAGCTGATCGTCGGCAACCATATCCGCCATCGAGCAGCCGGCGGCGAGGTCCGGAAGGATGACCTGCTGGTGCGGCGCGCAGAGGACGTCGGCGCTCTCGGCCATGAAGTGCACGCCGCAGAAGACGATGAACTCGGCGTCGGAACGCTCGGCGATCTGCCGCGCGAGCCGGAACGAGTCGCCGGTGTAATCGGCGAACTTGATCACTTCATCGCGCTGATAGTGATGGCCGAGGATGACCAGCCGGCGCCCGAGCGTGGCGCGTGCGGCGGCGATACGGACCTCCATCTCGGCGTCGGAGAGTCCGAGATACCGCTCGGGCAGCGCCTGGCGTTCAGAGAGATGCTGCTTCTCGAAGTCGGTCAGCAGCGGGATGATCGAAGCCATCGTTTTTCAGCGTCCTTGTGAAAATTTTCGCAAAGTCCGCACGTGAAAAAGCCCAAACCCTCGAATGGACTATTGCCCAGGATGGTTTGGACCTGGAGTGATTATAGCGTTCGCCGGGAGCCAGCGATAGAGGGAGGTTGGGGGTTCAACCCACGGCGGTCGGAGAGGCGGCCGCCGGCACGTTCACGATGTTGTACAACGTGTCGCGCTCGAGCGGCTCGCGCCAGGCATTGCGCACCAGCCGGCTCAGTTGGGCCGTCGACATCCCTTCGGGCGTCGCCGATCCCGCCATGTGGTAGATCTTCTCTTCCTGCACCGTGCCGTCGAGATCATCGACGCCGAACCAGAGCGCCACCTGCGCCACGTCCACCCCGGTGGCAATCCAGAATCCCTTGATGTGCGGAATGTTGTCGAGCACCAGCCGCGCAACCGCGTGCACCCGGAGCGTATCGGTCGCCGTCGGCGCCGGCAGCTTCTGCATGCGATTGTTGTCCGGATGGAACGCGAGCGGAATGAACGCCTGGAAGCCGCCGGTCTCGTCCTGGAGCGCGCGCGCCCGCAGCATGTGATCGACCCGCTCGCCGAGCGTCTCGATGTGCCCGTAGAGCATCGTGACGTTCGAACGCAGCCCCAGGCGATGCGCGATGCGATGAATATCGAGATAGCGATCGGTGCCGCACTTGTCGTGACAGATTTTGCGCCGCACGCGCTCCGCAAATATCTCCGCGCCCCCGCCCGGCAGCGAATCCAGGCCGGCCTCGACGAGCGCCCTCAACACCTGCTCGTCGCTCATGCCGTACAGATCGGCGAAAAACGCAATCTCCACCGCGGTGAAGCACTTCAAGTGGATGCCCGGCCGGATCCGTTTGAATCCGCGCAGCAGCTCCGTGTAGTAACTGAACGGCAGCTCGGGGTTCAGGCCGTTGACGATGTGCAGCTCGGTGAGCGGCTGATCGGCCCGCTGGCGCAGCTTGTCCCACGCCTGTTCGAGCGACATCGTATACGCCTCGGGCATGCCGGGCTGCAGCCGTGCAAACGAACAGAACATGCAGCTCGCTTCGCAGACATTCGTCGGCTCGAGCCGCAGGTTGTAGTTGTAGTAGGTGCGCGCGGCATGACGCCGCTCGCGCTCGCGATTCGCCAGCCAGCCGACGGCGAGCAGATCGGGCGCCTCGAACAGCCGAACGCCATCGTCGAACGTGAGCCGTTCGCCACGGCGAAGCTTTTCGTCGATGTCAGTCAGACCGGCGGCTGCAAGGCGTGCCTTCACGGGACAGTGAAATTCTAGCGTGCGTTACAATACAGGGACAAATCGGAACAAATTGTTCCTGAATAGCCGGGTGAATCAGGGAAGCGGGTGCAAAGCCCGCGCGGTCCCGCCACTGTAAACGGAGAGAGCCGATCCATTCAGTCACTGCAGCGCAGGCTGCGGGAAGACGGATCGCTCGTCAGCCCCTCCGTGAGCCAGGAGACCTCTCACCGGCGCTATTTTCACCGCTCGGGCGCGACGGACGCCGGGAGGGTTGATGCTGACTCGACGACCAACGCTCCCCGACGCCGCGCCGCAGGTGTCCTCCTGTGCTCAGCGCGTCTGACGTCACCTTCGGCTATCGGCGTCAGACCCCGGGCAAGGGATTCGCCGTTCGCGGCCTGACGCTCACCATTCCCGACGGTTCAGTGACCGGCCTTCTCGGACCGAACGGATCCGGCAAGACCACGCTGCTCAAGCTGCTGTCGGGCGTCCTCACGCCGGAGGCCGGCAGCGTCATGCTCAAAGGGCGTCCGCTCGACGACATGCCGCGACGGCAGGTGGCGCGACGCATCGCCACGGTTCCCCAGGAGACCCACCCCGCCTTCGATTACAGCTGCCTCGAGATGGTCCTGATGGGACGTCATCCGCATCTCGGCGCCTTCGAGTTCGAAGGGCCGGCCGATTTCGCGATCGCCTACGAGGCGATGCGCGCGACCGGCACGGAGCACCTGGCCGAGCGCTCGTACATGACGCTCAGCGGCGGCGAGAAGCAACGTGTCGTGATCGCCGCCGCGCTCGCTCAGACGAGTGACATTCTGCTGCTCGATGAGCCGACGGCATCGCTGGATCTCGGGTTCCAGCTCGATATCGCGGACCTGCTCCGCCGACTCAATCGCGAACGCCACGTGACGATGCTGCTGGCCACGCACGACGTGAACCTCGCGGCAGCGCTCTGCGACACGCTCATCCTGCTGCGCGACGGCCGCATCCTCGCGCACGGGCCGACGACGGAGATCCTGACGGCGCCGGCGATCGCCCGGCTCTACGACGTGGTTGCCGACGTCGCGCTGCATCCACTCGCCGGTCATCTCACGGTGACGGCGATGCGCCGGGCGCCGCGATGAGCTCGAATCCGGCGACTACGGGCACCGCGGCCGCGATTACCGCCAGCCATCCGGAGGCGCAGCCACTGCGCTCGCTCCGCCTCCGTCTCGTCCGCACGCTGGCGCTGTTCGGCCTCGTGACGCTGATCGTCTGCCTCACGGCGCCGCTCGTCGGGACGACCCACATCAGCTTCTTCCGCGCCTTCGACCGGACGATTCCCTTCGCCAGCAACGTCGATGCGCAGATCTTCTTCATCGCGCGGCTGCCGCGGGTACTGGCGGCGGCGCTCGTCGGTGCGGCGCTCGCCTCGGCCGGCGTCGTGTTTCAGGCGATGCTGCGAAATCCGCTGGCGACGCCGTTCACCCTCGGCGTCTCCGCGGGTTCGTCGCTTGGCGCGATGCTGGCCATTACTCTCGGCGCGTCGCTGAGCATCGGACCGATGTCGCCCGTCCCACTGGCCAGTCTCGCCGGCGCGGGCATCGCCGCGACCATCGTCTACTGGCTCGCGCATCCCTCCGGACGCGCGATGTCGACGTCGATTCTGCTGCTGGCGGGCGTGACGCTGAATTCGTTCTTCTCGGCGCTGATCATGTTCGTTCAGTATCTTGCCGACTTCGCGCAGCTGTTCACGGCCCTGCGCTGGCTGATGGGTGATCTCGACGTCGGCAGCTTCGAGCCGATCGTCGCCTGTGCGCCGCTGTTCGCCATCGCCTTCGGGATGTTCCTGTGGCTGCCGTCCAAGCTGAATCTCCTGAGCCTGGGAGCCGATTCGGCGGCGAGCCGCGGCGTCGATGTCGCGCGCGTCCAGCGGTTCGCCTTCATCGGCGCGTCGCTCGCCACCAGTGCGGCGGTCTCGCTCGCCGGTCCGATCGGTTTCATCGGCATCATCGTCCCGCACTTCGTCCGGCTGATGGTCGGCGTCGATCATCGCATCGTGCTCCCGGCATCGGCGCTCTGCGGCGCGACCTTTCTCGTCATCTGCGACCTCGTCTCGCGCACGCTGATCGCGCCGGTCGAGATCCCCGTCGGCGTCGTCACGGCGATGATCGGAGGTCCCTTTTTCCTATGGCTGCTGGTCAAGCGCGGCTGATACGGGCCGTCGTCTGCGCGTGCCTGTTGCTCCTCATCGACGCGACAGGCGCCCTGCCGCGTGCTGTCGCCGGAACGGCCGGCGTCGGCCGGCCTGGTACGTACGTGCTGCTGGCAGCCGAGACCGCCCGGCCCGTCAAGCGGATCGTGTCACTGGTGCCGGCGTTGACCGAAATGCTGTTCGCGATCGGCGCCGGGCCAAACGTCGTGGGGGTCAGCAACTTCGACAGCTTCCCACCGGCGGTGAAAGGCTTGCCACACGTCGGTGCGCTGCTCGATCCCGACACCGAGCGGATCCTCACGCTGCGTCCCGATCTGGTGATCACGTATGGGTCACAAACCGACGCGCAGTCCAGGTTCGAGCGCGCCGGCATCAGGGTCTTCACCTACCGGCACGGCGGGATCGACGGGGTGCTCGCGACGATGCGCGAGCTAGGCGAGACCGTCGGGCGGACGGCGGAAGCCAACGCCGCCGCGCGAGACCTGCAGATGCGGCTCGATTCGATACGGAGCCGCGTCAAGGGACGCCCCCGCCCCCGCACCCTGCTCGTATTCGAGCGCATGCCGCAGACGCTGCGAAGCCTGTATGTGAGCGGCGGCACCGGGTTCCTCAACGACATGCTCGACGCGGCCGGTGCGGTCAACGTGTTCAACGACGTCAAGCGTGAGTCGGTCCAGCCGTCCCAGGAAACGGTGCTTGCCCGCGCGCCCGATGTGATCGTCGAGATCCGCGCCCAGAGACTCGCGAATCCCGACGAGGCCCGCCGGGATCAGGCGGCGTGGAACATCCTCGCCTCGTTACCCGCCGTGCGGCAGCGACGCGTGTATTTCCTCTCCGGCGACGAGCTCGTCGTCCCGGGACCGCGACTGACCATGGGTGTCGAGGCCATGGCACGCGTGCTTCATCCGGATGCATTCCGATGAAGATTCTCCTGTCCTGGAGCTCGGGTAAGGACAGCGCCTGGTCGCTCCATGTGCTGAATCAGACGTATCCCGGCTGTGTCGCCGCGCTCCTCACCACGGTCAACGACTCCTACGATCGGGTGGCCATGCACGGGGTGCGCTCGGAGGTCGTCGCGGCGCAGGCCCGGGCGGCCGGGCTCCCGCTCCGAATCGTGCTGATTCCCGACGGCTGCTCGAACGAGGCCTATGACAAACGGATGCAGCAGACAGTCAGCGATGCGGTGAACGACGGCTTCACTCACGTGGCGTTCGGCGATCTGTTCCTTCGCGACATCAGGCAGTACCGGGAGGATCGCCTCGCCGGCACCGGGCTGGAACCGCTGTTCCCGCTCTGGAACCTTCCGACCGCGGCGCTCGCCACCGCCATGATCGACGCGGGCCTGCGCGCCAAGGTCGCCTGCGTCGACAATCGCCTCGTGCCGGAGGCGCTGGTGGGTCGCGAGTTCGACCAGAGTCTTCTCGCGGAGCTTCCTGCCTCGATCGATCCGTGTGGCGAGAACGGCGAGTTCCACACCTGCGTCTACGCCGGGCCGATGTTCCACCATCCGCTCGGTCTGAGCGTCGGCGAGCAGGTCAGACGCGATCCGTTCGTCTGGCGCGATCTCCTGCTGCACTCGTGACGACATGCCGCAATACCCTTGCCGCATCGTCTGTCTGACCGAGGAAACGACCGAAACGCTTTATTTGCTCGGCATGGGCGATTGCGTCGTCGGCGTGTCTGGTTACACGGCACGGCCTGCCGAAGCCAGAGAGAAGCCACGCGTGTCAGCGTTCACCCACGCGCGCTATGACCGCATCGAGCAACTGAAGCCGGATCTCATCCTCGGCTTCTCCGACCTGCAGTCGGACGTGGCCGCAGAGCTCATTCGCCGCGGCTATCCGGTGGTCGTCTTCAACCAGCGCTCGGTTGCGGAGATCCTGCAGATGATCCGGATGCTCGGCGGCCTGGTCGGCTGCGCCGATCGCGCCGAAGCGCTCGCCGCGAGCCTGCAGCGGAACCTCGACGAGGTGCAGGAAGAGGCGACACGCTTCGCGTTCAGGCCACGCGTATTCTTCGAAGAATGGGACGATCCGTTGATCTCCGGGATCCGCTGGGTGGAGGAACTGATCGCGATCGCCGGTGGCGAGCCGATCTTTCCTGAACTGGCCACCGGCGGTCTGGCGAAGCAGCGCATTGTCGCGGCCGACGAGATCGTGCGACGCGACCCCGACGTGATCATCGCGTCGTGGTGCGGAAAACCGGTCCGGCGCGAGCGCATCGAGGCGCGCGTCGGATGGAATCGGATCGCCGCCGTGCGGCACGGGCACGTCTACGAGGTGAAGTCGACCATCATCCTGCAGCCGGGGCCAGCGGCGCTGACCGACGGCGTGCGCGCGGTCCATTCGATTCTGCAGCGCGTGACCAACGCCACCCGCGTGCTCGAGCCGCGATGACAGAGAGGCCGCGAGCGGCTTACAGGAAGCGGCGTGAGCGCGGCGGGTCGAACGTGATGCCGTAACGCAGCACGTCGGCACGCAGCGGGCTGATATTCGGAAAGGCGATGTGCTGGCGCATGATGCCTTCGGGTGAAAACCCGCACTTCTCCATCACGCGCGCCGACGCCAGGTGTTCGACGTGACACAGGCCATAGAGCCAGCGCACGCCCAGCGAGCGCGCCAGATCGGTCATCGCGCGCAGAACTTCCGACGCGTACCCGCGTCCCCAGGCATCCCGCGCAAACACGTAACCGGTCGAGGCCAGCTCGCTGGATTCGAAGGACAGTCCCGAGCTGCCCACGAGCCGCAGATCCTCGGCCGTGTATACGAGGTACGGCCCGCAGCCCCATCCACGCCACTCGGCATCGCTGAAATTCACGAACACACGCGTGTCCTCGAGGCTGGTGTGGCGCGGCCACGCCAGGTAGTGCGTGACCAGCGGGTCGGATGCGTAGCGCTCGAAGATCGCGGGCGCATCGGCCTGGACAGGCCGACGAAGGACAAGGCGCTCGGTGACGAGCTGTTCGGGGGCGCCTCCACGTCCGGTCAGACGGTCGGGACGAGACATCACTCCACCTCGTCGACCCGCTCGGACACTCAGGAGCTGAACTCGACGGTGATCGGTTTGGGGATCAGGCGTTTCGCCCACGCATCGTCCATCAACCGCTGCACCGCGGCGCGACCTCGTTCGCCGTACTGCAATGTCAGGTCGTTCACGTACATGCCGACGAAGCGGTCCGCCTTCGAACGATCGAGGCCTCGCCCGTACTGCAGCGCATGGTCGAGCGCCTCGGCACGATGGGCAAGACCATAGGCAATGCTGTCGTGGAGCATCCGCGAGATCTTCGTGATCATCTCGGCGCCGAGATCCCGCCTGATCACATTGCCGCCGAGCGGCAGTGGCAGTCCGCCGGTGCGCTCGGCCCACCATTCGCCGAGATCGACGATCTTCTTCAGCCCCTCGTCCTGATACGTGAGCTGGCCCTCGTGAATGAGCAACCCGGCGGCGACCTCGCCTTCACGGACCGCGTCCTGAATGCGATCGAACGGCATGACCACGTAGGCGACGTCGGGGTCGTAGAGCCGCAGCGTCAGATACGCCGTCGTCAGCGTACCCGGCACGGCCACCGTGATCCCGTGCAGCGTCGACGGCCCGTCCTCGCGCGCGACGACGATGGGACCGTAGTTGTCTCCCATGCTCGACCCGTGCGGCAGGAGCAGATATTTGTCGGTCAGGTGCGCGTAGGCGTTGAACGAGACCGCGGACACCTCGTATGTGCCCGAGAACGCCGCGCGATTCAGCGTCTCGATGTCGACGAGCAGATGTTCGACCTCGATTCCGTCGGTCGGGACGTGGCCGGTGGCGAGGCCGTAGAACATGAACGCGTCATCGGAATCGGGACTATGAGCGACGGTGATCTTCATGCAAAGGGAAAGTGTACATCAGGGTGCAAAGGGTTCGAGGGTTCGAGGGTTCGAGGGTTCGAAGGTTCGAAGGTTCGAGGGTTCGACGGGGTGCGGGAGCGCAGGGCGGGTTGTGGCTGGCCCGCCGTCGCAGCGTCAGTTCTTGCTGCCGACTTTGCTCTGAATCCAGCGCATGAGATTGCTGAAATCCATCGGCGGCGACCGGAATTCCTGCGGCGTCGCCAGATTGATCATGTCCGCATGGGTGGGTGCGCCGTACGGCGAAGGCCCATGCAGCAGGTTGTCTGCCTCGGTGAAGAGCCGAATCCGCGGCGCCGAGCCGAGCACGTCGATGTTGTAGCGGAGACGTGGGGCTCCGGTGCTCTGATCACGCTGCTCACGCTCGACGGCTGCCTGGAGCTGCATCTGCAACCGTGTCAGGTTCAACGGTAATTTGCTGACATCGATGGCGCTGGCGGCGGGCGCCGTCGGCTGGGCCTGTTGCGCCTCGAGCGGGCCGGTCAACCCCGCGAAGGTGAGCAACAACGACAGCGCGATCGACCTGGCGGTCATATCAATTCTGACGAGCGGCGGTCCCTACTGGTTCTCTTTCCATTCTTCGTACCAGGCCATCTGAATGGCCTCGAGCTTGGGCTCGTTCGACGCCTTCGGATCATCCTCGAAATCTGCCAGCTGCATCACCTTCTCGCGCAGGTCGGTGAACCGGACGGTCAGCGGGTCGACGGAAGGATACTGCTCATGCAGCGCGATGCCAACATCTTCCGCATCGGTCCATTTCACGGCCGCACCTCGCCGTCCTGGTCCCGCCGTTCGGGCTTCCCGAGCTGGATAGCGCCCCCCTCTTGTACGTAATTGCGGGTATATAGCGGAAATTCGGCCACGACGTCTCCGGTGATCACCGCCTGACAGCCCAGGCGTGAGCTCGTGGTGAGGTCCCACGCCGTGTCGAGGCGGTCGGCCTCGTTGTCCTCCATCGGGCTGAGGTTTGCTTCGCCCTGGCGGATGATCAGGTGACACGTCGTGCAGGCGCAACTTCCGCCGCACGCGTGCTCGAGCGGAATGCCGCAATTCATCGCGACGTCGAGAAACGACTCGGGCAGGCCATGCTCCTGAAACGGCAGCTTGCCATGCTGGAACTCGATGGTCTTCTCGGTGCCGTCGCGCAGGATGAAGGTAACCTTGGGCATCAGAGTCTTTCGGGGCGCCTCGTTCAGATTTCGTTGACGTTCCGGCCGGCAAGCGCCTCGCGCACGCTGCGATTCATCATCAGCTCGGCGAGGTGACGGGTGGCGTGATTGAGCTCGTGCGTCGCTTCGTGGATCCGATCGCGGTCGGTGCCGGCCATCGCGGCGCGTGTCGCCGCAAGGGCGGCCTCGATGCGCGTCAGCTCGCCCGGTGCGAGATCATCGCCGACCAGCTCGTCGAAGTCAGGCCGCCGCAGCGATCTCTCCGCGGCGTTGACGACGGCCTCGGATTCGTTGCGCGCCTCGATGAGGAGGCGGGCCTCGAAATCGGCCTCGGCATGCTCGAACGATTCGATGAGCATGCGCTCGACTTCCTCGTCGGTCAGGCCGTACGAGGGTGTGACGGTGGTCTGCTGCTCGATGCCGGTGCGCAGCTCGCGCGCGCTGACGCTGAGGATCCCGTTCGCGTCGATCTGGAAGCGCACCTCGATACGGGGCAGACCGGCCGGCATCGGCGGAATGCCACTCAGACGGAAGTGCGCGAGCGAACGGCAGTCGGCCGCCATTTCGCGCTCGCCCTGCAGAACGTGGATCTCCACCGCCGTCTGGTTGTCGACACCCGTGGTGAACGCATCACGCCCGCTCGCCGGCACCGTCGAATTGCGCATGATGATCTTCGAGACGACGCCGCCCATCGTCTCGATGCCGAGCGACAACGGCGTCACATCGAGCAGCAGCATGTCGCGGTGGCCGCTGACCAGAATGTCGGCCTGCACGGCGGCGCCGAGTGCCACCACTTCATCGGGATTCAGGTCCGAGTGCGGGCGGCGTCCGAACAGCTCTTCGACACGACGGCGCACGAGCGGTATCCGGGTCGAGCCGCCGACGAGCACGACCTCATCGATGTCGGTCACCTGCAGTCCGGCGTCGGCGAGCGCCGCTCGGACGGGAGCCAGGGTCCGCTCGACAACAGGCGCAATCAGCTGCTCGAATGCGGACCGGGTAACGGCCTGGTCGATGCCCGACGGCAAACCGGGAACGGCAGGAACATGGATTGCCGCGTCCTCACGCTCGGACAGATCCCACTTCGCCTGGATGACACCCTTGCGGATCGCCTGCATCGCCTCCGCCGACAGCGCCGCCGCGTCGGGGATCGCGGACAGCACGCTTTCGGTGAGGAGACGATCGATGTCGTCCCCACCGAGATGCGTGTCGCCATTGGTCGCCAGCACCTGGAACACCCCGTCTTCGACCCGGAGAATCGAGATGTCGAACGTGCCGCCACCGAGGTCGTAGACGGCGATGACGCCGCGGTTGCGCTTGTCGAGTCCGTAGGCCAGCGATGCCGCCGTCGGCTCGTTGATGATGCGCAGGACCTCGAGACCGGCAAGACGGCCGGCGTCGCGCGTCGCCGTGCGCTGCGCGTCGTTGAAGTAGGCCGGCACGGTGATCACGGCGCGATCGACTTCGAAGTCGAACTCGCCCTGTTCGCGGAAATGCTCCTCCGCCCGATGCCGCAATTCCTTGAGGATGAAGGCCGAGATTTCGGGCGGCGTGTACTCGCGATTGCCGAGGGCAATGCGCACGACGCCGCCGGGGTCACCGCTCACGCGCAGCCGCAGAAACGCCGCTTCCTCGCCCACGTCCTCGACATCACGCCCCATGAACCGCTTGACCGAGTACACCGTGCGCGAAGAGGCGGTGAGCAGACGACGCTGGGCTTCGCGGCCGACGAAGACGGTCCCGCTGTCGTCGAGCGACACGACGGACGGCACCAGCCCGTCGCCGGAGCCGTCGCGGATCACCACCGGCTTGCCGTCGTGCACGTAGGCCACGAGGCTGTTGGTGGTACCGAGATCGATGCCGACTACTTTTCCCATCTTCTTCACGGCGGGGCTAAAAGCCCCGCGCTACATTCGATCGTCTCGGCGGGGCTGAAAGGCCCGCCCTGCATTCCATCTTCACGGCGGGGCGAGGAGCCCCGCGCTGCATTCCGTCTTCACGGCGGGGCGGAAAGCCGCCGCCTTACGCCATCTGCGACGACTCGCGGTCGATGGTCGCGAGCAGGTTGTTGATGTAATTGCGCTCGAGCAGGCGTTCGCGCAGCGCCTCGAGCGTGGCGCGCTTCTGCTCGGGCGTCGCCGACTCGCGCCCGGCATCCCACCGAGCGCTCAGTTCGCGCAGCTGCTCCTCGTGCGCCTGCCGCCGGATCTCGATTGGCCGTCGCGCCGCTTCGATCCGCGCAGCAAGGTCCGGCCCCGACGCGCCTGATTCCCTCAGCTCGCGAATCTCGTCGAGCTCCTCGTTCAAGGCGAAGACTTCCTCGAGCAGCGACGGCGGCACCTTGTTCGCTGCCTGCCCCGAGCCCGCCGAAGGGTCCTCGCTCTTCGCCGGCGGCAGCCCCTCGATCGCGAGCAGATGCTCGATGCGAGTGACCGGATTCCGCAGCGCTCTCACCGCATCGTTCAAATAGGAGGAGCGCTCGAGGCTGGCCAGACGCTCCGCTGCTGTCGCGTTGTAATAGAAGTCCGGATGAAACTTGCGACTCAGCTCGCGGAACCGCCGCTCGAGGTCGGTCGCGTCTATGGTCAGCACGCGCGGCAGCCCGAGGAAGGAGAAGTAGTCGCCATGACGCCCGAGCGCGAGCAGACGGCTGCAGTTCGGGCAGAAATGCTCGTCAACGGGTGCGCCGGCACCGCAGGTACGGCACTCGAGCAGCGACGACACGTTACGAAGAGGAATGGACTCGGGAGTCATGCGTGGTCTGACCGCCTCCGGCGCGCCTCACGCGCCGAAGGAACTGCCGCACCCACACGACTGCTTCGCGTTCGGGTTATGGAACACGAAGCCGCGCGTGAGCAGCGCAGTGTCGTAGTCGAGCGTCGTGCCCTTCAGAAAGGTGTAGCTCTTGCGGTCGACGAAGATCTTGGCCCCGTGACCTTCGAATACCTCGTCGCCGAGCCGGGGCACGCGCTCCCAGCCGAAGGTGTAGCTCAAGCCGGAACAGCCGCCACCCTTGACGCCGACGCGAAGACCACCATCGCTGATGCCCTGCTTGGCCATCAGCGACTTGATCTTCTCTGCGGCGTTGTCGGTGATCTCGATCATGTGAATCAATGCCCAATGTCCACTGCCCAATGCTCAATGCCCCATGCGACCGAGCCCGGTGCCACGCACCTTTGGGCATTCGGCGCTGAGCATCGGGCATCGAGCATCGTCTTCTCCCTACGCCGTCGGCTGGTCGTGCGTGCCGACGCTGGCACCGCTTTTCTGATCGTCCTGCTTCTTCTTGTAGTCGGCGATCGCCGCCTTGATGGCGTCCTCCGCCAGCACCGAGCAGTGAATCTTCACCGGCGGGAGCGACAGCTCGGCGACGATATCGGTGTTCTTGATCGCCAGCGCCTGCTCGACGGTCTTGCCCTTCAACCACTCGGTCGCAAGACTCGAGCTCGCGATCGCCGAGT
>Ga0207701_10002062_pt1 | contig 20816 bp, 14 predicted proteins | sample KBSSwiSSwithPhiX_FD_184294 | JGI IMG/M metagenome (GOLD analysis project Ga0207701, IMG submission 184294) | Switchgrass rhizosphere bulk soil microbial communities from Kellogg Biological Station, Michigan, USA, with PhiX - S5 (SPAdes) (version 2) | ecosystem: Environmental > Terrestrial >... | reverse complement strand
TCGGTGTGACCCCGGCCGCGAACGTGCCTGGTGGTGGTGGTGGTGGCGGGGGGGGTGGCGGCGGCGGTGGCGGGATAAACGTAGGCGTCGCAGTCGCCCCGGCGAGTGTGCCCGGACTCGGTCCCGCCTGACCCGCGCGCGTCTGCGGCTGCACGGATGTCGTGCCGGCGGGGCCACCGATGCGTCCACCCCCATCAGGACCGGTAATCCGTCCTCCGACTCCGCCGGTAACTGCGCCGCCGATACCTCCTGCCACTCCGACGTCGCCGATGCCACCGCCACCGGAGGCGAGTCGGGACGGATCAACTGCGGGCAGATTCGGCGGCTGCGCCGACAGAAAATTGATCGAGCGCTGGGTGCCGCCAACGGTCACGTTGCCCTTGTCGACCATGAGGACTGCATAGAAGCTGATGAGGCCTCTCGCGGGCGGCTCGAAACGCCAGTGCGTAACGGCGTCCGACGCCGCGAAGAGGAACTCCTCGACGGCCGGCTTCAGCGGATCATCGCCGCGGAACATCAGCTCGACGGCCGGCAGCGGGTCCTGGCGGACGGCTCGATAGGTCAGGCCCGGGCCGCCGATCGCGAAGCCAATCGGTCTCGCTTCTGCCACATTTCCGTTCTGATCGACGACCAGCTTCATCGCGACCGCGCCGGTCGCATTGAGGACGGCCGCCTCCGCCGGGTAGCGCGGCGCCGGTGATGCCAGCACCCGCGGGATCGCGTTCCTGTCGGACACCGGCGTGGCTGCACCTTCGAGGGGCCCGGGCGTCAGCGTGACCTGCTGCGCCGGCGAGGCGTGCAAGGGGAACAGGTGCGAGGCGTACGCGACCGCCCCGAGGGTAACGGCGGCAAGAAACAACGACGACAGTGCGATGCGGTGCACCGACATGACTCGCTCCTTTGCAATGAGCTGGATCCGCCCGAAGAGATGACGCCGCCGCGCGAAGGCGGCGACAGGAATCCTGGAGGGGCCGTCGGCAAAGGCCATCAGCGCCTCGATGTACGTCTTTCGTGCGCCCGTCGTGCGCACGACGAGATCGTCGACCACTTCCTCGCGCGCGAGCTGCACGCGTGAGACGACCCACCACATCGCCGGGTGGAACCAGAACGCCGATGTAATGACTTGCTCGAACAGCACCCACGGCCAGTCGCGCCGATCGACGTGGTGAAACTCGTGACACAGCACTGCCTCGCGAACAGCCGCGTCATAGTCGCGCAGCCGATCGGGCAGGAGCACCACGGGATGACGCCATCCGAACGTTACTGGCTGACGAAGCCCGCCGATCTCCCGTACGCTCGCGTGCGGAGCCAACGAACGGCGGAACGCCTCATCGATGGGCGTCAGCTCGAGAATCGACCCCTCGCGGCGCAGTCGACGGAGACGCAGCAGCCCGCCCGCGATCCAGACCAGTCGCAGCACGGCGCCGGCGACGACGAGCGCAAGCAGCACGCGCGTCCACGGTAGTGCGCTGTCGATCGCCGACTGGCTGGCCGCCGCGGCGGTAACTGCCGATCCGGTCGCGACCTGGACGGTGCCGATCACCGCCGTGGCGTCAGATCCCGGCGTCGTGCGTCCCTGGAGCCACGGCAGCACCAGACTGATGACGAGCACCACCCGCCAGTACGCATAGCGGACGGAGGGCACATCGATCCGCAGCAGCGCAGATGCGAGGCCGCCGACGGCGACGATGCAGGCGATCTGCGCGCTGTAGGCCGCGAGGTTGAGGAGAACGGGCGGACTGGTCATTCGTCGATCTCCTCGATCAGCTGTTTCACGAGGCGTTTCTGTTTGTCGGTGAGCGCATTGTCCTTGGCGAGATGCAGCAGCAGACGGTCGGGCGCCCCGTCGAAGACTCGATCGAGGAACTCACGCAGCATCGCGCTGATGACCTGGTGGCGCGGCTTGACCGGCTGATACACGTGCGCGCGGTCGACGAGCGCCTTTTTGAGGTATCCCTTGTCTTCGAGGATCTTCATCATCGTCATCACGGTGGTGTAGGCGATGACGCGGCGCTCGCGGAGCGTCTCGTAGACCTGGCGCACGGTCGCGCGCTTGGTCGACCAGACCACCTTCATGATGGCGAGCTCCTGCGGGGTGAGGGTCGGGTGTGGTGTACGCATGAATTGGTACTAAGTATTTAGTAGATTAGGGCGGGCTTGTCAAGAGCCTCCTGCCCGCCCGTCTCGAGGCACACGAAGATCGCGAAGATCACGAAGGGCAAACGCGGGTATCACGAAGGAACTTTATGGAACCGCCGAGGCCAGCGGGAGGGTAGGCACCGGGTACGACGGTCACGCCTTCGTGAGGGGCGAAGCCCGGCGCGCGCCGCCTCCGGCGATTTCCTTCGTGTCTTCGTGCAATCGCCAGGAGCCCTTCGTGCCGTGTGATGATCCACTCCCTGGCACTCCGATTGCTCAAAGCCCGACATTACACCGATGACATCAGGGGATCCCGCTGCCCGTTCGAGCGTCCCGGCCGCTTCGCGCGTCAACCGCGACGAGCGCGGCACGCTCGACTCGGCGCGCACCGTGTCGATCTACGTCGTCGCCGGCGCGATTGCCGCGAGCGTGTTCGCCGCGGATCTCGTGACCCCGCTTGGCGTCGCGGTCTGGATTCTCTACATCTTGCCCGTCGGTCTGACGATCCTCGGGCGGGAGGAGTCGGCGCCCGTCATCGCCGCGGTGGGCTGCACGCTGCTGATCCTGGTCACGACGTTCAACGACGCGCCCGGTCTTCTGCTCAACGGCGTGGCGTATGTGAACCGGGTGTTCGGCGTCGGCGCCATCTGGACCATCGCGTGGCTCGCGCGCACCCGCATCATCACCCGGCGCCGTCTCGAGGCGGAAGAGTGGATTCGCCGGACGCACGCCGAGCTGCTCGACGCCATGCAGGGCGAGCTGTCGCTGGCCGACATCGGCGCCCGGGCACTGCGGGTGATTGGACCCGCGATCCACGCGCCGGTGCTGGCGCTCTATGCCTTCGACGGCGATGTCCTGCGGCTCACCGCCACCGTGGGCCTTCGCGCCGGCGTCGACGTGCCGGACGTCTTTGCGCCTGGTGAAGGCGTCACGGGCGAGGCCGCGCGGAGCGGCCATCTCACGGTGCTGCGCGATCTGCCCGCCGGCTTCTTCCCGTTGCGCTCCGCGCTGATCTCGGGCACCCCTCGTCACGTCGTCGTCAACCCGCTCCTCACCGACCTGTCATTGCAAGGGGTGCTCGAGGCCGGTTTCGTCGATCTTCCCGATCGCGGGGCGCTCGATCTGCTCGAGCGCACGCGCGACAGCGTGGCGGTGGCCATGCGCGCCGCCTTCTACCGCGATCGTCTGCGTGCGCTGCTGGAGGAGACGCAGCGGCAGGCGGAGGCGCTCCAGCGCCAGCAGGAACAGCTCCGCGTCGCCAACGAGGAGCTGGAGCAGCATTCGGAGATCCTGAAGTCGTCGCAGGCGCGTCTCGAGCAGCAGCAGTCGGAGCTCGAGGCCAGCAACGCGCAGCTCGAGATGCAGGCGCAGACGCTCGAGCAGCGGCAGCAGGCGCTCGTGCTGGCCAAACAGGAGGCCGAGCGCGCCAGCGCGTACAAGTCCGACTTTCTCGCGAACATGTCGCACGAGCTGCGCACGCCGCTGAACAGCACGCTCATCCTCGCCAAGCTGCTCTCGGAGAACAAAGGCGGACGGCTGTCGCCGGATGAAGTGCGCTACGCCGAGACGATCTACTCTGCCGGCAACAATCTGCTGACGCTGATCAACGATATTCTCGACCTCTCGAAGATCGAGGCGGGCGCGGTGGTGATCCAGCCGGAGCCGGTCGCCACGGCCGCGTTCGTGGACAGTCTGGCCCGTACCTTTCAGCCGATCGCCGCCGAACGGGCGCTCGACTTCAGCGTCGAGCTCCTCCCGGTCACCGCCGAGACCATCGAAACCGATGCGGAGCGGCTGCGCCAGATCCTTTCGAATCTGCTGTCCAACGCCTTCAAGTTCACGGAGCGTGGCGGCGTCGTGCTCCACGTCGCGCCTGACGGCCTGGATCGCGTTTCGTTTCAAGTGCGCGATACCGGCATCGGAATCGCGACGGAGCAGCAGGAGGTCGTGTTCGAAGCGTTCCGTCAGGCCGACGGCAGCACGCATCGACGGTTCGGCGGTACTGGCCTCGGCCTTTCGATCTCGCGTGAGCTCGCCCAGCTGCTGGGGGGAACGCTGACGCTGGTCAGCGCGCCGGGAAAGGGGAGCGTCTTCACGCTGACCATTCCCGTGCGCGCCGCCGCGGGCAGGCGCGCGCACGCACCGCAGCGGCCGCTCGTGACGGCCGGCGACGTCACTCGTGCCACGCGGCTGCCCGGGTCAGGGCGCTCCATGCCAGCGTCAGCGTTGCGCCGGGACTTTGCCGACGACCGTGACCGGCGAACGCACCCCGGGCGGCTCATCCTCGTCATCGAGGACGACCTGGCATTCGCGCGGATCCTCTTCGACCTCGCGCACGAGCTCGACTTCGACTGCGTCGTCGCCACGACGACTGACGAAGGGATGGCGCTCGCGCGAGAGCTGGCGCCCGGCGGCATTCTCCTCGATGTGAATCTCCCTGATGGCTCCGGGCTGGCGCTGCTCGATCGCCTCAAGCGCAATCCGGATACGCGTCATATTCCGGTGCACATGGTCTCGGTCAGCGACAATGCGCAGACCGCTCTGGCGCTCGGCGCCATCGGGTTCGCGCGCAAGCCGGTCGATCGCGACGAGCTGGTCAAGGCCATCGGTCACCTCGAGGAGCGCCTCGATCAGCGGATGCGGCGCATTCTCGTCGTCGAAGACGACGCCCGTCTGCGCGCCAGCATGCGGGAGCTGCTCGCGCTCGAGGGGGTAACCATTCATGATGTCGGCACCGCGGGTGAGGCGCTGGCGCAGCTGGCGGCGGAGAGCTTCGACTGCGTGGTGCTCGATCTCAACCTGCCCGATGCCAGTGGCTACGAGATTCTCGAGACCATGAGCGGCAACGAGCGGTATTCGTTTCCGCCGGTCATCATTTATACCGGCCGTCCGCTGACGGCCGAGGACGAGGAGCGGCTGCGGCGGTTTTCGAAGTCGGTGATCCTGAAGGGCGCCCGCTCGCCGGAGCGTCTGCTCGATGAAGTGACGCTCTTCCTCCATCAGGTCGAATCGCACCTGCCGCCCGATTCGCGGCGGATGCTGGCCGCCGCACGCGAGCGCGACGACGTCTTCACCGGCCGGACCATCCTGGTCGTCGAAGACGATGTGCGCAACGTGTTCGCGCTGACCAGCGTGTTCGAGCCGCGCGGCGCCAAGGTGGTGATTGCGCGCAACGGACGCGAAGGCGTGGAGATGGCCCGCAAGGTACACCCTGACCTGATCCTGATGGACATCATGATGCCGGAGATGGACGGGTTGGCGGCGATGCGCGAGCTGCGGGCGGATGCGGCGCTGCGGGACCTGCCGATCATCGCGCTGACGGCAAAGGCGATGCGCGACGACTACGCGCAGTGTATCGAGGCGGGCGCCAGCGACTATCTGGCCAAACCGCTCGACGTCGACAAGCTCGTCTCGCTGTCCCGTGTCTGGATGTCGCGATGACGACCTCACTGCCTGCCTCGTCCGCGCGGGGAGACGACGTCAACCTCGAGATCGAGCTGCTGGTCGAGGCGGTGTATCGGAAGTACTCGTACGATTTCCGCCATTACGCCCGTGCGTCGCTGCGCCGCCGGTTGCTCGATGCACTGACGAAGCTCCATGTCGAGAGCCTGTCGATGCTGCAGCACCTGATTCTTCGCGACGCGAACGTGTTCACCGCGCTGCTGACCCATCTGACCGTGCCGGTCAGCGATCTCTTCCGCGATCCCGCGTACTTCAGCGCCGTGCGCGAGCACGTGCTGCCGATGCTCGCCACCTATCCGTCGATCAAGATCTGGGTCGCCGGGTGCAGCACGGGCGAGGAGGTGTATTCGTTCGCCATCCTGCTCGAGGAAGCGGGCCTGCTGGGGCGGACGCTGATTTATGCGACCGACATCAATCCCGAGGCGCTGCGGTCGGCGGAAGCTGGTGTCTATACCGTCGAGCGCGTGCAGGCGTTCAGCCGCAACTACCAGCGCGTCAGCGGCAGCCGATCGCTTGCCGACTACTACACCGCCGCGTATGGCAAAGTGGTGTTCGATCGGCGGTTGCGCGCGCGCGTGACGTTCTCCGATCACTGTCTGGCGACCGATGCGGTGTTCGCCGAAGTGCAGTTCGTCTCGTGCCGCAACGTGCTCATCTATTTCGACGCCGTGCTGCAGGCGCGCGCGCTCGATCTGTTCGAACAGTCGCTGGCGCCGCGTGGCTTCCTCGGATTGGGCTCGCATGAACGGCTCGACGCCGCGCATCGTGACGGCCGGTTCGAGGAGGTCGTGCCCGCCGAGCGCCTCTACCGGCGGAGCGTGTGATGGGTGCGGAGGTCGAGCGGCTCCGGGCGCACTCGCCCGATGTCATCGCCGTCGGCGGGTCGGCCGGCGCCTGGGAAGTGCTGGTCGACGTGCTCGCCACGCTGCCGCCGACGCTGCCCGCGGCGTTCGTCGTCGTCGTGCACCTGCCGGCGGACACGGGTCATCGCCTGGTGGAGTCGCTGGCTGCCGGCTGCGCACTTCCATTGGTGGAGGCGGAGGACAAGATGCCGGTGATGCCTGCAACCGTCTACGTGGCGCCGCCCGACTACCATCTGCTGTTCGAGCGGGACGGTACGCTCGCGCTGTCGGCTGACGCGCCGGTGCATTTCTCCCGGCCGTCGATCGACGTGCTCTTCGACTCCATGGCGGAGGCGCTCGGGACGCGTGGGTGCGGCATCCTGCTGTCGGGTGCGAGCGCCGACGGCGCCGCCGGCCTCGCCGCCATCAGCCGGTGCGGCGGATTGACCTGGGTGCAATCGCCTGAAACCGCCCGGGTGCCGCTGATGCCGCAACAGGCGCTGGCTCTGGTGCCGCATCCGAGGATTGGCGCGGCCGAGATGGCGCGCATGTTCGCGGAATGGGGGGACGCTCGTGGCTGAAGTCTCAATTCTGTCGGGGATCGGGCAGACGGAACCCGTCGTCTACGGTGATGCGAAGGTGCTCATCGTCGACGATCGCGAAGAAAACCTCGAGGTGCTGAGCGCTCTGATCGTCGCGCCCGGCGTCTCCCTGCTGAAGGCGTCGAGCGGGGAAGCGGCGCTCGAGCTGCTGCTCCAGCATGATGTGGCGCTGGCGCTGATCGACGTGCGGATGCCCGGGATGGATGGGTTCCAGCTCGCCGAGTTCATGCGCGGATCCGAGCGGACGTGCCGCGTCCCGATCATCTTCGTGACGGCCGGCGTTCCGGAGTCGGGCCGGATCTTCAAAGGCTATGAAGCGGGAGCGGTCGATTTTCTGTTCAAGCCGATCGACCCGCAGCTGCTGCAAGGCAAGGTGTCGGTCTTCATCGAGCTGTTTCGACAGCGCCAGCAGCTGGCGGCGCAGGTGCTCGAACACAAGCAGCTCGTGCACACCGCCGAGCTCCTGATTGGCGTGCTCTCACATGATCTGCGCGGGCCGCTGAGCGCGATCGTAGCCGCCGGCGAGCTGCTGTCGCGCGCCTATGCTCATGACGAACGCATCGGGCAGATCGCCTCGCGCATCCGTTCCTCGTCCACCCGGATGACGAGGCTGATCGAACAGCTGCTCGACTTCACCACCGCGCGGCTCGGCCGAATGCCCATCAAGGCCCAACCGGCAAACCTCACCGAGCTCTGTGAGAGCGCTGTCGCGGAATTTCACGCTGCGCGGCCGGGCCTGCGCTGCGATGTGCGGGGCGATCCGGTGGGCACCTGGGACCCCGATCGGCTGCTGCAGGTTCTCGCGAATCTCATTGGCAACGCGGTGCAGCACGGCGATCCCGATCACCCGATCGTCGTGCGGGTGGAAGGGCAGCTGGATGCGATGGTCCGCATCGAAGTGGAGAGCACCGGGTCGATTCCGGCCGAAATCCGCGACACCATCTTCTCGCCTTTCGTCCGAGCCACGGATTCCTCGCGCGGCGCTGGCCTGGGCTTGTACATCGTCGAGCAGATCGCGAAGGCGCACGGTGGCAGTGTGGCCGTGCGGAGCGACGACAACACCACCAGATTCGAGGTCATGCTGCCACGACATTACGCCGCAGACACCGCTGTGGCGCGTCAGGGTGAGGCGCACGAATACGGCTGAGGTGATGAGAGGTTCGTTCCACGACGGCCTGATAGACTTGCCGCGCTTTGCACGACCCAGGAAGGCGTGCTCTGCAGACCCAAGAAGGAGTGTTGGTATGCGCGGACGCCCGTCCCGAGCGGGACTCACAGCGGCTCTCTTGCTCCTGGCGGCCGCCCTGCCGACGCTTGCGGCGGCGCAATCGCTTCCCGCCGGATGGTCGAGTGGCGACATTGGTGCCGTCGGCGCGGCCGGCAATGCGAATGGCAGCGGTCAGTCGTTCACGGTGACGGGCGCCGGTGCAGACGTCTGGGGTACCACCGACGCATTCCGGTTCGTCTACGTTCCGCTCACTGGCGATGGGTCGATCGTGGCACGCGTCACCAGCGTGCAGCATGTGCACGACTGGACGAAAGCCGGCGTCATGATGCGGGCGTCGCTGACACCCGGCTCGCCGCACGCCTACATGCTGGTCAGCGCCAGCAAGGGTCCGGCATTCCAGCGTCGCGTTGCGGACAACGACATCTCGACCCACACGTCGGCCGGAAGCGGCTATATGCCCGGCTACGTCAGGCTGACCCGCGCCGGCACCCAAATCACGGCGTCGTTCTCATCCGACGGTTCGTCCTGGGTGACCGTTGATGTCCAGACGATCCCGATGTCCTCGACGATCTATGCCGGCCTCGCCGTGACGAGTCACACCGACGGGACGCTGGCGACCGCCACCTTCGACAGTGTCACCGTCACCGGTGCGGCGTCAGGTGGCGGTGGAGAGGGCGGCGAGACGATTGTCTTTTTCAGGCACGGCGAAAAACCGGCTGGCGGATACGGGCAGTTGACGTGCCAGGGATTGCAGCGCGCGCTCGCCCTGCCATCGGTCCTCGTCGGACGCTACGGCCGTGCCCAGTACCTTTTCGCCCCGAATCCGCTGCCGAAGGTGAACGACAGCGCCGGCGCCTTCGACTACGTGCGGGCGCTGGCGGCCATCGAGCCGACGGCCATCTCACTGGGGTTACCGGTGAACGCCGAACATGGCCACACCGATGTCGAAGGGTTGCGCGCAGCCCTCCTCGACGGCGCGCTGGCCTCGTCGACCGTGTTCGTCAGCTGGGAGCATCTCAAGCTGGTGGAGGTCGTGCAGAGCATCATGGACACGTTCGGGAGCGGCGTGACGGTTCCGGCGTGGACGTCCGGCGACTACGACAGCCTCTACGTCGTCCGGATCAGAAACGTCGGCGGCACCATGACCGCGCAATTCGATCGCGACTTTCAGGGGCTGAACGGCCTTCCCACCTCCTGCCCGTGATGCCCTCCTTACTTCTTTCCTAACGAACGCTTCAGAAACTCTTCAGGTGCGAAACCTTCGTGGTCGCGCTTAACTGAGGGCGTTGCGTGCGCGTCCGTCCGCTCTGCGCACGACGAAAGGACTCAGATGAAGAGGTCGAATGTGGCCACGCGCGCGTGCACGCTCGCGGTGGCGATGGTCGTGACGTGCGCCGGGCTCGCTGTCGCTGGGCAGAACCCCGCGCCGCGGCCGGCCGACCCCGCGCAACAGCCGCCGCCGGCGGGCGCGCAGATGCCGAACATGCCGGGCATGCCGGCCGCAGTCCCCATGGGTATCGTCACCGGTGTCGTGACGAAAGCCAGCGGCGGCACCGTGGCAGGGGCGACGGTCAGCGTCACGAATACGACGAACGGCGTGACGTACAGCGCGTCCACCGACGATACCGGGCGGTACGCGTTGCCCAGTCTTCCGGTGGCCAGCTACGACGTCGTCGTCACGCTCGGTGGCTTCAAGGTGTTCCGCCGGCCAGGGCTGGCGGTGACGGCCAACACCACGCAGACGGTGAATGCAGCGCTCGAGGCCGGTGATGCCGAGAGCGAGCGGATTGCGCTGCTGGATCGCATCGAGGAGCTGGAAAAGCGCCTGACCGACCTCGAGTCGAGCACCGTCTTGTCGGAACCCGAAACGCGCGTGAAGCGCGTGGAGGTGTACGTCGATAAGAATGGCATCGAGTACGACACGCCGCAGCCCGGCACCAAGAAGACGTACACCTATCAGCGCGAGCGGGTCTACCGTCGCCAGTCGATCAGCGAGAAGATCGAGGAAGCCATGGCCGACGCTGCGGACAAGAGCGTCCGGATCGGCGTCGATGCGACCACCGTTGCGCAGGGCGCGCGCCGGACCGAGGGTGACGATCCGTTCGTAGACCGCAAGGCCTACGCGCTGGCGTCAGCCGACCTCTTCTTCACCGCAAAGCTCGCCCAGTACACGACGTTCTTTGCGGACGTGGTGGCGCTGAGCGGTGCGCCGCCGGATGGCGAAATCCCGGCGCTCACACTGCTGAACGGCTACACGGCGCGTCTCACCAATCCCAATCAGCTGAACCTGCGCGAGGTGTGGCTGCGCACCGAGTTCTTCGGTCAGCGTCTGGCCCTGACCGCCGGTCGCCTCGACCTGACCAACTACTTCGATCGCAACGCCGGCGCCAACGACGAGACGACGCAGTTCATCAGCGATGCGCTGGTGAACAACCAGATGCTCGGCCTCGCCTCGAACGGCACCGGCGCCATCGTCGACTATGATCCGAAGAACGCGTTCTCGTTCCGGTTCGGCGTCCAGCAGAGTAATGACGATGCCACCAACCTCTCTGATTCGATCTACACCCTCAGCGAGGTGGGCTACACCGCGACGCCGTTCTCACTGCCTGAAGGGCACTATCGGCTGTGGTATCGCTTCAACAACGGCGACGTGAATATCGGCGAGGTCCCGTCGAATCACGCGGTCGGCGTCAGCATCGACCAGAAACTCTCCGACAAGATCATGCTGTTCGGCCGCTTTGGCACGCAGCAGGTGCCCGGTGTCGTGAGCGATGACTACGACCGTCAGTGGAGCGGCGGTGTGTCGTTCAGCAAGGGGCTGGTGTTCAATCCGCTGGATACCTGGGCCGTCGGGTACTCGTTCATGGATCTGTCGGGCGGCTACAAGGAGCATCTCACCGAGTTCTATTACAACTTCCAGCTGACCGAGCGGCTGCGTCTGTCGTTCATGATGCAGCACGTGCTCGACACGCCGAGTGAAGTCAGCCAATTCGGATACTTTCTCCCCGGCGTGCGGCTGCAGGCCGCTTTCTAGGGTTCAAGGAGCAGCACCATGTTGAATGTCAGTCGGCACTTCGCCCTCAGCTGTCTTGCGCTGACGCTGGCGGCCACGTCTGCCATCGTGTCACTGCACGGGCAGGCGCCGTCGGTGAAGATTACCGATCCGACTTCGGTCGTGATGATCGTCAATCGCGACTCGAATGACCTCGCCTTTCTCGACATGAAGACCAAGAAGCTGGTGGGCTCGGTGTTCCTCGGGAACAACGTCAACCCGCACATGGTGATGATGTCGCCGGACGGTCGCTACGTGGTCACCGGCGGCACGCGCGCCAACATGGCCTATATCGTCGACGTACGGACGCTCCAGCTGGTGAAGAAGATCCCGGTGGACATCGCGCCGGAACACCTCTCCTTCTCGCCCGACAGCCGCTGGTACTATCAGGGCAATCCGGACGGCGACTCGATTTCGGTCATCGACATGCAGTCGCTGACCAAGATCAAGACGATTCCCGGCTTTGCCGAGCCGCTCAACGTGACGTTCCTGCCCGACGGCTCGAAGGCGTATGTCGGCAACTACGGGGCGCACTGGGTGGGTGTCGTCGACGTGCGCCGTCACGAACTGGCCAAGAAGATCCAGGTGGCGGCCGCGCCGGGCGTGGCGAAGCTCGATCCGGACAAGTATCTCGGCGAGATCCACGGCATCAACATCGCCGCGCTCTCGAATGACGGCAAGACGCTGTATGCGGCCGATGGCGACTTCGGCGTGGTGGCCGTGATCGACCCGCGCGAAGACAAGGTGCTCAAGACGATTCGCGTCGGGAAGGATCCCTGGCGCATCTATCTGAGCCACGATGGCAAGTACGCCATCACGCCGAACAACGGCGACCAGACGATCTCGATCATCGACCTGGCGGCAGGCAAGGTGGCCGCGACGCTCGAGGCCGGGGAGAACATGACCGGCGTGAACTTCGCCGCCGGCAAGGCGTTCGTGATCAGCTCGACCACCGGCTTCGTCTATGTCTACGACATGAAATCGTTGCGCCCGGCCGGACGTATCAAGATCGGCACGAACATCCAGCTCGAGACCGCAACGACGGATACCAAGGACGAGAAGCTGTATCTCGCCGATTCCACGGAAAATGCAGTGGTGATCATCGATGCGAAGACCGAGGCGTTCGAGAAGGTTAGAAACGTGGGGCTGTATCCCTGGGGCACCCACGTCATGGACAGCAAGGACAACTACTGTCACTGAGTTCGCAAGCAGGAGGCCGGCGTTGAGAACGCCGCCCTCCTGTTATCGTGAGATCGTGAAGGTCGTTGTCTGCGCGTTCGCCCTCTTCCTCCTGATCCCCTCCCTCTTGGTGCACGCCCAGAGCGTGCGTTCCCACACCAAAAACAGCCCCCGCGGCACAGCTGTATCGAAGGGCCAGGCTGTCGATATGACCCTCACCGTCACGGCGGTGGCGACGCGGCCGATTCAGGTCTGGGTGCGTACCGCCGCGGCGGTAACCGGCACGAGTCAGGTGCTCGACGCCTTCGTGCCGGCGGGTGAGGCGCCATTCGTCAAGACCGGTCAACGTGTACGGGCGTTTCCGGTGGCGTCGCGCTCGTCGATGTATCAGGCGCGCGTCACCCGGGTGACGCCCTCGGCGAAGGGGGCCACCGTGCAGATCACGCTGAACGGCCCCGGCCGCGACGGTGCGCGCCATTACGTGGCCGAGATCGTGACCGACCGTGGCGACTTCCTGTCGGTGCCGAACGAGGCGATCATCGAAGAGGGCGATCGGCGCATCGTCTACGTGCAGCGGCAGGCGGGGCAGTACGAGCCGCAGCCGATCACCGCCGGCGTGCAGGGCGAGCTGTATACGCAGGTCACCGGCGGTGTGCGCGACGGCGATCAGGTCGTCACCTTCGGCAGCTTCTTCATCGATTCGGAATACAAGCTGAAGGGAGCGGCTCAGAGCCAATGATCGAACGTACGCTCGCGCTCGTCATCAGGCTCCGCGCGCTGGTCTTGACGCTCGTTGCGGTTGCGGTCGTGGCGAGCCTCTACACGCTCACCCGGGCGCCGCTCGACGCCATTCCCGACATCTCCGACCCGCAGGTCGTGGTTTACGTGAAGTGGCCGCGCAGCCCGCAGCTGCTCGAGTCCAACATCAACGAGCCGATCATCCGATCGCTCGTCGGCGCGCCCGGCATCCAGTCGATCCGCGGCACGTCGCACATGGGCTATTCGTTCATCTACGTGATCCTGCAGAGCGGCGCCAATCGCAGCCACGTGCAGGAGCTCGTCACCAACCGCATCAACGCGCTCAGGCCGCAGCTGCCGGCGGACGCGCTCGTCTCGCTCGGCCCGAATGCGAGCAGCATGGGCTGGGTCTACCAGTACGCCCTCGTCGATCGCGAGGGGAACCGCGACCTGCGCGAGCTCCGGCTGCTGAACGAGAGTCAGGTGAAGCCGGCGCTGCAGTCGGTGTCCGGCATCGCGGAAGTCGCGTCAGTCGGCGGACTCGAGAAGCAGTACCAGGTGAAGCTGTTCCCGCCGCTCATGGCCAGCCTCGGCGTCTCGCTGCGCAACGTCGTCGATGCGCTGGGTGCAGCGTACCAGGAGGTGGGCGGACGCACCATCGAAGTCACCAATCGCGAATACCAGCTCCGCGCGGTGCTCGACAGCGGCGATATTACGCAGCTCGAACACCTCGTGGTCAGGCACGACGCCCAGGGCCAGCCGATCGTGCTCGCCGACGTCGGCTACGTGCAGACCGGCTACGACCTGCGCCGCAGCACCGCCGATCTCGACGGCCGCGGCGAAGTGGTCGGCGGCATCGTGATCATGGAGCAGGACCAGAACGTCCTGACCATCACACGCGGCATCGATCAGCGTCTGGCCGCCTTGCGCACGGCGTTGCCGAAGGGGGTGGAGATCGTGACCACCTACAATCGCGCCGAGTGGATCTGGGCGACGTTGAAGCAGTTCATGGGCACGCTGCTGTCCGAGCTGGTCGTGCTCATTCTCGTGACCGTCCTGTTTCTCGGTAACTTCCGCTCCGCGATCGGCCCGATCGCGATTCTGCTGCTGAGCACGCTCTTCACCGTGCTGCCGCTCGCCGGGTTCGGCCAGACGATCAATCTCTTCTCGCTCGCCGGTCTGTGCATCGCCATCGGTGCGATCGAGGATGCGACGATCGTCATGGTCGAGAACTGCGCGGCGGAGCTCGCGCTGCACCCGGGGCTGCGCGGCCGCGACCGCCGGTTGATCATCCTGCGCTCGATTGCGCGCGTCGCCCGTCCGCTGCTCTATTCGCTCGTCATCATCGTGGCCTCGTTCCTGCCGGTGTTCTTTCTCGAGGCGCGGGAGGCGCGGCTGTTCGATCCGCTCGCCTACAGCAAGACGTTCGCCGTGGCGCTCTCGACCCTGCTGACCATCCTGCTGCTGCCGATCATCATGGTGTGGGTGTTCGAACGGGACGACCTGCCGGCGCGTCTGATTGCGCAGTCGGGCCGGTCCCGATTGAGCCGGCTGGCGAGCCACCGTTTCGCGCTCGCCGGCATGTTCATCGCCGGCATCGTCCTCGCAGGCGCGGCGGTTGCGCGCGTCGTCGATCCGGAATTCCGCATCGAGGTCTACGAGCTGATCGCGTTCCTCTCCGCCATCGTCCTGGTGTGGGTGCTGATGCGCCGCTCGGGCCAGCCGCACGCGGTGCAGGAGACCAAGCCGGTACGCATCTACGCCGCGATCCTGCGCCGCACCATTCAGTATCGCTACGTCTTCACCGCCGCGGGCCTCGCCGTGGTGATTGCGGCGGCGTTCGTGCTGCGCGGCTTCCAGCACGACTTCCTTCCCGACGTCGATGAGGGGGCGGTGCTCTACATGCCGACGACGCTGCCCGGGTTGCCGACGCGCGAGGCGGGCTGGATCGTGCAGCAGATGGACCGGAAGCTGAAGGCGATTCCCGAAGTCGAGCGCGTGTTCGCCAAGCTGGGTCGGGCGGATACGTCGACCGATCCGGCGCCGGTGGCGATGATCGAGACCACCATCATGCTGAAGCCGAAATCTGCATGGCGCGCCGGCATGACGAAGGACGGGCTGATCGCCGAAATGGACCGCGCGATGCAGATCGTGGGCTACGTCAACACCTGGGTGCAGCCGATTCGCGCGCGCGTCATGATGCAGACCACGGGTATTCAGACGCCGGTGGGCGTGAAGGTGAAGGGCCCCGACGTCGCCGGCATCGAGCGAGTGTCGCAGGACGTCGAGCAGGCGCTGCGTGATGTGCCGGGAACGAAGTACGTGCTCGCGGAGCGGATTTCGGAGGGTTACTACACCGACGTGCAATACCAGCTCGCGCGGCTCGCCGAGCATGGCATCACCGCCGACGAGGCGATGCTGACGGTGCGCTACGGGATTGGTGGCGACAACCTGCTCGGGATCAAGCAGTCGGACGGCGCCGTGATTCCGCTCGCCATTCAGTATTCGGCGGAGTATCTCGACACATTGGAGAAGGTTCGGAATACGCCGGTGGTGGGACCGTCGGGGGCGGCGACGCTCGGGCAACTCGGCGACGTCTCGGTGCGGAAGCTTCCGGAAATGATCCGCAACGACAACGGGGCGCTCTCAGGGTACATCTACGTCGACATCCAGGGAGTGACGGCGACGGATTACGTCACTCGCGCGCAGGCGGCGCTGGCCCGGACGGTGTCGCTGCCGTCCGGCTACTCGCTCGAGTGGACCGGCCTCTACGAATACACGTCCGCGGCGAGCGCCCGTCTCCGCGTGATCATTCCGCTCACGCTCGCCATCATCTTCATTCTCCTCGTGCTCGCGTTCCGTTCGGTCAGCGAAGCGTTCCTGGTGGCCATGTCGGTGCCCTTTGCCATGGCGGGCGGCGTCTTTCTGCAGTGGGCGCTCGGCTATCCGATGACGACCGCGGTGATCATCGGCTACATCTCGGTATTCGCCGTCGCCGTGCAGACCGGCATCATCATGGTCATCTTCATCCGCGAGGCGCTCGAGGCGAAGGCGCCGGACGAATCGCTCGTCGATGCGGTGATCGCCGGCTCCACCGCCCGGCTGCGACCGAAGCTGATGACCGTGGCGACGATCATTCTGTCGCTGTCGCTCATCCCGCTCTCGTCAGGACCGGGCATGGAGATCATGAAGCCGATTGCCGCGCCGAGCATCGGCGGCATGATCACGTCCACCCTTCACGTGCTGTTCATGACGCCCTGTCTGTTCGTCATCGCCGACGACGTGCGCCGCTGGTGGTCGCGGCGGCGGGCCGTCGAGGAGGCGGTCGCGTGAAGACGCCCGGGAGGATGCTCGCGGCTGCCGCGGCGCTGCTGATCGTCTCGTGTGGCCGTAGCGAGCGCACGAGCGCGCCGGCGGCCGCCGCCAAGACGTCATCGCCGGCGGCCGCCACGGCGGTGAATGCGGCCGTCTACATGTGTCCGATGGACCGCGACGTGCGCGGATACGGGCCGGGTAAGTGCCCCCGCTGCGGCATGGCGCTCGTCACCTCGATTCCCGATCCAGTCGAGTATCTCGTCGACGTGACGACGGCGGCGGCGCCGCAGCCGGGAGTGCCGGTCCAGTTGAACTTCGGCATCACCGATCCGTGGAAAGGGAACCCGGTCACGAAGTTCATGGAAGTCCATGAGCGCCTCTATCACGCGTTCGTGGTGAGCCGCGATCTGCAGTTCTTCGTGCACGGCCACCCGGAGTGGCGGAACAACCGCTTCGAGTACACGGCGACCTTTCCGAAGCCGGGCATGTACCGCGTGCTCAGCGATTTCTATCCGGAAGCGTCGGTGCCGCAGTTGAGTGCGAGCACGCTCTTCGTCGGCGATGTGGAACCGAATCCGCGGCCAATCGTGCTGGCGAAGGACTACGCACCAAAGCAGGGCGAGAACGTCGGCGTGAGCATGGTCAGTATTCCCGACGCCGCGATTGCCGGGATGCCGACGCGCCTTCGCTTCGCGCTGGACCGGGCGACCGGCTTCGAGAAGTACCTCGGCGTGTGGGCGCACATGCTCGTCGCCAGCGACGATCTGATCGACATGATGCACACGCATCCGTCGATCGCGAACGGGGGACCGGAGGTCGAGTTCACGGTCGTCTTTCCACGGCCGCGCACCTATCGGCTGTGGATTCAGCTGCAGCGCAACGGCACGGTGAACACCGTCCACTTCGACGTGCCGGTCAAGGCGATGCCCGATGAGGGTGCGACGGTTCGGGGGTTCGACGGCTCGATGGTTCCGTTCCATCGGTCGGGTCCTCTTGGACCCGGCGGTTCGAAGGTTCACGGATGAGAGCTGGTGCGACGGCGGCCGCCTCTCTCGTTGGCCGGGTCGTCGGACCCGGCGCCATTGCGACGACCTTGGCGATCGCCGGTTTCGCCACGCTCGACGCGCACAACTTCGGCACGAATCCACCGACCTGGAATCGAGAGGTCTCGCGGCTGATCTACGATCGCTGTGCGTCGTGTCACCGGCCCGAAGGCACTGCGTTCTCGCTGATGACCTATCAGGAGGCGCAGCCGCGCGCCGTCGCGATCAAGGATGCCGTGCTCAAGCGACAAATGCCGCCCTGGGGCGCGGTCAAGGGGTTCGGCGAGTTCCGCAACGATCAGGGACTGACCCAGGAGCAGATCGAGCTGATCTCCGATTGGGTGGAAGGCGGCATGACCAAAGGCAACAATCCCAACGTGAAGCCGGCTCCGCCGAAGTTCGAGACGCCTCCAGCCATGGTTTCGACGAAAGGCGTGACCGCGCATGGCGAGTTCACATTGACCAGTCCGCTGACCGTCGACGGCCTGCTGCCCGAGCGCGTGCCCGACCGCCGGTCGCTGCAGATCGTCGCGGCGCTGCCCGGCGGTCGCGTCGAACCGCTCGTGTGGCTGTACGAGTACCGCAATGCCTTCAGGCACCCGTTCCTCTTTCGCAAGCCGATAACGCTGCCCGCCGGCACCGTGATTCGCGGCCTTCCGTCCACCGCGTCCGTGACACTGCTCCAGGTACCTCGATGATGCGACTGTGCGTTCGTGTGCTGTTCATGGCCTGCCTCGCTGGTGTTGTTGTTTCGTGCAGCGGACCGGCAGACCCGCCGAAGCTGAAGGAGTTGCAGCGGGCCCACTCGGGCGATCTCGACGTCGTGCTCCTTGCGGCGGGAGACGCGCTCAAGCCGGGCAAGGATCAGGCGTTCCTCGAATTCCGCACCGGTTCCGATCACCATCTCGTCGACGTCGGCACGGTGACCGTCAATGCGACGATGCCGATGGCCGGCATGCCGCCGATGATGGGCAGCAGCTTCGTGAACAGAACCGACGTGGCCGGCCGCTATGCGATCGACACGGACCTCGGCATGGCCGGGTCGTGGCGCCTCGAAATCGCGTGGGACGGACCGGCGGGCAAGGGGAAGGCCATGATGCCCGGAACGGTACGGTGATATGGCCACCAGTTCGAAGAGCAGAACCGCAGACCACACACCTCATCTGACTTCGTGGAGTGCGTCTTGCACTTCAAGCCTGCCGCCGCGACCGCGCATGAGGGCGCGTGTCGCGACCGATTCATGGTGATTGCCGGGACCAGAAGCCCCCGGCCGGCGCGCCGGTGAAATGCCGGTTCGACACCACATCAGCGGGAGGGTGCACGATGTCACTGCGAGGAACTTACGCCTGGGCGTTGAAGATCGCCAACGACAATCAGTTCAACGGTTCGATCGACGAGCGCGACGGCAAGCTGTACTTCAAAGGCACCACGGCGTCGCAGGATCAGGCGAACAAGATCTGGGACGCCATCAAGACCATTCCCACCTGGTCGCAGGATATCGTCGCGGATATACAGTCGACCGGCGCCGCAGAGGTCAAGACGTACACGGTGAAGGCCGGCGACACGCTGAGCTCGATCGCCCGCGAGCGTCTGGGCAATGCGAATGCCTATCCGAAGATCTTCGAGGCCAATCGCGATCAGTTGAGCGACCCGGACAAGATCAAGCCGGGGCAGGTGTTGAAGATCCCGGCCGCGTAAGGCTACGGAGGCCCATCGGGCAAGCACGAAGAACACGAAGAGAAGATCATTTTCGAGTCCTCTCTTCGTGCCTTCGTGGAGGGCGCGAAGCGCCCCTTCGTGTCATGACCTTGATCAAAACGTCAGGTTGGCGTTGATCGTCGTGCGCCTGACGCCGCTCGCCGAGGTCGGCTGCAGGAACGTTGGCGAGGTGATCACGCTGCTGTAGCCACCGTAGGTGGGGCGGTTGAACAGGTTCTGCATGTTCACGGAGAGATTCAGCCGATAGCGCGGCACCGGCTCGCTCCCCGCGACATTGACCGAGAGCGCGCCGCCAGCTGCCTGGGTGATCGAGACGCCACCCCCGCTCGACACCCGCCGGCTGCCGAAGGAGAAGGCGTATCCGAAGCTGGCGGTCGAGGTCCATTGTCCCGGCACGCGCACCGAGTTGCGGCCCACGCCGGCCGGGCGGTCGTTGAAAATCAGGTCGCCGTTGTCGTCGAAGCCGGTCTTGATCGTGAGCGGGCGGCGCGACGTCCCGCTGAGGCCCATGGATGCTGAAAGGCCGCGCACCGCGGCCGTACCGAAACTCAGGCTGGCACGCTGCCGAATGTCCTGCGACGAAGGCCCCCATTCCTGCGCGAGGTCGGCGGCGGCTGGGACGGAGAAGGCGCCTTCGGTATTGTTCCGCTGACGACCCAGCGTGTACTGCCCGCTGAGACGAAGCCCACGACGCCACTGCCAGAAGCGGCCGGTCGTCGGGTTGGTGCCGAGCCCGGCCAGATTCAACGTGACACTCGAATCGAGCGTATGCGCTTCCGACTTGCCGTCGGACACGGCCTCGATCACGTTGGCAAACTCCGGATCCGGGCGGACACCGTTGACCGGCGCGTTCAGGTTCTCGCCGACGAAGAGCCCGATGCCGCGCGTGAACGCGTATACCGTGGTGACCGAGACCATCTGGTTGATGGTGCGCGACAGTCCGAGACTGGCCCGCCCATAGCGCGGCAACACGATGTTCCCGGCGAGCAGATACCGTTGCACCGGCGTCGCGGGCCCGAGCGGACCCGGATCGGGAAACGACGGATTGGCCATGTTGACTTCCTGCATGCGGAAGCCGTCGAACTGCAGTGTCTGCTGATAGATGCTGGTGCTCAACCAGTCGTGGAAAATGCCGACGCTCGCGCGGTAAGTCGTTTTCCCTGTTCCTGGCGCCCAGGTCACCCCGAAGCGTGGCATCACGTTGTTGAAGTCGTTCGTATGTGACTGCGTCTCGTAGCGGACGCCTGGCGTCATCGTCAGCGACTTGCTCAGCCGGACATCGTCCTGGAGGTACACGCTGAACTGCGTGTTCGAGTAGCGGATGTTCGGATCGCCGACACGCCGGGTATAGCTGCGCGGCTGGCCGGCGGCAAAGGCCTCGGGACTTTCGAAGTAATAGGTGCCCAGATAGTTGGTCTCGGAATCCGAATCGAACCGCGTGTACTGCAGCTCGATGCCGCTGCGGAATGAATGGCGTCCGAGGACGTAATCGAGATC
>Ga0207701_10002060_pt1 | contig 20822 bp, 20 predicted proteins | sample KBSSwiSSwithPhiX_FD_184294 | JGI IMG/M metagenome (GOLD analysis project Ga0207701, IMG submission 184294) | Switchgrass rhizosphere bulk soil microbial communities from Kellogg Biological Station, Michigan, USA, with PhiX - S5 (SPAdes) (version 2) | ecosystem: Environmental > Terrestrial >... | reverse complement strand
CGCGAGGAGGTAGTAATGACTCGCAAGTTTTTGTTGATTGCCAGTGTTGCGTCACTGGCACTGACCGGACCAGCCTATGCCGAACGCGGCGGGAAGAGCCGCGACGACCGCGCACAGCCCAGCCAGGCCGGCGGCGAGCAAAAGGCAGAACGCCCGCAGAAAGCCGAGCGCGCGCAGCGGACGGAACGTCCGCAGCGGGTCGAGCGTCAGCAGGTTCAACGCGCCGAACGTCCGCAGCACGTCGAACGCCAGCGGGTCGAGCGTCAGCAAGTCCAGCGTGCTGAGCGTCCGCAGCGTATGGAACGACAACAGGTCCAGCGCGCCGAACAACCGCGGCGTATGGAACGACAACAGGTCCAGCGCGCCGAACGCTCGCAACGCTTCGAACAGCAGCGGTTGCAGCACACCGAACGACCGCAGCGGATCGAGCGCCAGCGCGTTCAGCAAGCGGAACGCACCCAACACGTCGAGCGCCAACGCCTCCAGCGGGCCGAACGTCCGCAGCGCATTGAACGTCAGCAGGCCCAACGGACCGAACGTACGCAGCGCATCGAGCGTCAGGCGGTGGCGCGGATCGACCGCCGTGCGTTCGATCGCGATACCCATCAAACCTTCGATCTGCGCCAGGGTTTGCGTGAGCAGGCGCGCACCTTCCCGGTGCGAGCGGAAGACAATGATCGCCAGCTCGCAAGGCTGCTTCGCGATCGTCCCATGCGCCAGATGAAATTCAGGGATGACCGGCGGGTCGTCACTGTTGGCGAACGGATCGATCCGGTCCGTTACTCAAGCTATGTGCCGACCTCCTATCGCAGCCGCTATTACGATACGCCGGACTATTATTACCGGTACGACGACGATCTCGGCTATCTCTACCGGATTGACCGGGACGACAATTTCGTCCGGGCGATGATCCCGCTGTTTGGCGGTTATGGCATCGGCGATCCTTGGCCGAACACCTATTACAGCAGCTATGTGCCGCTGGCCTATCAGCCCTATTATTACGACACACCGGACTATTATTACCGCAACGATGGGTACGGCATTTACCAGATCGACGCCCAGACCCAGCTGATTACCGCCCTGGTCGCGTTGCTCGCCGGTCAAAGCTATGGCGTCGGCCAATATCTGCCGGCGAGCTATGGCGCGTACAATGTGCCTTTGAACTATCGCTCAACCTATTATGACCGCGACGACGCTTGGTACCGCTATGGCGATGGCTTCATCTACCAGATGGATCCGTACAGCCGCCGGATCGATGCGCGATACCCGATCTATGGCGCCGGCTATGACTATATGATCGGACAGCCGTGGCCGGCGGCCTATCCGGGCTACAATGTGCCGTACGGCTACCAGTCACTCTACTCCGACACGCCCGAGTGGCAGTACCGCTATGCGAACGGAGGCATCTACCAGGTCGATCCGACGACCCAGGTGATCCAGGCGTTGGTCGCATTGGTTAGCGGCCAGCAGTTCGGGATCGGGCAGCCGTTGCCGGCGGGCTATGGCGCCTACAATGTGCCTTTCGCTTACCGCGACCAATATTATGACACGGACGACGCATGGTATCGCTATGCCAATGGCAACGTCTATCGGGTCGATCCGGTGAATGGGCTAATTGAAGAATCATTCCCGATCTACGCCTGACCGACAGCTGACCGGCCAATGGGCAGCGGCGTGCCAGACGCGCCGCTGCCTTGCCATATTTGGACCGCTTGGCCATTCCCACGCCGCGTGATTTAGGCGGGGAGGGCAATGCGGATCCTGGTCACCGGCGCGGCCGGATTGATTGGCAGCTCGGTCGCGGCACGGCTGGCCAGCCAGCATGACGTTATCGGGCTGGACCTCAACCCAGGCCCTCAAGTCGGTATCGTCGCCGACTGCAACGAAGTGGCGGAGTGGCGTCACCTTGTTGGCCATCTCGATTCGGTCGTCCATGTCGCGGCACTGCACGCTCCCCATGTCGGCAAGCGCAGCGACGAGGAATTCCGGCGTACAAATATCGACGCAACGTCGCGTTTGCTTGACTTCGCATTTGCAAGCGGTGCCGACCATTTCGTGCTCACCAGCACCACGTCGATTTACGGTCATGCGCTTCAGGCTGATGGACGAGCGGTTTGGGTCGACGAGCAGCTCGAGCCGCAGCCGCGCGACATTTACGACCAGACGAAATTGGCGGCGGAACAGCTCGTCGCGTCGGCCAGCCAGTCGATGACCGTGACGTCACTCCGCATGTCGCGATGTTTTCCGGAACCCCCCGACCTCATGGCCTGGTACCGGCTTTTTCGGGGAGTGGATCGCCGCGACGTGGCCGAAGCTCATGAGCGGGCGCTCCATCGCCGAGGGCCGGCTGCAACCTATTTGATCAGCGCAGTGACGCCATTCCTTCGTGAGGATTGTGAGCAGCTATTGGTTGACGCCCCGTCGGTGATTGCGCGCCGCTGCCCGACTTTGATCGGTCAGATGGCGGCATTGGGCTGGCGGCCGCCCGGTTCCATCGATCGGATATACGACTGCCGCCTGGCCGCGAGCGACCTTGGATATTCTCCGCAGCACGGCGTCGGTTCGTGCCTCGCTGGCGACTGGGATCCGCCTCCGTCGCACTAAAGCCCAAAAGCCAGCCGCCCGCTTGCCGCGTTGCAGCAAGTCCCATATCTGCACCCTCATGACATCGACCAACGACATCCGCCGCAGCTTCCTCGACTATTTCGAGAGAAACGGCCACGCGCGGGTGCCGTCCGCGCCGCTGGTCCCGCACAACGACCCGACGCTGATGTTCGTCAATGCCGGGATGGTGCCGTTCAAGAATGTTTTCACCGGGTTGGAGACGCGGCCCTATTCGACCGCCGTAAGCAGCCAGAAGTGCGTCCGCGCCGGCGGCAAGCATAATGACCTCGACAATGTCGGCTATACCGCGCGCCACCACACTTTCTTTGAAATGCTGGGGAATTTCTCCTTCGGCGACTATTTCAAGGACCAGGCGATCCAGCACGCCTGGACCCTCATCACCAAGGAATGGGGGCTCGACCCGGACCGGCTGACCGCCACCGTCTACCATACCGATGACGAGGCGTTCGATCTTTGGAAGAAGATCGCCGGCCTGCCCGAAAGCCGGATCATCCGTATTCCGACAAAGGATAATTTCTGGGCAATGGGCGATGATGGCCCCTGCGGTCCATGCTCGGAGATCTTCTTCGACCATGGCAATCATATTCCGGGAGGACCGCCGGGTAGTCCCGACGAGGACGGCGACCGTTTCGTCGAAATCTGGAACCTGGTGTTCATGCAGTATGAGCAGGCTGCCGGTGAAATCGTCTCCGAGCTGCCGAAGAAGAGCATCGACACCGGCATGGGACTGGAGCGCGTCGCAGCGGTCCTGCAGGGCGTCCACGACAATTATGAAACCGACACCTTCAAGGCCCTGATTGCCGCCAGCGAGGAACTCACCAAGACCAGCGCCGAGGGCGAGAGCCAGGCGTCGCACCGAGTTATCGCCGATCACCTTCGCGCGTCGGGATTCCTCGTTTCTGACGGAGTGCTGCCGGCCAATGAGGGCAGGGGCTATGTCCTCCGCCGAATCATGCGCCGCGCCATGCGCCATGCCCATCTGCTTGGCGCGAAGGAGCCGCTGATGTGGCGGCTGGTGCCCGAGTTGGTGGCGGAAATGGGCAGCGCCTATCCGGAGCTGGTCCGCGCCCAGCCGCTGATCGAGGCGACGCTGCTCCAGGAAGAAACCCGCTTCCGTCAGACGCTGGCCAATGGACTCAAGCTGCTCGACGAGGCGACCACGGACATGGGCGAGGGCGGCACGCTTCCTGGCGAAACCGCCTTCAAACTCTACGACACCTTCGGCTTTCCGTATGACCTGACCGAGGATGCAATGCGCGCCCGCGGTCTGACGGTCGATCGCGCCGGCTTTGACTCCGCCATGGCAGAGCAGAAAGCAGCCGCTCGCGCCGCTTGGAAGGGATCCGGGGAAAAAGCCTCTGATGAGCTTTGGTACGATATCGTCGAGGCGCTCGGCCCGACGGAGTTCACTGGATATTCGGGCCACGACGGGGAAGGGGTCGTCCTCGAGTTGATCAAGGATGGCCTCCGGACCAACGAGGCCAAGGAAGGCGAGACCGTCACCATCCTACTCAACCAAACACCCTTTTATGCAGAGAGCGGCGGGCAGGTGGGCGATGCCGGAAAACTAAGCTCTCTCTTGGGCTTCGAGGGCATTGTTGAGGACACTTCGAAGCCTCTCGGCAAGCTCCATGCCCTCCTCACCAAGGTCGTGAAGGGTGCTGTCAATGTTGGCGACGTGCTGCAGCAGAAGGTAGATGTCGAGCGCCGCACGGCGACGCGCGCCAACCATAGCGCGACCCACTTGCTTCATGCCGCGCTGCGCCGCCGGCTGGGCGAACATGTTACCCAGAAAGGCAGCCTGGTGGCGCCGGATCGGTTGCGCTTTGATTTTTCGCATCCCAAGGCGCTGACTTCCGAGGAAATCGCAGCGATCGAAGCGGATGTGAATGCCGAAATCCGCGCTAATGAACCGGTCGTAACCCGTCTCATGACCCCGGATGAGGCGGTTGCGTCTGGCGCGCTCGCCCTATTCGGAGAGAAGTACGGCGACGAAGTTCGCGTGCTGTCGATGGGCCGCCTCAGCGAAAAACATTATTCGGTCGAGCTGTGCGGCGGCACCCATGTCGCCGCGACCGGCGATATCGCCATCTTCAAGATCATCGCGGAAAGTGCGGTCTCGTCTGGCGTGCGCCGGATCGAGGCGCTGACCGGCGAGAGCGCCCGGCAATGGCTCAACGCCCGCGACGAGAAGCTGCGCGAGGCCGCTTCGGCGCTCAAGGCGTCACCTGAAGAGGTTCCTGCGCGAGTTGCCGCCCTGGTCGAGAATGCCCGCAAGCTCGAGCGCGAGCTGGCCGAAGCCAGGAAGGCGCTGGCGATGGGCGGTGGAGCCAAACCCGAAGCGGCCGGCCCAGAGGACGTCGGCGGCCGAGCCTTCCTCGGCCAGGTCGTTGAAGGACTCGATCCCAAGAGCCTTCGAGGCGAAATCGACGCCTTGAAGCAACGTCTGGGAAGCGGTGTCGCGGCGCTAGTCGCCGTCAATGAAGGCCGCGGTAGCGTGGCGGTAGGGGTTACCGACGACCTTGCAGCGCAAGTATCGGCGGTCGAGCTGGTGAAAGCCGCGGTTGAGGCTCTTGGCGGCCAGGGCGGCGGCGGCCGTCCGGATATGGCCCAGGGCGGCGGACCCGACGGTTCGAAGGCCAAGGAAGCACTTCAGGCCGTCCGGGAGGCGCTAGGGAAGGTCGCCGCGTGACTGATACCAGTTCGAACGAACCGATCACCTTAAGCGGCCAATGTCATTGCGGCGCTGTCAAGTTCACTGCCGAATTGCCACTCGGTCTGGCGTCGGCGCGTCGTTGCACCTGCAGCATTTGCCGGATGCGCGGGGCGGTGGCGGTCACCTCGACCCATGAGGGATTCAAGATACATCAGGGCGAAGACAAGCTCGCCACATACCGCTTCAACACGCGAACGGCTGAACATCATTTCTGCACGGTCTGCGGCATCTATACCCACCACAAGCGCCGCTCGAATCCGAACCAGCTCGGCGTAAATACCGCTTGCCTCGAGGGCCTGTCGCCGTTCGATTTCCGCAAGGTGGTGGTTTACGATGGGCAGCGCCATCCAGGAGACAATCCAACTCACACGACCTACACCGCAGGAACCTTGAGCTTTACTCCTGCGGACTCGGCGTATCCCTAACGCGCCGTCGCCCGAGACTTGGCTCTACGTCCAGCTGGCCCGCTTCCATGATCTCGGCGCGGAGTTCGCTGCGCTTTTCGTGGATCGAGGCGATGACAGGGCCCATTGCAACGCCGATGTCGACTAGTACCGCCTCCGAAAGTTGAAGCGACGCCTCCAGCGCCTCTGGCACGGCGTCGGTCACCCCAGCACGATAAAGAGCGGCGGCATGATCGCTGTCGCGCGCGCGGGCGATAATGGGGAGCGCTGGATGTTCTTCCCGAAGCCGCTTGGCAAGGCGCGCAGTCAACACCGGGTCGTCCATCGTGAGGACCACCGCAACCACCTGGTCGAGTTGCAATTTCTCGATCAGTTCCTTTCTCGAGACATCGCCATAGAGCACGGAATATCCTGCCTTTCTTGCCTCGGCGAAGCCATCAATGTCGCTGTCGACGGCCAGATAGGGGCGGCCATGTTCCGCCAGCATTTCCGCAACCATCTTCCCGACCCGGCCAAATCCGAAGATAACCGTTTTGCCGGCAGTCGGGCCAAGGTCCTCCTCCTCCATGTCTGCTTGCCTGACCCTTCGCGCCATAAGACGTCCAAGGCTGGCTAACGTCGGCGTCAAGGTCAGCCCGATCGCGGTCGCGGCCGACCAGAAGCTGACTGTGTCAGCGGCAAGGATGCCAGCGACGCCGGCTGCGCCCAATACGATCAGTGTCGTCTCGGACGGGCTCGCCATCATGATGCTTGTCTCGCGCGCAACCGCAGGGGGCGCACCAGCCACCTTCAACAACACACCAGTTACAACGGCCTTGACCAGGATCACCGCTGCGAGGGCGCCCAAGAGCTTTGGCCACTGGCCGATCAGGTTGCCGACGTCGATCGTCATACCGACGGAAATGAGGAAAATCCCGAGAGCGAGGCCCTTGAACGGCTCGATCACCACCTCGACTTCGCTGCGATATTCGGTCTCGGCAATGACCAGGCCCGCGACCAGCGCTCCCATGATGGTTGAGAGCCCCGCTGACGCACTCACCGCAGCGGACAGAATGACCACTAGCAGGGTGATAGCCAGAAAGAGCTCGGGCTTCTTTGACCGGGCTGCCTGGGCAAACAGGGTTGGAAGGATGAACCGGCCGATGACCAGGATGGCAAGGATAACCGCCACGCCCTGTAGGGCAACCATGCCCAAGCCACTGGCCGCCTTTCCCGCGGCCCCGACCAAGAACATCATCGGCACCAGAGCCAGATCCTCGAATAACAACATGGCGAGCGCAGCCCGACCGACCTGGCTTTGCGTCCCGGATATGGGCAACACCAATGCGGTCGAAGACATCGACAGCGCCAGCGCCAGCCACAAGGCCGGCTCCACCTGCCATCCGAACAGAACCAGCGTTCCGCCGATCAATATCGCGGTACCCAGCAATTCCGCGGCGCCGATACCGAACACCATCGTGCGCATCCCGACCAGGCGCCGAAAGCTCAGCTCCAGCCCGATCGAAAACAGCAGGAAGATGATGCCCAGCTCGGCAAACCGCTCGATCCCTTCCGGATTGCTGATCGAAATCCAATCCAGCCAGGGATAGCGGTCCGCCAGTGCGCCCAGCCCGAATGGGCCGGCAATGATGCCGACCAGGATGAAACCGATAACCGGATTAATCTTGAACCGGGCGAAGGTGGGAATAACGATCCCCGCTGCACCAAGGATGGTCAGCGTGTCACTCAGCGCCGGGGTAATATGGAGTTCGCCCGCCATGGCTTCTTGAAGCACGGCAGGCACCGCCTGTCACCGTCAGAGGCTTGACCCTTCACGGGGCATCGCTCCAAGAGTCGGCAATGAGCAATATCGTGATTGTCGGCGGAGGACCCGCGGGCGTCATGGCCGGGCTACTGTTTGCCCGTGCCGGCGTGGCGGTCACCGTGCTGGAAAAGCATGCCGATTTCTTTCGCGATTTTCGCGGCGACACGGTTCACCCATCGACGATGGAAATTCTCGATCAGCTCGGCATGCTCGAGCGCTTCCTCAAACGGCCGCACAATCGCGTATACGGAGCGGAACTTCGCATTGCGGGACGCGAGTGGACGATCGGCGACTTAACCCACCTCCAAACGCCAGCACCGTTCATCGCCATGATGCCGCAGTGGGATTTCCTCGACTTCCTTCGTGATGAGGCGAAGGCATTTCCCGGCTTTCAACTTCAGATGAACTCGCCTGTGGCAGGCTTCATCGAGGAGGAGGGGAAGGTTGTTGGTGTTCGGCTGGAAGACGGAAGTCAGCTCCGCGCGACGCTAACGATCGCAGCCGACGGACGATCGTCGATCGCTCGCAAGGTACTTCCGCTTGAGGATCTCGGCGCACCCATGGATGTCTTCTGGTTCCGGGTTGCGAAGGCAAAAAGCGAGCGGGGATCTCTGCGAGGCAATGTCGAGCGCGGCCGCTTGCTGGTCATGATCGACCGCGGCGATTATTGGCAATGCGCTTTCCTGATCCCGAAGGGCGCCGCCGAGGCCTATCAGGAACGGGGAATCGAAGCGATCCGCGACGAAGTGAAAGCAGCAGCCCCCGCCGATCTCGACCTCAGCGAATTGGATGAGGTCACAGATCTCCATCTGCTGACGGTGAAGCTCGACCGGCTGATCGAGTGGCACCGGCCAGGACTTCTGGCGATTGGCGATGCCGCCCACGCCATGTCGCCGATCGGCGGGATCGGCATTAATCTTGCAATCCAGGATGCGGTAGCGGCCGCCAACATCCTTGCTGGCCCGCTTGCCAATGGCGACGAGATAGGGCCGCTCATTCACAAAGTGCAGGATCGGCGGCAGTTCCCGACACGGATGATCCAATCGGGCCAGAAGGCAGCTCAGGACCGCGTGATCGGCCGCCTACTCCAGCCCGGCGCGCCAATTGCGACGGCACCTCTGGTAATACGCCTTCTCGACCGCTTCCCGGTCCTCAGGCGGATCCCAGGAAGGATCATAGGTCTCGGCGTCCGGCGCGAACGAGTGCGCTCGCCGAACGCCTTCGCGAACTAGGCTCCGACGGCCTCGGTGGCCATCGCCGCTTCGAGATTCTCGCGGATCGCCTCGAAGAATTGCTCGGTGGTCATCCAGGCCTGCTCCGGCCCGACCAACAAGGCCAAATCCTTGGTCATCTTGCCGCTTTCGACCGTCTCGACGCAGACCCGCTCGAGCGTTTCGGCAAAGCGCACTACTTCCGGCGTGTCGTCGAGGCGGCCGCGGAACTTGAGGCCGCCGGTCCAGGCAAAAACAGATGCGATCGGATTGGTCGACGTGGCCTTGCCCTGCTGATGCTGGCGATAGTGACGGGTAACGGTTCCGTGCGCCGCCTCGGCTTCGACCGTCTTGCCATCCGGAGTCATGAGAACCGACGTCATCAGGCCGAGGGAGCCGAAGCCCTGTGCGACCTGGTCCGATTGGACGTCGCCGTCGTAATTTTTGCAGGCCCAGACGAACTTGCCGCTCCACTTCAGGGCGGATGCGACCATGTCGTCGATCAGGCGGTGCTGATATTCGATCCCGGCTTTTTCGAACGCAGCCTTGAATTCGGCGTCGTAGATTTCCTGGAAAATGTCCTTGAAGCGACCGTCATAGGCCTTGAGGATGGTATTCTTTGTCGACAGATAAACCGGCCAGCCGCGCTGGAGTCCGTAGTTCAGGCTCGCCCGGGCGAAATCGCGGATCGAATCGTCGAGATTGTACATGCCCATGGCGACGCCGGCCGCGGGGAAATCGAATATCTCATGCTCGATCTCCTCTCCATTTTCGCCGACCCACTTGATGGTCAGCTTGCCCTTGCCTGGCACCCTGAAATCGGTCGCCTTGTACTGGTCGCCGAACGCATGACGCCCGACCACGATTGGGTCGGTCCAGCCCGGGATCAGCCGCGGGACATTTTGGATGACGATGGGTTCACGGAAGATCGTACCGCCGAGAATATTACGGATCGTGCCATTGGGCGACTTCCACATCTTCTTGAGGCCGAATTCTTCGACCCGCGCCTCGTCGGGCGTGATGGTGGCGCATTTGACGCCGACCCCATGCTTCTTGATGGCTTCCGCCGCTTCGATGGTAATGCGGTCGTCGGTTTCGTCCCGCTTTTCGATGCCAAGGTCGAAATAGAGCAGCTCGACGTCGAGATAGGGCAGGATCAGCCGTTCGCGGATCCATTGCCAGATGATGCGGGTCATCTCGTCGCCGTCGAGTTCGACAACCGGGTTCTTAACCTTGATCTTGGCCATTTTTCTTACCTGTCCGGATTTCATGCGTCGGCGCGCGCCTTAGGCAGTCGTTTCGCCATGCGCAACACTGGCTTCGAACCCTTGGCATTGCCGGGCGTTCCGCTTGTGCCTAAGGACTGCGCCCATGCCTGAGCTCGACAAGCCAAACAGCCACCTGACGACCGTCAAATGGCGTTTTCCATCGATCCACCCGGAAGGGCGGAAATATACGCTGATCGCGGCCTTTGCAGCCCTGGCGATGTACAGCCTGGTCAATCATTTCCTTGGCTGGCTGCTCATCGGATTGACGATCTGGGTTGCGGCATTCTTCCGGGATCCGATCCGGACGACGCCTGCCGATCCCAAACTGATCGTCGCACCGGCAGACGGGTTGGTGACCATGATCAGCAGGGTCAATGCGCCGCTCGAGCTGGCAGGAGAGGGTGGCCTCACCGGCGAGTTCACGCGCGTCTCGATTTTCATGAGCGTGTTCGACGTCCATATCAATCGGTCGCCGATCGCCGGCACCGTCAGGCGCATCGCCTATGTGCCGGGCAAGTTCCTGAACGCCGACCTGGACAAGGCCAGCGAAGACAATGAGCGGCAGCACTTCCTGGTCGAGCGGGAGGACGGCTTGATGGTCGGATTTACCCAGATTGCCGGCCTGGTCGCGCGCCGAATCCTATCATTCGTCAAGGAAGGAGACCGGGTCGAGGCCGGGGAACGGATCGGCTTGATCCGGTTCGGAAGCCGGGTTGACGTATTCCTGCCCGCAGGGACCGGCAGCCAGGTGCTGCTTGGTCAGCGGGCCATAGCCGGGGAAACGATCCTTGGCGAAGTCGGGGTCGACCCGCAGCGCCGCGGGACCAGCCAATGACCGATGGCCCGGAACGGGCAGGGCTGCCATTCCGCGCCTTCCTGCCCAATGCAATCACGGCGCTTGCGCTCTGTTTCGGATTGACCGGGATCCGCTTCGGTTTTTCCGGCGAATGGGAGAAGGCGTTAGCCTCGGTCATCATCGCCGGCGTGCTCGATGGCATGGACGGACGGATTGCGCGCCTGCTTCGCGCTCAAAGCAAGTTCGGTGCCGAGCTTGATTCGCTCAGCGACAATATCGCCTTCGGTACGGCACCTGCACTGATCATCTTTTTCTGGTCCTTGAAGGAAGCTCCCAAGTTTGGCTGGACCGTGGCGCTGGCGCTGGCGGTGTGCTGCGCGCTTCGTTTGGCGCGGTTCAATGCCCGCATCGACGTCAGTGACCAGCCTCACAAGTCGGCCGGCTTCAACACCGGCGTTCCTGCTCCGGTCGGGGCGGGTCTTGCCTTTGTCCCATTCTATCTCTGGCTGATCAGCGAGAATGAGGTGTTCCGTAGCTGGACTCTGGTGATGCCGTGGATCCTGTTCATCGCGCTGCTGATGATCAGCAGCCTGCCCACGTTCAGCTGGTCCTCGATCCGCATCCGGCGCGGATGGCGGATCTTCGCCCTGGCGGGCGTCGCCCTGTTCGGTGCGGCACTCCTCAACGAGCCGTGGTGGACGCTTTTGGCGATTTCGGTGGTCTACCTGTCCCTGCTGCCTTTCAGCTTTGCAAGCTATGCCCGGGTCAAGCAGCGGCGCGCAGCCCCGAAACCACCGGTTTCGCCGCCTTATAGCTCGGACTGACGCGGACAATTGTCGGACGCGCTGGATCCGATTCGAGAGTCCAGGAACGGCCCTGCAGCGCCGCAATGATCCTGGGTCCGTCCTGACGTGCCAGATCGAGCAGGCCAGTCATCGCAAACGAGATGATGGCTAAAGTGACGAAGGTAGCGAACATCGGCAATTCCTCCCTGTTATGCGCTAATGTTCTTATAATGTTCTATAACAGTCAACCCACTTTGTTCTGTGTCTGTTCTAACATGCCTGGCTGAATGGAAGCGCTTGAAATCGCTGGCTTCATCGTATAGGGGCCCGCGCATCCCACAGGTGGAACCACCATACCGGTGCCGGCCAATTGGCCGGTGACTAGGTTCCATCGAGGCTTAACCGGAGGAGATATCCCTATGGCGACCAATGTCGTCACCATGCAGCAATTGCTCGAGGCTGGAGCGCATTTCGGCCACCAGACCCACCGCTGGAACCCGCGGATGAAGCCGTACATCTTCGGCGACCGCAACGGCGTCCACATCATCGACCTGTCGCAGAGCGTTCCGTTGTTCGCTCGCGCGCTCGACTTCGTTCAGCAGACCGTCTCTCGCGGCGGCAAGGTGCTGTTCGTCGGCACCAAGCGCCAGGCGCAGGATGCAGTGGCCGAAGCGGCGCGCGTGAGCGGCCAGCATTTCGTCAACCACCGTTGGCTGGGCGGCATGCTGACCAACTGGAAGACCATTTCCAACTCGATCAAGCGCTTCAAGAGCCTTGAGGAACAGCTGTCGGGCGACACCGCCGGCTTGACCAAGAAGGAAGTGCTGCAGCTGACCCGCGAGCGCGACAAGCTGGAAAACTCGCTCGGCGGAATCCGCGACATGGGCGGTCTTCCGGACGTCATGTTCGTGATCGACACCAACAAGGAAGAGCTGGCGATCAAGGAAGCCAACGTCCTTGGCATCCCGGTCATCGCGATCCTCGATTCCAACTCGAACCCGCAGGGCATCGCCTTCCCGGTTCCGGGCAACGACGACGCCAGCCGCGCCATCCGCCTTTACTGCGAAGCCATTGCCAATGCGGCGAACGCCGGCAAGACCGGCGGCGCGCAGGCGCGCGGCGAAGACATCGGCGAAATGGCTGAGCCGCCGGCGGAAGCCGCGCTCGAGGCTTAAGCCCTACCGCGAACAAAGTTCGGGGCGTGTCGCGGAGGGCTTGGGCTTTCCGCGACACGTCCCATATTCCCATCTGGAGGATTTAACATGGCTGAAATCACCGCTGCTTCGGTGAAGGAACTGCGCGAGCGCACCGGCGCCGGCATGATGGACTGCAAAAAGGCACTCGCCGAAAACAATGGCGAGATGGAAGCGTCGGTCGACTGGCTGCGCGCCAAGGGCCTCGCTGCAGCTGCCAAGAAGGCTGGCCGCACCGCCGCCGAAGGCCTGGTCGGCGTCGCCGTCGAAGGAACTAGGGGCGCGGTGGTCGAGGTTAACTCGGAAACCGACTTCGTCGCCAAGAACGAACAGTTCCAGGAGTTCGTCCGCAACGTATCGCAGCTGGCGCTCAATGCCGGCGGCGACGTCGAGGCGCTGAAGACGGCGGCTTACCCGAGCGGCGGAACGGTCGAAGAGAAGTTGACTGAGAACATCGCCACGATCGGTGAAAACCAGTCGCTGCGCCGCACCGCCCTGCTCGAAGTGAGCGAAGGCGCGGTCGTCAGCTACGTTCACAATTCGGTCGCTCCTGGCATGGGCAAGATCGGCGTGCTGGTCGCTCTGGAAGGCGCAGCCCCTGCCGAGACGCTGACCGCGCTCGGCAAGCAGATCGCGATGCACATCGCCGCCGCCAACCCGCTGGCCCTAAACGCCGAGGATCTCGATCCGGCGCTGATCGAGCGCGAGCGTGCGATCGCTATCGAAAAGGCGAAGGAGAGCGGCAAGCCCGACAACATCGTCGAGAAGATGGTCGAAGGCACGATGGCCAAGTTCCGCAAGGAAAATGCCCTGCTGAGCCAGCTGTTCGTAATCGACAACAAGACCCCGGTTGCCGACGTTGTCGCCCAGGCGGGCAAGGACGCCGGTTCGCCCATCGCGCTGAAGGCGTTCGAGCGCTTCCAGCTCGGCGAGGGCATCGCGAAGGCGGAAAGCGACTTCGCCGCCGAAGTGGCCGCGGCCGCTGGCGTCAAGAAGGACGAACCGGTCGCCTAAGCGACATAGCAGTCACTTCAAAAGTAGAGGCGGTCAGGCAGCTAGCTTGGCCGCCTCTTTTTTGCAGTCGTAGCGAAGGTCCGGATCGAAACAGAAATCCGGCCAATTTTCGGTCTTTTGCCAATAGTCGAGAAGACCGAGTCTTTTGGCCACCGCCATCATGCGCGGATCGTGGCTGGTAAATTGCTCGCCCCCGCGAATTTGGAGGTCCCACCACACGGCGTGGCCGGCCTGTTCAAGAGCTAATGCGACCGGCCGCGCGCGCTCCGTATCCTCACGGTCATAGCTCAGGAAGACCTTTGCCATCGGCTGACCTCAGCGAAGGACTTTTGAGCATTAATCCGCCCTTCGGCAAGAAGAGCCCGAATCAACATAGTTGGCAGCGGGGCGGGCGGGCCGTAAGAGCGCTTCCGCCCTGCACAATAATGAGGATCCGCACCGTATGACCCGACCGCGCTTCCACCGCATCCTGCTGAAGCTGTCGGGCGAGGCGTTGATGGGGCCGAACCAGTTCGGCATCGACCCGGAAACGGTGGCCAGCATGGCCGGAGAAGTAGCTGCGGCTCAGGAAGCAGGCCATCAGCTGTGCCTGGTCGTCGGCGGCGGCAATATCTTCCGCGGAATTGCCGGGGCTGCCCAGGGCTTCGACCGGGCAACCGGCGACTATATGGGCATGCTGGCGACCGTAATGAACGCGCTTGCGGTACAGAATGCGCTGGAAAAAATTGGCGTCGACACGCGAGTCCAGTCTGCCATCCCCATGTCGAGCGTGTGCGAGCCCTATATTCGCCGCCGCGCCATGCGCCACATGGAGAAGGGCCGGATCGTGATTTTCGCCGCCGGTACCGGCAATCCTTATTTCACCACCGACACCGCAGCTGCGCTTCGTGCGGCAGAGATGGGGTGCAACGCACTATTCAAGGGCACCAGCGTCGATGGTGTCTACGACGCCGATCCTAAGAAGGTGAAGACGGCCCGCCGCTACGACAGCCTGGGCTTCAACCGCGTGCTTGCCGACGATTTGAAAGTCATGGATGCCAGCGCTGTGGCGCTATGCCGCGACAACAATATTCCCATCGTGGTGTTCAATATCCGCCAGCCCGGCAATCTCGCTGAGGTGCTGGCCGGCCGGGGAACCGCCACGATCGTGCAAAACGAGGAGTAGAGGATGCCCGCCTACGACAAGAATGACATCAATCGCCGGATGCATGGCGCGCTGGAAGTGCTTAAGCACGACCTTGCGGGACTCCGCACCGGGCGGGCCTCAACCGCGCTGGTCGATCCGATCCAGGTCGAGGTCTATGGCGCCAACATGCCGATCAACCAGGTTGCAACCATCTCTGTCCCCGAGCCTCGCCTGCTGACCGTCCAGGTTTGGGACCGAAGCAACATCACATCGGTCGAAAAGGCCATCCGCAACGCCGGGCTTGGGATCAACCCGATCGTCGACGGACAGCTGATTCGCCTGCCTATCCCTGACCTGACGGAAGAGCGCCGCAAGGAGCTGGCCAAGTTGGCCGGCCAATATGCCGAAAAGGCCCGAATTGCGGTTCGCAACGTCCGCCGTGACGGCATGGACGCGCTCAAGACCGACGAGAAGAAGCACGAGATCAGCGAGGACGAGCACAAGCGGCTCGGCACAGAAGTGCAGAAGATGACCGACGACACGATCAAGGAGATCGATACCGCGGCGCACTCGAAGGAACAGGAAATCCTCGGCAAGTGATCGCCAAACCGGCCCCGACCGAGGGGGCATCCGTTCACGGCGACGCCGCCGGACGCATTCCTCGCCATGTCGCAATCATCATGGACGGCAATGGCCGCTGGGCGGCGAAGCGTGGCTTGCCGCGAGTTGCCGGACATCGCGCGGGTGCGGAGGCGGTTCGCAATACATTGAAAGCCGCCGTGAAGGCCGGTGTAGAAGTCCTTACACTTTATGCATTTTCTTCCGAGAACTGGCGTCGATCCGAGGAAGAGGTAAGCGACCTCAAGGGCCTGCTCGGCTATTATCTCGAACGCGAGCTTGATGAACTAAACCAACAGGGCGTCCGCTTGCTCCTGATTGGCGATCATACGGCCTTTGGACCACAGCTGGTCGAACGGCTTGAGCGAGCGGTCGATCGTACCGCCCAAAACAGCCGGCTGACCCTGGTTGTGGCGCTCAACTATGGCAGCCGCAGCGAAATTGCCGGAGCGGCGCGAAAACTGGCTGCAAAGGTTCAGGCGGGAGAATTGGGTATTGCGGAAATCGATGAGGAGCACCTCGGTGCGGAACTCGCGACACGAGATCTCCCGGAACTCGACCTGATGATCCGCACTTCAGGCGAAGAGCGGCTGTCGAATTTCCTGCTGTGGCAGGCGGCCTACGCCGAGCTGGTGTTTGTCGACACGCTGTGGCCGGACTTCGATGAAGCGGCTTTAAGTGCCGCCCTCAAGGAATTCGCCGGACGGCAGCGCAGGTTTGGCGGGCGATGAGAGAATTGACCACTCGCACGCTCGTCGGGGCAATCCTGATCGCGATCGCCTTGGTCGCGACCTTCTTCGGGGGAACCGGCTTCGCCATAATGGTCGCGCTGGTTGCCACCATCATGTATGTGGAATGGACACGGATGCTCTCGAGCTGGGGAGCAGCGTGGAAGGTCTATGGATTTTTCTATTGCCTGTTGCCGGCCGTGTCCCTGCTGTGGATCCGGGAACAGGCAGAATATGCCGGGGTGGGCAGGGGCCCCGACCTCCTGATTTGGGTATTCCTGGTGGTGTGGTCGACTGACATCGGTGCTTATTTCGCAGGTCGAGCGATCGGCGGCCCCAAGCTTGCGCCATCTATCAGCCCCAACAAGACAATTGCCGGCCTTGTCGGAGGAACAGCGAGTGCGGCAATTCTTGCCGGTTCCTGGGCGACGCTCGTCAAATTGCCTGCGGTATTGCTTTGGCTGTCGGTGCCGCTGGCGGTCGTCGCCCAGCTTGGCGATTTGTTCGAAAGCGGATTGAAGCGGCGTGCTGGCGTCAAGGACAGTGGCACATGGCTCCCCGGCCATGGCGGCCTGCTCGATCGGCTGGACGGGCTGGTACCGGTGGCGATGCTGACTGCAGGCCTGATGCTGGTCGGTTGGCTATGACACGGCGGTCAATCTCGATCCTGGGCGCAACCGGTTCGGTCGGCTCCTCCACGCTCGACTTGGTCGAACTCCACAGCGATCGGTTCGAGGTGATCGCGCTGACTGCAGCGCGAAATGTCGAGGCCCTGGCCGATGCGGCGCGGAAGAACAGCGCCCGGCTGGCTGTAATCGGCGATTCGGCGCTCCTGCCCGAGCTTGAGTGGCGACTGCAGGGAACTGGGTGTCGGGCGGCAACCGGCAAGGACGCCTTGGCGGAGGCTGCTGCAGGTGGTGCCGACTGGGTGATGGCAGCGATTGTCGGCTGTGCCGGGCTCGAGCCGGTGATGGCGGCAATCGAAGCGGGCCGCACGGTCGCGCTTGCCAATAAGGAAAGCCTGGTCACCGCCGGCACGCTGATGACGCAGGCGGCCGCCCGGTCGGGGGCGCGGATACTGCCGGTCGACAGCGAGCATAATGCGATTTTCCAATGTCTTGCCGACAATCGCTTATCGGACGTCACAAGGCTGGTGCTCACTGCCAGCGGTGGTCCGTTCGGGACCCTGAGCCGCGACGAGATGGCGGCAATGACGCCGGAACAGGCGGTGGCCCATCCCAACTGGTCGATGGGCGCCAAGATCAGCGTCGATTCGGCGACCATGATGAACAAGGGTCTCGAGCTGATCGAGGCTCATCATTTGTTCGGCCTGCCCAGCGAGAGGATCGATATTCTGGTCCATCCCCAATCGGTGATCCATTCGATGGTCGAATATGTCGATGGCTCGATGCTAGCCCAGCTTGGCAGTCCGGACATGCGGATTCCGATTGCCCATGCGCTGGCCTGGCCGGAACGAATGAGTACGCCGGCGCAACGACTCGACCTGGCAACGATCGGGAAACTGACGTTCGAGGCACCGGATGTTGGCCGGTTTCCAGCGCTGCGCGTTGCCCGGGCAGCGCTCGAATCCGGCGGAAGTGCGCCTGTTGCCCTCAATGCTGCCAATGAGGAAGCGGTCGCCGCTTTCCTGGGGCGGCGGATCGGGTTCCTCGATATCGTCGAGACTGTCGAGGAGACGATGTCTCGGGCGAACGCTGTTGCGCCCCGCTCCATCGCCGAAGTCATCGACATCGATCGCCATGCGAGAGCAATAGCCAATGACCTGATGCGCGAGATGGCCGCCTGATGCTTGCCCAGCCCCCGTTTTGGTTCATTGTCATCGCATTTCTATGCGCGCTGGGACCGCTGGTCGTCTTTCACGAACTGGGCCATTATTGGGTCGCGCGCTGGCTTGGCGTGGGCGCAGAGCAATTTTCGATCGGCTTCGGGCGGGAAGTAGCGGGTTGGACGGACAAGCGGGGCACCCGCTGGAAGGTCGGCTGGCTGCCCTTGGGCGGATATGTCCGGTTTGTCGGGGATATGAATCCTGTCAGCCAGCCGGGGGATGTCGCAGATCTTCCGCCGGCTGTGCGAGGCAAGGCATTTCACTTGCGGCCTTGGTGGCATCGATTCCTGATCGTATTGGCTGGGCCGGTTGCCAACTTCCTGCTTGCCATCGCGATCTTCGCGGCATTTTTCGCGGCTTATGGTGAGCCGAGGACATCGAATCTTGTCAGCGCGGTAATTGATGGCGGACCCGCCCAGGCAGCCGGGATCAAGCCGGGTGATCGGATCCTGTCGGTGGCAGGACGTGAGACTCCGACTTTCGAGGATGTTTATCAGGCCGTCACGCTGCGGCCTGGCGAGCGGGTCGATATCCTTATCCTCCGCAGCGGCAACAATGTCCGACTGGAAGCCAATATCGGGGCCAGGCTCGAAACCGACCGCTTCGGCCAAAAGTTCAAGGTCGGCCGGCTCGAGATATTGGGCAGCGAACGTCAATATGTGCCGCCTTCGGCGATCAATCTGATTCCTGCCGCAACCAGCTACACCTTCAAGATCACCCGGTGGATGATCGATGGCCTTTGGCAGATCCTGTCTGGCCGACGTTCCGTCAAGGATTTGGGCGGTCCGCTCAAAATGGCGCAGATCGCCGGCCAGCAGCTGAGCCTGGGAACGTTTGAATTTATTCAGCTAATTGCGCTCTTCTCCATAAATCTAGGGTTCATCAATCTCTTGCCAGTCCCTGTCCTCGATGGTGGACACCTTGTCTTCTACGCGGCGGAAGCCGTGCGGCGGCGGCCGGTCAGCGAGCAAGCCCAGGAATGGGCGTTCCGAAGCGGTCTTGCGCTGCTTCTTGCCCTGCTGATCCTGGTGACCGTCAACGACTTGGCGTCTTTCGGCCTGTTTGAGCGACTTGGGCGCTTGATTGGATAGAATGGTTCGGGCAGGGCGTGGCAATCATCTGCGGCACCGCGGGCAGCGGGCCGCCCAGCAAATTAGGCGGGGAAGCGTGAGTTCCAGCACCACTGAATATACCAAGCGGATGGCCGGGTTCCTGTTGGTCGGTACCATCCTTGGCGGCTGGTCCGCACCCATCCTGGCCCAGGAAGCTCCGGCAGCGACCGCGCCCGCGGTTGCTCAGCCACCGCCAGCGGCTACTCCGTCAGCGCCGGTAGTAACCCAGCCAGCGCCGACAAGGGCGGCCACGGCCGGGACGATCCGGTCGATCCGCGTTGTCGGTTCCGAGCGTCTCGAACCGGAGACGGTCCGCAGCTACTCGAACCTGTTTCCCGGCGGGGAATATACCGCCGAAACGCTCGATCAGGCGCTCAAGGATCTCTACGCCACCGAGCTGTTCGCTGACGTTGTGATCACCGGGGCCGAAACCGGCAACCTGGTCATTACGGTCCGCGAAAATCCGGTCATCAACCGCATCGTTCTTGAAGGCAACAAGCGCATCAAGAGCGACAAGATCATGCCGGAAATCAAACTGTCTCCCCGGCAGATTTTTACGCGTTCCAAGGTGCGCGCGGACGTTGACCGAATCATCGAGCTTTATCGCCGCCAAGGCCGATTCGCGGCAAACGTCGAGCCGAAGATCATCGAACTCGACCAGAATCGGGTCGACCTGATCTTCGAAATCAGCGAGGGCGACAAGTCGCGCATCCGAGCGATCAACATTATCGGCAACAACGAATATTCCGATGGGCGCTTGCGCAAGGAGATGTTCACCAAGGAGGCGGGAGGCCTGCTTGGCTGGTTCAAATCGAACGACAGTTACGACCCCGACCGGCTTGCGGCCGATCAGCAGAAGCTGCGCGCTTTCTACCTGACTCAGGGTTACGCCGACTTCCGTACCGTTTCAGCGCTTGCGGAACTGACACCGGACCGCAAGGACTTCATCATCACCTATGTGATCGAGGAAGGTCCGCGCTACAAATTCGGAACCGTCGATGCGGAAAGCGAGCTGCGGGACTTCAACGCCGATCTTGTAAAGTCGCTAGTCCACATCAAGCCGGGCAGCTGGTTCAACGCAAAGCTGGTTGAAGACACGGTGACCGGCCTCAACGAAGTGGCCGGCGCTCGCGGCTACGCTTTTGCCGATGTTTCGCCCAACTTCGATCGCGATGCCGAAAAGAAGTTGATGAATATCACCTTCAAGGTCGGCGAGTCACCGCGCGTCTACGTCGAGCGCATCAACATCCAAGGCAATACGGTTACACGCGACAAGGTCATTCGCCGCGAGTTTCGACTGAATGAGGGCGATGCATTCAACGCGTTCAAAGTGAAGCGCAGCCAGGACCGGATTCAAAGCCTGGGCTTCTTCCAGGAGAATCTGGAGATCAAGCAGGCCCAAGGCTCATCCAACGACCGGGTCGTGCTCAATCTCGACGTCGAAGAAAAGTCGACCGGCGAGCTGCAGCTTTCGGCCGGCTACTCGAGCCTGGAGGGCTTCATCCTTTCGGCTTCGGTTGCTCAGCGAAACTTCATGGGCAAGGGGCAGCAGCTCCAGACCGGCATCAGCTATTCG
>Ga0207701_10002057_pt1 | contig 20856 bp, 18 predicted proteins | sample KBSSwiSSwithPhiX_FD_184294 | JGI IMG/M metagenome (GOLD analysis project Ga0207701, IMG submission 184294) | Switchgrass rhizosphere bulk soil microbial communities from Kellogg Biological Station, Michigan, USA, with PhiX - S5 (SPAdes) (version 2) | ecosystem: Environmental > Terrestrial >... | reverse complement strand
CCGTCCCTGACGTTCGGATTGAACGCGATCTGGGTCTGCACGGCGTCGTTGTACTTCCTCAGTGTGTCGAGCGCGGTGGTCTGGTCGGTGTCGTCGAGCTTCGACACCAGCGCCTCGAGCGTATCGGCGGTGACCTTGGTGACTTGCCTGATGCGGTACTCGTCGCGCAGCTGCTGCTTCACCTTCCCGTCGAAAATCTGCCACGCGAACTGCCGGGGCTGCTGCAGGATGACGCGGCCGTACTTGGCATAGGTGTAATTCCTGAAGTCGGCGCCTTCGTCGACGAAGCGCTTGCCCTCCGCGTTGATGTAGACGCCCCACGGGTACGAGTGCTTCTGGAAACCGTCGCCGACCGCGAGGTCGCCGGTTTCGGGCGCGTTGCGGTCCCACGCCACCGCGTGGCAACCCGACCAGTTGCCGTGCGGAGCAGCGCCGATGTCGAGCGCCATGCGGATCGCGTCGCCGGTGTTGAAGCGCGTGCCGCGAACCTTGGCGAGCTCCCAGCCCGGGCCCAGGTAACGCGTGCGCCACTCGGTGTTCGCCTGGAATCCCCCCGCTGCAAGCACCACGGCCTTGCCTTTGACTTCGAAAGTTTTACGGTTCTTCCGCACCACCACCCCGCGGACGCCGTCGTCGTCCGCCATCAGCGAAACCGCGCGCGCGTTGTACCAGATCTCGACGCCCTCCTTCTTCGCGATCTGCGTGAGCGAATCCACGAGTCCCGGTCCGCCGCCCACCGCCTCGAGCGTGAGTCCGCCCCAGAACTTGAACTTGCCGCCGACGTTGAACGCTTGCCTGCCCCAGGCCGCGGTAAAGCGCACGCCCTTCTGGCGCATCCACATCACCGTGGCATGGCTCCGCTTGACGAGGATCTCCGTCAGATCGGGATCGCAGCGGTACTCGGTCACCCGCGCCATGTCGTCGAAGAACTGCTCTTCGGTGTACGCGCCGAAATCGGATCGCGCCACCTCGTCTTCCGACAGGTCGATGAGCGGGCGCAGGTCGTCCACGCCGTCGTAGGCGATGCGCATCAGGCCGGCGGTGAAGCGCGAGTTGCCGCCGGATTCCTCCTCGCCCGCCCGTTCGAGGACCAAGACGCTGGCACCGGACTCCTTCGCCGAAAGCGCTGCGCACAACGCCGCGTTGCCGCCGCCGACGACAATCACATCCCAGGTGTGCACTCGAGCGCCCTCTTGATCTCGATCGGCGTGACCGGCAAGCGTGTCACGAACACTTGCTGGCCGAGAGCATCGTCGATGGCGGAGGCGATTGCCGCTCCGACAGCGTTGATTCCCGCCTCCCCGGCTCCCTTGACGCCAAGCGGATTGAGCGGGCTTGGCGCGTCCTCGGTGATGAGAACCTCCACGTGCGGCACGTCTTTGGCGGTCGGCATCATGTAGTCCGCGAACGTACCGGAGAGCGGTTGACCGTATTCGTCGTACAGGAACTCCTCGTACAAAGCGCCCCCGATGCCTTGCGCGACGCCTCCGGTGATCTGACCCTTGACCAGCATCGGATTGATCGCCCTGCCGATGTCATACGCGACGAGATAACGTCGCATTTCGACACCGCCGGTCTCCCGGTCGACGGCCACGACGGCGAGATGCGCACCATAGGGATACGTCATGCGGTCGCAGAAGAACTCACCCTCGGCCTCGAGCCTGTTCCCGCTGTTTTCCCGAGCGAGGTCGGCGAGCGTGACGACCAGCTCGCCGCCTACGTCGGTGCGCACGACGCGGCCATCCCGTATGTCGAGCACTTCGACCGGAAGGTCGTAGCGTCCTTCGACGACGTCCAGAATTCGCGCCTTCAGGTTGAGCGCCGCCTTGTGCGCAGCGCCACCGGTCATCACCGTGGTGCGCGAAGCGTGCGACCCAAAACCCTTGCGGATGCGGCTGGTCATACCATGCACGACACGGATTTTTCTGTAATCCATGCCAATCGCATCGGCACAGATTTGGGCCAAGACGGTTTCGACGCCTTGGCCCAGCGAGGCCGCCCCGGTAACCAGCTCCACGTCACCGGTTTCCAGCAGGGTTGTGCTCGCAAGGTCCGCCGGTCCAAGCCCGCTCTTTTCGAGGAACAGTGCGAGCCCCATTCCGACACTCTCGCCGTTCGCTCGCCGCTTCGCCAGCTCGCTTTGCAGCGCTTCCCACCCGAAGGCGTCCTGTGCTTTCCGCAACAGCCCGGCGTAATCGCCGGAGTCGAGCACGAGGTCCGTCTCGAGCACCTGGATCGGTCGGGTGAACGGCATTTCGTTCGTGCCGATGAGATTTCGCCGCCGAACCTCGCCACGATCGATCTGCAAACGTCGAGCGATCGCATCGAGGACGCGCTCGATCACGAACGTCGACTCGAAGCGGCCGGGCGCTCGATACGTCGCGGCCGGCGTCTTGTTGGTAAGACGGAAATGCGCGATCGCGCGGTAGGCCGGGATCCTGTAGACGCTGGGCAGCATGGCCGCCGTCATGTCGGGAACCCTGGCGCCGTGCGTTCGCACGTACGCGCCCTGATCGTGAAAGAACTCGTCCTGCAAGCCGAGGATGCGGCCGTCCTTGTCGAACGCCACGGTGACGTGATGAGACTGCTCGCGCGACTGGTTGCACGCGACGAGATTCTCGCGCCGATCCTCGATCCACTTGATGGGCCGACCGAGCGCGATCGCGGCGAGGCACACCAGCAAGTCCTCGGGATACAGCTCGCCACGCACGCCAAAGCCGCCGCCGATGTGCCCCTCGAAAAGCTGGATTCCAGCAGGGTCTCGTCCGAGCATCCGTGCGATGACGTCGCGATTGGCGTGCGGCCGCTTGGCCGCCCCGTACAACTCGAGGATGCCGCTCGCGCGATCGCGGCGGGCAAGGGCACCGCGACATTCGAGAGGCACGCCGGAGTGACGGCCGATGGCAAGGTCCAGCGTGAGTGTTTCGTCGGCCGCGGCGAACGCCTGGTCGAGGTCTCCGTACTCTTTGCGCAGCACCGCGGGCTCGATACCGGAAGTCCGCGCATCGAGGACGGCCGGCAACTGCGTTGCATCGATGCCGACGAGGTCCGCCGCGTCTTCGGCCACATAGCTATTCTCCGCGAAGACCACGGCTACCGGCTCGCCGACGTACCGTAACCGGTCCTTCGCCAGAATCGTCTGGCAATAAGGCTCGAGCCCCTGCACCTTGGTTGGACGAAACTCGATCGGCGGAATGTGCGCGACGTCAGCGAACGTCCAGGCCGCCACGACGCGGGGCAGTGCGATCGCGGGCTGCACGTCCACGTTCAGCAAAGTCGCGTGCGCGTAAGGCGACCTGACGACGCGCATGTGCAGCTCGTCGGGAAACGAAAGGTTCGCCACGAACTTGCCTCGTCCGGTGAGGAGCGGCTCGTCCTCGAGCCTTTGCACCGATTGACCTATCACCGTCATCGAAGCCGGCTCGCGGCGGCGGAAATCGCCTGCACGATGTTCTGGTATCCGGTGCAACGGCAAAGATTGGAGGCAACGAGGTCGCGTATCTCGTGCTCGTCCACGCTGCCGTTCTTCTCCAGATAGGATACCGCGAGCATTAGGAAGCCGGGAGTGCAGTACCCGCACTGCAACGCGTGATGCTCGGTGAAGGCGCGTTGCAGCTCATGCAGGCGGCCGTCTTTGGCGAGGCCCTCTACCGTGCGGATCGACTTTCCTTCGAGCTGCACGGCAAACATGAGACAGGAGCGAACCGGCTCACCCTCGACGAGGACGGTGCAGGTGCCGCAAACGCCGTGCTCACACCCCAGGTTGGTCCCCGTGAGCCCGCACTTCTCGCGCAGCGCATCGGCGAGCGTACAGCGAGGCTCGACGGCGACGGCGTAACGCTCGCCGTTGACGGTGAAATCGATTGTGGTCAGCAGTGGCGCGTGACTCACGCTGGCCACGCTTCGTTCAAGGCGCGCAACGTCATCGTGCGGGTGAGACCGCGACGATACGCGGCGTCGTATCGTACGTCGGTGAGCGGATCTACGGCTTCGGCTGAGGCTTTGGCGGCCTCCTCATAAAGCTCGCGGCTCGGCTTCGCGCCACGGAGTATCTGCTCCGCTCGGGGAATGCGGCGAGGCGACGGCTCCACCGCACCGACTCCCAGGCGCGGGTCCGCAATCACACCTCCGTGCACGCGAAACGTGACCAATGCCATCGCCAGCGCGAAATCACCGGCGCGTCGGCTGAATTCCTGAAAGCCGAAAACGCAATCCGACGGAAGTGCCCGGAAGCGTGCCTCCAGCAGAAGCTCGTCGGGTTGAAGTGCGGTCGTCATGAGACCGCGGAACCAATCGGGCGCGCGGATCGAGCGGCTGCCGCGGCTGCTGATTGCGATGAGCTCCGCCTCTAGCGTTGCCGCAACGAGGCACCATTCGGACGCCGGATCGGCGTTCGCCAGGCTGCCGCACATCGTCCCTCGGGTGCGGATCGGATAATGCGCGATGTAACGCACCACCTTGCTCAGCAAATTCCCCAAAGGGCCGGGCTCGACGGGTCGTTGGAACGCGGCATGACGCACGCACGCTCGCACGGCGAGATGCCCGTTGTCGTCGAGCGCGAGGCCACCGAGTTCCTCCACGGCGTTGATGTCGATCAGGTGCGCCGGAGCGGCGACGCGAAGCGCCATGGCCGGAACGAGGCTTTGTCCGCCCGCGAGTACTCTCGCGTCCGCGTCCGCGTGGCGCGCGAGCAGCTCAATCGCAGCGCTTACGCTGCGGGGAGCATGATATTCGAACGCTGCAGCTTTCATGCACGGGGCTCAAGGCCAGCCGGCTCAACTGATGCCAACCATGCCAGCTTCGTAGGTGTCCCTTGGCGGGTGATCCAGCATCGCGCCGGTAAGCTCGGCAACCCGCGTGACACCCTTCTTTGCGCACCACTTCTCCAGTCCTTCGATGAGGCCGATCATCGCCGTCGGATTGCGGAAGTTCGCGAACCCCACCTCGACCGCCGTGGCGCCGGCCAAGAGGTATTCAACCACGTCCTCCACACTCATGATGCCGCCGCAGCCGATGATCGGGATCCTGACCGATTTCGAGCACTGGTGAACCATGCGCAGCACGATCGGCTTCACGCCCGGGCCGGAGATGCCGCCGTAGCCGTTGCCGATGCACGAGCGCCGGGTGTCGACGTCGATCTTGAGGCCGAGGATGGTATTCGACACGGTGATCGCATTGGCCCCGGCTTTCTCCGCTGCCTCGGCGACCGCTGTGATCTCTCCCGCGTTGGGCGAGAGCTTCGCCCAGAGCGGCTTCGTGGTCATCGAGCGACACGCCTTCACGACCTGATAGGTCTTGTCCTCGTTCAGCGCGAAGTTGCCGCCGCCGGGCTGCCGCGTCGGACAGGAAATGTTGAGCTCGATCGCGTCGACGCTCGGCACGCTGACGTCGCGCGCCATGGCCGCAAAATCCTCGATGCCCTCCGCCGTGATGCTGCACACGACCGGTGGCTTGTAGCGGCGGTATTCGGGAAGCTGGACCTCGAGAAAATAGGCGAGTCCTTTCGTCGGCAAGCCGATCGAGTTGATCATCCCCGCCTCGGTCTCGTGCACGCGCGGAGGAGGATTGCCGGCCCGATAGGGTCTCGACACCGTCTTCGTCACGAGCGCGCCGAGGCGATCGAGATCGATGACCTGGCCGAACTCGTAGGAGAAGGTGCCCGACGCCGGCATGATCGGGTTCGGCAGCGACACCGCACCCACGCTGACCGAGAGATCTACCATCCCATGCACTCCTGAAGGTCGAACACGGGGCCTTCGACGCAGACCCGGCGCAACTCCTTCTTGCCGTCGACCTCGAACGTGCGCACGCATATGTAGCAGGGCCCTAGGCCGCACGCCATGATCTGTTCCATGGCCGCCTGGCCGGGAATCTTGTGCTCAAGGGCGACGCGCTTCATAAGCTGCAGCAGCCGGTTCGATCCGCACGTGAAGAAGGCGTCGGACTTTCGCTCGTGGATCAGGCGGCGCAGGATTGCTTCGACATTCTCGACCGAGCTGGTCCCGTCGGTGTCCAGCACCTTCAGCACCGTGCCGACGCTCTCGAAAAGATCGGCGCCGAGTGCAAGCTCGGGGCTGCGCGCGCTGAGGATTGCCGTGACGCGCACGCCCATTTCACCTGCGATCTGCGAGATCGGCGCCATCGTGGCGAGCCCGACACCGCGTCCGAGCACGACGATGTTCTTCCACGTTAAATCGATGGTGAAGCCTCGGCCTAGCGGACCCACCATGTCGAGCGGATCGCCTGGCGTCAGTGTCGCGAGGCCCTGTGTGCCGCGTCCCACCACCTTGTAGAGGAACTCGAGCCTCCCGCTCGACCGGGCCACGCGGTAGACGCTTTGCGGGCGGCGGAACCACACCTCGACTGCGTCCGGCGAAGGACAAAGCAACTGGAAAAACTGTCCCGGCTTCGCGGCGAGCGCCTTCGGCGTCGCCTTGACAACGAGATGCTTGTACTCGTCGTTCACCCAGTCGTGCGCGACGACGGGGCAACGCGTCTCCTCGACCGGGCACTGGGGCGGCGAGTGCCCCTCCTCGTCCGATCCGCCCACCACCTTTGGCGAGCACGCGTACGTGTGGGCCACGAATCCTCCTCGCGTTTCAGAATGGAACAATTGTCTCATTTTGGCGGAACGCCTTGAGCCGGTTGCCGATGTCGTCGAACCGTACGGCCATTGCGCGGCCCTTAGGTAAACGCCCGCACGAGAGCCACGATGTCGCTCGGCATCATCGGCGTGCGCGATATTCTCGCGCCGAAAGGTTTGAGAGCGTCCTCGACCGCCGACAGCACGGCCGGCGCAATCGGGATGACGCCGCATTCTCCAACGCCCTTGATGCCAAGTGGATTGAGCGGAGTGGGGGATTCGTGATGCGCGAGCTCAACCGGAGGCATCTCCGTCGCCGTGACGAGCAGGTAGTCGGCCAACGTTCCAACGAGTGGCTGCGCCTGGTCGTCGTAGCGCATCCACTCGAAAAGCGCGTTGCCGATGCCGTGAGCCACGCCGCCGATCAGCTGACCGTCCACGACCTGCGGATGAAGAATGCGCCCGCAGTCGTGCACGAACACCATCTTCACGATCCGCACTCCGCCGGTGTCGATGTCGACCTCGACTTCCGCCACCGCGGTGCCGTTGGCGTACGTCATCGGATCGATCACCACGCTTTCCATCGCTTCGAGACCGGGTCCCACGCCACCCGGCAGCCTGTAACCCGCGGTGCCGGCCACGGCGCTCGCCACTTTGCTCAACTCGACGGCCATCTTCTTCACGCCCTTGACGTGCACGGAGCGACCTTCGATCTCGAGGTCCGCTTCGCCCGCCTCCAGGAGATGCGCCGCGATGCGGATCGCCTTCTCACGCACCTTCAGCGCCGCGGAGTGTGCCGATGTGCCGGCGAGCACGGCCTGCCTGCTGTTGGAGCCGCCCATCCCAGTTGGCACGGTCCCGGTATCTCCAGCGATCACGGTGACATTCGTCATGTCGCCACCGAGTTGGTCGGCCACGATCTGCGCGAGCATCGTCTTGGTGCTTTGGCCCATTGCGGCCGCGCCTGTATAAACGAGGATCCGGCCGGAGGGCCCAATGCGCACCGTCACCGTTTCGAACGGCCCGCGTCCGGTGCCCTTGACGAAGTTCGCGAGGCCGATTCCGATGTAGCGGCCGTCGTTGCGCGCGTTTTTCTGCCGCTCCCCAAACTCCGCCCATCCGGCGCGTTCCAGCGCATCCTCCTGGCACCGCAAGTAGTCCCCGGTGTCTAGCACGACCGGCATGCCGCCGCGGTTCTTTACGCCCGTCCGATAAGGCATTTTCGTCGCAGGCACGAGGTTTCGACGGCGCACCTCGGCGCGATCGAGATCGAGCTCGCGCGCAATCCGGTCGAGCAGGCGCTCCATGACGAAAACACCCTGCGGATGACCTGCCCCGCGCACCGGAGTGACGGGCACCTTGTTGGTGAGCGCAATCTGCACATTCATTCGATACGCCGGCAGCTCGTAGCCGATCGCAATCTGCTCGGCCGAGTTATAAGGCAGGTTGACGCCCCGCGCCGTGTACGCTCCGTGGTCGTGAATCAGCGTGCCGCGGATTCCAAGCAAGCGGGCCTCGCCATCCACCGCAACCTCGACGTCCCAATGCTGGTCCCGCTCCTGGGTCGTCGCGACAAAATGCTCGAGGCGATCTTCGATCCATTTGACCGGACGCGCGAGGATGATCGCGGCGAGCGCCACGCAGATGTCCTCCGCGTAGAAGACGAGCTTGGGTCCGAAGCCCCCGCCGACATCCGGCGTGACGACGCGGACCGAATCCTCGTCGCGACCGAGCATGTCGCACAGCACGCGCAGTGCGGCGTGCGCCATCTGGGTCGAGGTCCACACCGTCAGGCGCTCCTCATTCGGGTCGCTTGCCGCAACGGTTCCCCGGCACTCGATCGAATGACTGCCGCCACGATGCTGCCAGAACGACTCCTTGAACACGTGCGCCGCAGACGCGAACGCAGCGTCCACGTCGCCGTACCCGATCGGGAATTCGGCCAGGAGGTTGTGCGGCGATCCTCGGTGCGCGGTGGGCGCGCCCGGCGACAGTGCCGCACTGCAATCCGCCGCCGGGGACAACGGCTCCCAATCCACCTCGACGAGCGCGGCCGCATCCTCGGCGATATAACGATTCTCGGCGACGACCATCGCAACCGGCTGTCCGACGTAAACCGCCTCGTCCGCGACGAGCGCTGGCCGATTCACGTTCTGCTTGTAGTCCTTGCTGGGCAGGCCCACGACGATGAACTCGTTGCGCAAATGCGGCAGCAGATCCGCTCGGACCAGCACCGCATGCACGCCCGGCAGAGCACGCGCGGCGTCCTTGCGAATGCCGCGAACGAGAGCGTGGGCGTGCGGGCTGCGCACGAACGCCGCCTCCAGCATGCGCGGCATGTGCAGATCGTCGATGAAGCGGCCTTTTCCCCGCAGCAGGGGCTCGTCCTCGAGCCGGGGCACCGAGTTGCCGATGAGACTCATTCGTCTTTGGTGCTCGTAACCCGCAGTACCGCGTCGATGATGCCCTGATAGCCCGTGCACCGGCAGAGATTCCCCGAGATCGCGACACGAACGTCGCGCTCCGTAGGCTTGGGACAATCCCGCAGGAACTCGATGAGCGTCGTGACCATGCCCGGGGTGCAGAACCCGCATTGCAGGCCATGATGGTCCTTGAGGGCCTGCTGCAGGGGATGAAGCGTCGTCGGCGACGGGGCGATCCCTTCGATGGTCGTCACGCTCTCCCCGTCCGCCTGCACGGCAAGCATCAGACAGGACCGTGCCGACCTGCCGTTGACGAGCACGGTGCATGCGCCGCACACCCCATGCTCGCAGCCCACATGGGTTCCGGTGAGCATGAGATCGTGGCGCAGAAAATCGGCCAGCGTCGTACGCACGCTCACCTCGCGCCGGAACGCAATCCCGTTGACCTCGACACTAATCGGTCGCGACTCTTCCACGGGCCCTTTCCAGCGCGCGCCGCACCATCGCGCGCGCAACACGCTTCCTGTATCCGGCGTCGACATGCGAGTCGCTCATAGCCTCGAGCCCGTCGCAGGCCGCCGCAACTTCGTCGAACAGCGCGGTCGAAGATTGTCGGCCATGGAGCCCTACCTTCGGGCGCTGTGGGCGGCTGTCCAACCCCCCCACCACCACCGAGGCGCGCTCCACCCGTCCATGTTCCATCTCCAGGAGCACCGCGGCCGAAGCCACCGCGAAATCGCCATGCCTGCGCGCAAACTCCTCGAAAGCAAAGCCGTGGCCACGCTTCCACAACGGAAACCGCACGGAGACAACGAGCTCGTTCGCTTCGATGGCAGGCGACATGAGGCCGAGCGGAAAGTCCGCAAACGGTATTTCGCGCGTGCCGGCTTTCGATGCGACGACGATCGTCGCGTCGACGGCGGCGGCCACGGTAACAAGCTCCGCCGACGGATCGAGCTGGCACAGCGAGCCGCCCAGCGTGCCGCGATTGCGTGTCTGCCGGTGGCCGACCAGCCGCACAGCCTCGTGCAGCAGCGGAAAGGCCTCCGCGACCACGTCGCTGAACTCGAGGTCGCGCTGGCGGGTCATCGCTCCCACCTCCAATACTTCGCCTTCCCGCCGAATGTACGAGAGCCCTTGCACCCGGTTGATGTCGACGATGTGCGCCGGCTGAACGATTCTGAAATTCAGCATCGGCATGAGCGATTGCCCCCCGGCCAGCACGCGCGCATCTTCCAGAGTGTCGAGCAGGCCGATTGCCTCGTCGAGCGTTGCCGGAGCGTGATATCGGAACGGCGCAGGCTTCATCGCGTTAGCATATGATGGTATACCGTAATTTTCCAGCCACTGAAGGAAGGTGCAGTCACCTTCAATGCCGGCAGAACGCGAGCAGAGCCGCGAGCCACCCTATGAAATTCCAGACTCACAACCGGTACGACTATTCACCGATCACCGAACGCAGAGACTATTCCTGGCCCGAGGGGCGGCGCCTTGCGTTCTACGTTGCGCTCAACGTCGAGCACTTCAGCTTTGGCGGTCCGCTCGGCCATACGCCCACTGCGCTGGGCCCTCCTCCCGATCCGCGCAACTACGCATGGCGCGACTACGGGTTGCGAGTGGGCATCTGGCGCATCTTCGATCTGATGGACGAATTGGGTTTGCCGCTGTGTCACTTGCTCAACTCGACGGTGTGCGAAAGCCAGCCCCAGATCATCGAGCGCATCAAGAAGCGCGGCGACGAAGTCGTCGGACACGGCCGCACGAATTCGGAACGGCAAAGCGACCTCGACGAGGCGAGCGAAAAGGCGCTGATCGACGAGGCGACCAGCACGCTTGCAAGCGCTTTCGGATGCCGTCCCCGAGGCTGGATGGGACCCTGGATCGCGGAGACCGAGCGCACCCCTGACCTCATCAAGGAAGCAGGCTACAGTTACTTGATGGACTGGCCCGCGGACGACCAGCCGTTCTGGATGCGCACGCGGGGAGGCCCGCTGCTCTCCGTCCCCTATCCGATCGAGATCAACGATAGCCCGGTCATGCTGACGCGCATGCAAGCCGCCACCGATTTCCCCCAGATGATCGGCGATCAGTTCGAGACGATGCTCGAGTTCTCCGAGAAGCAGCCGCTCGTGTGCGGCGTGTCGCTTCACACGTTTGTAGTCGGCCAGCCATTCCGGTTCGCCCAGCTCCGCAAAGCCCTTGTTCAACTGCGAAACCATCCGCGCCTGGACCGGGTCTGGATCACGACGCCAGGCCGCATCGCCGAGTACGTCGCCGAACTGCCGGCTGGCACGCTACAGGGCTAAGCCGACCGTGCCGACCGCGTCGCTTCGCGTCATCCAGAACACTCCCACTCTGCGCGAAATGACGGCGGACAGGTTGCGGGAGGCGATCTTCACGATGCACTTCAAGCCCAACGATCGCCTCGTCGAGCGCGACCTTTGCGACCAGACGGGCGTCAGCCGCACTTGCGTGCGCGAAGCGCTGCGCCACCTCGAGTCGGAAGGTCTCGTGGAACGTCGATCCAACAAGGGTCTGTACGTTACCGTGGTAAGCCCCGCCGAGGCGCAGCAGATCTACGAGGTACGGGGCGCGCTCGAGCCCGTGGTTGCCCGGCTTTTTGTCGAGCGGGCGAGCGAGGCAGACATCAAGGCGCTGCGCCAGGCCGTTTCGCATCTTGCGTCCGCCGTCAGCGGCAAGCCGGTGCGCGCTTATGTGCAAGCGCTGGAAGAGTTCTACGATGCCCTGCTTCGAGGCAGTGGCAACGAAGTCGCCCGCCGCATCCTGCAAACGCTGCAAGGACGCATCACCTATCTGCGCACGATTACCGCGGCCAAGGCACAGCCGGGGCGCAGACGCGAGACGCTCGCTCTGATGCGCGCGATCGCCGACGCGGCGGCGGAGCGCGATGCCAAGGAAATCGCGCGCCGTTGCGCGACGTTCGTCGAACGATCGGCCGCCTATGCGCTGCAAGTCCTCAACGCCGAGCTCGCCTCCGCATCCGCATGCTGACGGTAGTCGTTCGCCGGTTTCTGCTCGCGATACCGACGATGATCGCGTTGACCGCGCTCCTGTTCTTCAGCCTGACTGCGATATTGGGGAGCCCGGCCGCGTTGATGCTGGGACAGGACGCAAGCCCCGAGGCGATCGCGGCGCTGAACGCGCGCTACGGTTTCGACCGGCCACTCTACGTTCAGTATTTCGATTGGATCACGTCTGCGGCGCGCGGTGATTTCGGCCGGTCGCACACCACCCAGCAGAGTGTCGCCGCCGCCATCCTCCCGTGCATCCTGGTAACGCTCGAGCTGGCCGCGCTCGCGATCGTGCTGGCGGCGGTCGCCGCGGTGGTCACCAATACGCTGCCCGTCGGCCGACGCACGCTCGGACCCTTGGTCGTCGCAGCCAACCTGATTGGCATCACGGTCCCCAATTTCATGCTCGGCATCTCGCTTATTTTTGTCTTCTCGGTAGGACTCGGGTGGTTGCCGAGCACGGGCTGGTCACCATGGTCCCTGGGCGCGTTCGAACACCTGAAACACATGATCCTCCCGGTAGTCACGCTGTCCGCCTACTACTTCGGCGTTTTCAGCATCGTGTATCGCGCGGAGTATCGGGACGTGGAAAAGCGCCTGTTCGTGCAGGCCGCACGGGCGAAAGGGATTTCCCGCTCCCGCGTCGCGTTTCGGCATGCGCTTCCCAACGCGATTCTGCCGGTGATCACGTTCGTCGGACTCAGCATGGGACAGCTGACAGGTGGCGCCGTGGTCACCGAGACCCTGTTCTCCATGCCCGGCATCGGCAGGCTGCTGGTGTCGTCCATCGCAAGCCATGACTTCCCCGTCATGCTGGCGATTGCGATGATGATCGTCGTCGGCGTCGTCCTGATGAATCTGCTGGCAGATATCGCCTACACCGTCGCGAATCCGCAGATTCGCATCCATTAGCGTGATGTTCACGCCACGCCGGATCGTCGGCTTCGCGCTGATCGGCTTGATCCTCGCGTGCGCGCTGCTGGCGCACTGGATTGCTCCGTACGACCCGCTGCGATCGAGTGTCGCCATGCTTTCACCGGCCTCGGCGGCGCATTTCCTCGGAACCGACGAGCTCGGCCGCGACGTTCTCAGCAGGGTAATCTACGGCGCGCGAACTTCGCTGGCCATCGGCTCCGGCGCTGCGCTCGTGGCCATGCTGATCGGCGCTCCGGTCGGCCTGATGGCGGGCTATTTCGGTGGCCGGCTCGACATCGTTACGGTAATGCTGATCGATCTTTTCGTCGCGCTGCCCGGGCTCGTGCTGGCGCTCGTGATTACGGTCATGGTGGGCCCGTCGCTGCAAAACCTCGCATTGGTTCTCGGGTTCGTCATGTGGCCAAGCGTCGCGCGTCTTATCCGCGGTCAGGTGCTCCCGATCCGCGAGGCCACTTTCGTCGAGGCAGCGCGCGCGGCAGGGGGCTCGCCGGCCTGGATCATCAGCCAGCACATCTGGCCCAACACGATGCGCGTCGTGGCAGCCCAGTTCGCCGTCAGCGTGTCGTTCGCGATTTTCACGTCGTCGAGTTTGAGTTTTCTCGGCCTGGGCATTCCGCCGCCGACACCCGACTGGGGCGGCATGGTACGCGCCGGATACGACTTCCTGGCGGTCAATCCGTTGCTCAGTCTTGGGCCAGGCACAGCTGTGGGCCTCACCGTGCTGGGCTTCTATCTTGTCGGATCGTCGGTGGAATGAGCGAGCGGCGCGAAGCGCAGGCCCGAAGGGCGCGTCCGCGAGCGATTGACAGCGACCGACGCGGCGAGGCGACACTTCCGCTCAATAGTGCGGAGGCCGCAATGAGCGAGGCGGGCGAGCAATGAAATCACCCCTCCTCGAGGTTCGCGACCTCGCCGTGCGCTTCTCCACGCGCGGCGGCAACGTCGATGCCGTCAGTGGTGTTTCGTTCGATCTCGCGCCCGGCGAGACCGTCGCGCTGGTAGGCGAATCGGGCAGCGGCAAGTCGACCCTGGGCCTCGCTCTCATGGGGCTGACTGACGTAACTCGCCCGGCAAGTCTGTCTGGCGCGGCGACGCTCGCGCTCAAGAACGGCACACGGCAGGACATGATGAAGCTCTCCGACCGCGCGATGCAGGCTATCCGCGGGAACGAGGTCGCGATGATCTTTCAGGAGCCGATGAGCTCGCTCAACCCCGTGCACACCGTGGGCTGGCAGATTTGCGAAGCCGTCATGTGTCACCAGGGAATCTCCAGCTCTGCGGCCGCCGCTTCTGCGCTCGAGCTGCTCGAGAAACTTGGAATTCCCGATGCCGGGCGATGCCTCCAGGCTTATCCGCATCAGCTGTCGGGCGGCATGCGGCAGCGAGTGATGATTGCCATCGCGCTCTCTTGTCAGCCGAGCTTGCTGATTGCCGACGAGCCGACCACCGCGCTCGACGTCACTGTCCAGGCCCAGATCCTCGAACTGCTGAAGCACGTCCAGAGCGAAACAGGGATGGCCATTCTGTTCATTACCCACAACTTCGGCGTCGTGGCGGAGATCGCGCAGCGCACGATGGTGATGTACGCAGGAAGGATCGTCGAAGCCGGTCCGGTGGGCGATGTGTTTCATGCGCCCCGCATGCCCTACACCCGTGCGCTGCTCGAGTCCCTGCCGCGGCTGGACCGCGGGTTTGGCACGCGCCTACCGGCGATCCCCGGTCAGGTCCCGAGTCCGTCGGCGCTGCCGTCCGGTTGTGCATTTCATCCGCGCTGCCGTCACGCCGTGCCGGGGCGGTGTGACGATCGGATCCCCACGCTCGAAGCCTGTTCCAGTGATCACCTCGTGCGCTGCGTGCGGTGGTCCGAGCTCGCGGCCGCCGCGCCATGACGCCATCCCTTCTGCAGGTAAAGAATCTGCGCAAGTGGTACGAGATCCGCCGCGGCGTATTGCCGCGCGTTGTCGGGCATGTGAGAGCGGTCGACGACGTGAGTTTCGACATACAGCCGAACGAGGTGCTTGGATTGGCCGGCGAATCCGGTTCGGGAAAGACGACGATTGGACGCAGCGTGCTGCGCCTGATCGAACCTTCGTCCGGGTTGATCGCCTTCAAGGGCGAAGATGTCACCGGTCTCGACGCGAATGGCCTGCGACGGTTCAGGCGCCAAGCCCAGATCATCTTCCAGGACCCGTATTCGTCGCTCGATCCGCGAATGACAGTCGAACAGATCGTAGGGGAGCCGCTGCGCGTGCAAGGCATCGCGCCCGATCCGCACGCCCGACGCCAGCGCGTCGAAAGCCTCCTTGAAAGCGTCTCGATGTCGAGGCAGCTCCTGATGCGTCGCCCACGCGAGCTGTCGGGCGGACAACGGCAGCGCGTCGGCATCGCCCGGGCACTCGCCGTCGATCCTGAATTCATCGTGGCGGACGAGCCCGTGGCGTCGCTCGACGTTTCCATCCAGGCGCAAGTCATCAATCTCCTGCAAGACCTCAAGGCCCAGCTTCATCTCTCGATGCTCTTCATCTCGCACGACATTGCGGTGATGCGACACGTGGCCGATCGGATCGCCGTTGTCTATCTTGGCAAGATCATGGAGATCGGCCCCGCCCGTGCAATATGCGAGGCGCCGAGGCACCCGTACACCGAGGCGCTGCTGTCGGCCGTGCCGAATCCCGATCCTAGCCAGCGCCGCCAGCGCATCGTGTTGCAGGGAGACATCCCGAGCCCGGCCAACCCGCCCACCGGTTGCGTCTTTCGCACCCGTTGCCGGTACGCGATCGGCGAATGTGCGCAGACGCAGCCGCAGCTCCAGTCGACCGGTCCGAAACATTACAAGGCATGCCTGCGCAACGACGTGCCATAGCGGCGGCTTCAGGATGTGCGCAACGGGCGCCCTCACCACGTGCCGGCAGAGGCATGGCGTTGATTCGTATTACGGTATACCTTATGATCAATTGCGCGAAGTCGGCCTACGACGTCGGCCGGGAGCATCGGCCCCGAAAGGCCGCCTGACACCGCTCGAGAACAGAGGAGACACGCATGCTGCCACGCTGGTTTACGCGGCCGGTGGTCGCCACCCTCGCCTTCCTCGCACTCGGGCTGGCGACGCCCGCGGTTTGGGCGCAAACGCCAACGAGAGGCGGCACGCTCACCGTTGGGTTCAACGCCGACACCAAGACCCTCGATCCGACGTTCTCCGTCCAGTTCAGCGAACGCCAGGTGCTCTACCTGGTGTTCAATGCGCTGGTCCGCTACGGCACTGATTTCTCTCTCCAGCCCGACCTCGCCCAAAGCTGGGAGGTCAAGAACGACGGCAAGCAGATCGTTTTCAAGCTTCGCTCCGGGGTCAAGTTCCACGACGGCACGCCGTTCGATGCCAACGCCGTCAAATGGAACATCGACCACCGGCTCGACCCCTCTGTTGCCTCTCCGCAGCGCCCGCTGCTCGAGCCCATCATAGACAACGTCCAGGTGGTCGATCCGACGACCGTGGCGTTCAACTTGAAGCAGCCATCGCCGGGGTTGCTCGGCCTGCTGGGGGAACGTCCGGGCTTCATGGTATCGCCCGCAGCCGCCCAGAAATACGGCAAGGAGTTCGGCAGCAATCCCGTGGGCACGGGACCGTTCGTATTCAAGGAATGGGTTCGCGGCAGCCACATCGCCGTCGACAGGAATCCGGCGTACTGGGAAGCCGGCAAGCCGTACCTCGATCGCGTGATGTTCCGCGATATCTCCGACGCGGTCGTCGGCGCTCAGCGGCTGATCACGGGAGAGCTCGACTTCGTCGGCGAATTGTCTCCAACTTCGGTCACTCCTCTGCGCGCCCGTGCTGGACTGAAGCTCATTCCCATCACCGTCGGGCGGTGGTACTCGCTGCAATGGCGGATGGACAAACCGCCGTTCGACAACGCAAAACTCCGACAAGCGATAGCGCACGCGATCGACCGCAAGCGTCTAAACGAAATCGTGATGGCGGGCCAGGGCAGCGTGGCGGATGGGCCGACGCCTCCCGGCCTGTGGTGGTACGACGCGTCGATCAAGTCCTATCCCTACGATCCCGAAAAGGCCAAGGCGTTGTTGAAGGAGGCGGGCTACGCGTCGGGATTCGAGTTCGTGCTGTCCACGCCGCAAGTGAGCGATCTTCAGCGCATCAACCAGCTTATCCAGGAGCAGGCCGCCGCCGTCGGCATCAAGCTCACGCTCGCGCCGGTAGCCGCAAGCGAGTGGTACGCCAAGCTGGTCGACGGCTCCACCAATATGAGCCCGAACCGATGGACGCAGCGTCCGGATCCTGACGGCTTGCTGTACATCCTGTTTCACAGCAAGGGATTCGCGAATACCGCGCGCTACAAGAATGACAAGGTGGATGCGCTGCTCGATGAGGCGCGCCAGACCTACGACCAGGAAAAACGCAAGAAGCTGTACAGCGAGGCGCAGAAAATCATCGTGGCCGATTCACCGATGCTGTCACTCTTTTTCTCGGTAGAGTACGCCGCTTTGCGAGATACCGTTCAGAACTTCCAGTGGATTCCGGACCAGATCCCGCGGTTTGCCGAGGTCTGGAAGTCGAAGTAAGGCTTCGACAAGGCCGGGTGGCGTTGATAGATGCGTCAGCATCGAACGCTTGGTCGCGAGGGCGGAAGGAGAGGTCTATGAAGACGATTGAGGCGCCGATGGCGGGAACTGCTCCGGCAACCCCGCAGCGGAAGTTCAGCGAGGAGGAGGAAATCCGCCTCATGGACTATCCGGATTCGACAGAAGAAATTCCGCTGCTCGACATGTCGCCGTATCTTCGCGGAGAGCCCGGTGGGCGCGAGCGTGTGGCCGCCCGCCTGAAGGAAATCAGCGAGACCGTCGGCTTTTTCTATTTGGCCGGGCACGGCATCCCCCAGTCCCTGATCGAGCGCGTGTTCGCTGAATCCCGTCGCTTCCACGGATTGCCGGCCGGAGTAAAGGGCGCGATCCCGTGGATCGACCGCGACAGCCACAAGACCGGTTATCTTGGGGTAGGGCAGGAGCGTTCCGAGCGCACCAACGTCAACATCATCAGCGATGCAAAAAGCCTGTACGCCAGGTTCACGATCATCCGCGAGCCGGATCCCCGCGTCGAGACAAACGTCTGGCCTGAGAACTTACCGGGGTTCAAGAGTGTGGTCCTCGAGTACCAGGCCGCAGTCGAGGCACTGGGAAAGAAGTTCCTGCCGCTCTGGTCGACGGCGCTCGAGCTGCCGCTCGACTTCTTCGACCGGATGTTCGAGATCCCGCACGTGACGCTGTCGTTGCTGCACTACCCGCCGCAGAAGGCGATCGGCGGCCGGCAGTACGGCATCGCCCCGCACACCGACAACTCGATGATGACGTTTCTCGCGCAGGCGAACATCCCCGGTCTCGCCGTGCGCATGCCGTCAGGTCACTGGCGGCTCGTCGACATCATCCCCGGAACGCTGCTCGTGAATACGGGCAACGTCATCGTGCGCTGGACCAACGACCAGTTCCTGTCGACCAAGCACCGGGTGATCAACACCAACTCGGTGGATCGCTATTCGATTCCCGTCTTCTTCGGTCCGAACGCAGACGCGGTGATCGAGGTGGTGCCGACCTGCCAAGGCGCGCTGAATCCACCGCGGTACGAACCGATCACCTATCGCGCTTCCCGCAAGTGGTACTACGGCGAGTGATTCCGGTTCAGGCGGTTTCGGCAACCCGCTCGCTCTGCTCGAGCTTCCGGCGCTCGCGCTCGAGATAGCTCGCGATCGCGCGCATCCCATAGACACCTGCTGCAGCTTCGGCGGCCGCGTTGTAATTGGTATTCGTGTTCACGTCGTACGTGTAGATCTCGCCTTCACCATCGGCGATGAACTCGATCCCGGCAATGCCGATGCCGTTGGCTGCAAGAAAGCGCTGGTAACGCTCGATCAGCGGGTGCGAAAAGCCATTCAGGATGCGGAATTGAGGTGCTGCCGCAGGAGCGCCCGCCGGGCAGAATGCGTCGCCGACCTGGCACACGTCGGCGGGGCAGAGCTCGAAGCCCTGCGAGGTGTCGACCCGCACTGCATACAGGAACTTGCCACCCACGAACTCGACGCGAGTGATGAACGGCTCGGGCGCGCGGATGTACTCCTGAATCAGCGTGATCCCGTCTACGGAGAGTTCGAATTCGCGCGTGTCGAGATGCGCACGCAGTCCGTCAACGTCCTGGAATAGCCGCACGCCGAGACCTTTGCCGGCGCGGTTGTGCTTCGTAATGAATGCTCCATTCATTCGGCGGGCTGCGGCGAGGATTTGGTCGCGACCCACGGCGGCGATGGTGCGCGGGACGCGAATCCCGAACTCTGCCAGCGCCGTGTACTGCCCAATCTTGCTTATCTCGAGTTGCAAGGCACGACCATTGTTGATGACCTGCCGACCGTGGGCTTCAAGCCACGCCAGGAAACCGCCGGTCAGCTCGGCGGCGTAGCGATGATTGCGCGTGTGCGAAGACGCGCTCATCCGGTTGTAATAGATGCCGGCGGGCGGCACCGTCGAGAGGTCGAGCAGACCGTCGCTGATAAACCACTCCGCGAACGGCGCGCCGATTTCGCTGAATGCCTCGCGCAGCGGCTCTACCCAGGCGGAATTTTCATGAATGACGTGGATCCTGGTCTTCGGCATCTGCGTTACTCCGGAAAAGCTCAAGTCTCGCCCAACTAGCGGGCGGACGACGTTCGCGGCCATAACGATGGGTTACTTCCTTATGCACCGCGCAGTGAACACCTCAGGACGACGTCGCATAATGTCCGTTATGGCGCTCAACCCGACTGTATTCAAGGCTCCGGCTTCCGATAGTTGACGTAGGCCGCCGCTACGGCGCGATCAAGTCTTCACGATTGCGCGAGGGCCGTAGGAAACGGATGGTCGCATGACGCGCAGGGCGCGTGCGACGGGTGCAGTTCAGTTCGGCGGCGAAGTGAAGGTCAAGGCGTGCGCTTCATGCTGAAGGCACGCTCGCTGATCCCCGTCCCACGCCTACTGCTCGCTCTTTTCCCTGCGGGCGTAGAAGTCGGCGACGCGCTCTATCTCGGCGTCGGTCATTTGCCGCGTCATGTTGCGCATCTGGGCGTGGCTGTCGTTGTGGCGGTCGCCGGTCCGGAAGTCCTTGAGCTGGACGACGAGATACTCCTTCGGCATGCCCTCGAGCCACGGCGCGCCGAACTTGTGGTCGGTGCCGCCGTGGCAGCCGATGCACGGCGCGATATTGCGCAAGGGAGCACCGACGCGGACGAGCGCAGGCGCCGACGTCTGGTCATAGCGCGCAGGCGCGGTGCGCGCCTTGGGCAGCGAGTCGTAATACCTCGCTATGTCGTCGATGTTCTGGTCCGACAGGTTGCGCGCGAGCGTTTGCATGAACGCGCCGCCTCGCGCGCCGTGCTTGTAGTCCAGCAACTGCTTGATGACGACCTCGGGATACTGCCCCGCAAGATTCGGCGCGTTGGCGTCGGTCGCGCCCTGCGCGCCATGACACATGCTGCACTGCTGGACGGCAATCGTGGCGCCGCGCCCGACGGCGTCGTTCGCACCGCGCGCCCCCATCGCAGCGCTCAGGACGACCGCAGTGGAGTGCGCGCGATCTTCCGCAGGCGGCGCGACACCCCAGTTCGCAGGGAGGCCCGCGGCACGACAAATGGCCGCCCACAGTCCGGCGGCGGTGAAATCCCGCTGCGCGGAAGGCAGCACCACGAATCCGACGAGGAAACAGGCGACCGTCAGCACGACGAGCGACACGACGCTCCAGCGAAACCAGGCATTGCTCCACGCATAGGGCCGGCCTTCGGCCATCACGGCCCCCCGATCCGGATCGCCGGCACCGACGTATCCTTGAGCAGCGCGAGCTGCGCGATCGGAT
>Ga0207701_10002056_pt1 | contig 20859 bp, 19 predicted proteins | sample KBSSwiSSwithPhiX_FD_184294 | JGI IMG/M metagenome (GOLD analysis project Ga0207701, IMG submission 184294) | Switchgrass rhizosphere bulk soil microbial communities from Kellogg Biological Station, Michigan, USA, with PhiX - S5 (SPAdes) (version 2) | ecosystem: Environmental > Terrestrial >... | reverse complement strand
CTGCCGCGGCAGCCGCCACGCGTCCTGCCACAGCGACGTGCCGGCGACCGTCTCGCCGGTCGGGATCGGGGTCGGCTCGGTGGCGGTCACATCAGTACCGCACGCGCGGATCGACGAGGGCGTAGGCGATGTCGACGAGCAGATTCATCAGCAGGATCGCGATCGCGCTGAACGCGACGATACCGATGATGAGCGGCTCGTCGCGATTGAGGTTGGCCTGGATGAAATAGTTGCCGAGGCCGGGCACCGCAAAGATGCGCTCGACAACGACGGTGCCGGTCAGCAGAAGCGCGAGGGCCGGCCCCGAGAACGACAGCACCGGGAGCAGCCCGCCGCGCATCGCGTGGCGAATGATGACGTCGCGCTCGGAGAGCCCCTTGGCCCGAGCGGTTCTGATGTAGTTCGAGCGCAGCACTTCGAGCATGCCGGCACGGGTGAGGCGCGCGATGTACGCCATATACACGGCTGACAAGGTCAGCACCGGCAGGATCAGATTCCGGCTGACGCCGTTCCACAGCGCTGGCGGCAGCCAGTACCAGGTCAGCGCCAGCCACAGCACCAGCGAGGGGCCGAGCACGAAGTTGGGCACCGAAATGCCGACGAGTGCCGCCGCCATCGCGCCGTAGTCCCACCGCGAGTTCTGCCGGAGCGCGGCAATGGTGCCGGCCGTGATGCCCACGATCAGCGCCAGCAGGTAGGCCAGACCGCCGAGGAGCGCCGAGACCGGAGCGGCATGCCCGAGGATGGAATTGACCGACTCGCCGTTGTAGCGCATCGACGTGCCGAAGTCGCCGCGCACCGTGTTCCCCAGCATGCGCCCGTACTGCACGTACCACGGCTTGTCGAGGCCGTACTTCTGGCGGATGTTCTGCTCCACGGCCACCGGAATCTTGCGCTCGCCGCTGTAGAAGTTGCCCGGCGCCATCCGGATCAGTCCCCACGTCAGTGAGAGGATGATCAGCACCATCGGAATGGTGGCGAGCAGACGGCGGATGATGAATCGCAGCACTGGATGTAGGCCGGGTCCGCGTGGACCCGGCAGCCATCAGTCTAGCGTGGCCGTCCGAGCGCGCCGGCCGGCCGCCCGTCGTCTCACGCGCGCCGTCACGGCCATCGCGCCGGGTCGTGCTCGATGTAGACGTATTTCCACGGGTGAATGGTGACCGGATTGGCGTACATGCCCTGGACGTACGGCTTCTTCAGCCAGTTCGTGCCCTGCGTCAACAGCGGCAGCACGGGCTGCGCCTCGAGCAGATACTTTTCTGCACGCGCGAGCAGGGCAAACCGTCTCTCGCGATCCGGTTCCCGGTTCGCGTCCTTCAGCATCTGCGCGTACTCAGGGATGAACCAGCCGGTGCCGTTGTTGCCCTCGGGCGTCGAGAACAGGTCGAGGAACGTGATCGGATCCAGGTAGTCGCCCACCCAGCCCGCGCGCGCAATGCCGCGGTACTCGCGTTGATTGCGCACCTTCACGAAAGTGCGGAATTCCATGTTGCGGAGCGGCACGGTGATGCCGAGATTCTGCCGCCACTGCGCCTGCATGAACTCCGCGACGACTTTGTTGCTCTCGGACGTGTTGTACAGGACCTCGACCGAATCGCTCGGGAATCGGCCGGCGTCGAAGCGACCGGCCGCGTCACGATATCCGGCCTCGGCGAGCAGCGACTTCGCTCGCTCGATATCGAATGGGTCGCCCTCCGGATACGGATATCCCTCGAACAGTCCGTGGGGGACGAAACCGGTCAACACCTTGGCGGAACGCTTCAGCGCGGCGAGCGCACGCTTGTCCACTGCGGCATTGAACGCCTTGCGCACGCGAACGTCGTTCATCGGCGGTTTCAGGACGTTGAACTGGTAGTACTCGGTCGCCAGCTCGGGCTGGTTCATGTAGTCACGCAGCCCCTTGATGCGGTCGTACCATGCGGCGGGGACGGTGTGGTTGGGGAGTGCGTCGACTTCGCCTGCCTTGTACAGGTTCAACTCGGTCGTCTGGTCCTCGATGGCATAGAAGGTGAGGCGATCGAGGCGCACGGTGGCGGCGTCCCAGTATTTCGGGTTGCGTACGACCACGATGCGGTCGTACGGTTTCCAGGTCTCGAGCAGGAACGCGCCGCTCGAGATCAGATGGCCAGGCTTGGTCCAGCCGTTGTCGCCGTACCGTTCGATCGACTGGCGGGGAACGACGCGAAAGAACTGATGCGCCATGAGCCCGGGCACGTAGGGCAATGGCTGCATCGTCCGGATGCGGACCGTGCGCGCGTCGATCGCCTCGATACCGACGTCCTCGGCGCGAACCGGGACCGCCTCGGTGCCGGCCAGCGCCGCACGCAGCCCGGGTGTCTGTTCGAGCAGCGCTTCACGGTCGCCCGGATCCGACGGCACGACGAGCCGGACGCCCGGCGCTTTCCCCGGCCACGTGACGAAGGCGCCGGTGCGCCGATTCCTGGCGAAGGAGCTGCCGGCGTTGTATCCCTCGGCATAACGGATCTCGAACGCCATGTAGGCGTTCCTCGCGGCGAGTGCCGGCGCCAGGCCGCGCCGGAGCGAGTAGACGAAGTCGCCGGCGGTAATCGGCGTGCCGTCGGACCACCGCGCATCCCTGAGGTGAAAGACGAAGGTGGTGTTCTCGTCGAGCGCCTCCCAGCGTTCGGCGAGTCCAGGCACGACGTCACCGGTCTTCGCGTCGTAGTCGGTCAGCCCGTCGAAGAGGGCCACGTAGATGCGGGCTTCAGGCTGGCCGGTGCCGACCTGCGGATCGAGCGATTCGGGTTCACCGCCGGTGATGTAACGCATGATCTGACCGGGCGGCGGATCGATCGCGCCGAAGTACATGCTGCTCGACGAGGCCGTCGAGCAGGCGGGCGCAAGGCCGCATGTGGCCAGCAGCAGGAAGATCAACCCGCCGCCGCGGGTGACGCGCATGGTCACGAGGGTCGGCCCGCCGCCATGACCAGCCCGAGCAGCGGATGGTGGTCCGAGCCATACCGCTCCTGAACCACCCATCGTGTCGCGGTCCACCCGGAGGGAAGGTCGAAGAAGAGATGATCGAGCGCCAGTCGATCGGCAAACGTCGGCGGCGCGGGGTCGGTCGGCGTGTCGTGGAATCGCTGCATCAGCGCACGCCATGCCGGTTCGTCGGGCCCCAGCCACGTGTTGAGGTCACCGCCGACGATGCCATTGCCGCCGGGCAGCTCGCGGAGCAGTGCGTCGGCCTGACGCTTGCGACCTTCGGGGCTGAGGAGCGCGAGCTGCAGCCACGACGTGCGGTTCTCGAGATGGGCATCGACGATGAACATCGGCTGCCCTTCGATTTCGAACGAGGCGATGATCGCCTTGCGCACACGGCGCACGCGCGGCAGCACGATTGGCTGCACGGTCAGCGGCATCAGCGTCGTCAGGATGGCGTTGCCCGAGGGACCTTGCTTGCTCTCGCGAACCTGCGTGTAGTAGACCCACGCCTGCCGCTCACGGGCGAGCGCGACGACGTCGAACTTGTTTCCCGCGATCGTTTCCTGCAGCAGGATGGCGTAGTCGCGCACCGGGAACCCGGTGAGCCGGCCCTGGGTCAGGTCATCGACGAAGCGTGGCAGGTCGGCGCGACCGGCGTGCACGTTCCAGGTGACGACGGCGAAGACGACGTGCTGGTCGGGCCGCGGACCGTGCGCCACGGGCGCGGGGACCATGCAGCCGCCAGCTACGACTGCCGCGATGACCATCGCAATGACGATGCGGAGCGGGTGACGGATCAAGGGGGGCCAATCACGCCGGTGAGGCGAGATAGGGGATCGTCTGCGGACCCTGGGGCAGCACGCACAACGTGGCGTCCGCGCCCGCGCGATCGAGGGCTTCGCGAACCGCACCGGCCACATCGTCGACCGGCTCGAAGTGCGCCGCCCGCACACCGGCGGCGTCGAGTCCGCTGGTTCGCACCAGCACGCGCGCCTTCATCTGGATCTGCGCCTGCACCTGCACCTGCCACTGATCGGGCACCGAGTAGCCGGGGGCGTTGATCATCGCGAGCAGCTGCGCCGGGTTCGGCTGCGACGCGAGCACGGCGCCATAGCTGCCGTGATTGGGCAGGCCGTCCCGGCATTCGGCGGCGCACACGATGGTTCCCGCCGGTTTCACGATCGTCGCGGCAGCGGACATGCCTTTGACCGCCTGGTAGAGATTCTGATCGAGCGGGTAGCCCGAGTTCGTGGTCAGCACGACGTCGAACGGCTTGGGCACGGCGCGCATCACAGTTTCCTTCGCGTAGGCGCAGGCGCGGCGATGCTGCGCCAGGATGTCGCCGGCGAACGCCGCCGTGATCTTCTGCTCGCGGTTCAGCGTGACGTCGAGCGCGAAGTCCACCGGCACCATGCGTGCGATTTCGCGCACGTCCCGCTGGATCGGATTGCCCTCGGTCACGCCCCACGTCGACAACGGGTGCGCGATGCGCGCCGCGTCGTGGAGGAGCATCACCGTGTCGAGCCCGGCCAGGCCCGGTGCGACCATCTTCGGACCGCCGCTGAACCCGGCGAAGAAGTGGGGCTCGACGAAGCCGGTCGTGATGCGGACCTCGGCGTCGAGCCACGCGCGATTGAGGTAGGCGGGGACACCGCTCGTCGTCGTTCCGACGTGCCGGAGCGCCTTCGAATCGCGCGCATCGTGGTTGATGATGCGGAAGCGGCGAACGAGGCTTGCGCCGAACATGCGTTCGAGCTCGGCGGCGGTGTTGGCGCGATGCGTGCCCGTGGCGATGAGGATGGTGATGTCCTCGTCGCGCACGCCGGGCATTTCCTCCAGGAGCGCTTCGATCTGCAGCTGCCGCGGCTGCGCCCGCGTGATGTCGCACACGGAGATGGCGACGCGTTTACCCGGCCGCGCCCGGTCTCGCAACGGTGGGCTGTCGATCGGATGGCGGATGGCCTCGAGGAGCGTCCGACGCGGATCGGGTGCCGCCGGCCGCGAAATCGGCTCGATGACGGTGACGCGCTCGTCGGGCAGCGTGACGAGGAGGCCGTCCGTTCCGTAATCCAGTCGTAGCTCCACGCGATCTCCGGGAGGTCGCGCCGGTCACCATCGCCCGCGTTGCCTCTTCGGCGGAGTGTAACATTAGGCCAACATCATGAACGATGCGATCGTGGCCGAGCTCCGCCGCATCTGCGGTGATACCGCGGTGCTCGACGAGCCGCTGCAGCTCCTGACCTACGAGTGCGATGCGTTGACGCATCTGCGCGAGTCGCCCGCGCTCGTCGTGCTTCCACGCTCCGCGGCCGAAGTGCAGGCGGTGGTTCGCGTCTGCAGTCGCGAACGGATCCCGTTCGTCGCGCGTGGACACGGTACCGGGCTCTCCGGTGGCGCCCTGCCCGTGGCCGGCGGCATCGTCATCAGTCTTGCGAAGCTGAATCGCGTCATCGACGTCGATATTCCCAACCGCCGCGTCACCGTCGAGCCCGGCGTCACCAACCTCGAGATTACGAGACAGGTCGCGCCCTTCGGCTACTACTACGCACCCGATCCCTCGAGCCAGCAGGTGTGCTCGATCGGCGGCAACGTCGCCGAGAATTCGGGCGGCGCCCACTGTCTGAAGTACGGGTTCACCGTGCACCACGTCCTCGAGGTGGAAGCCGTCCTGCCGGACGGTGAGCTCGTTCGGATCGGATCGCAGACGGCCGATGCGCCGGGACCGGATCTACTGGGTCTGCTCGTGGGTTCCGAGGGAACACTGGCGATTGTCACCAAGGTCGTGGTGCGCATCCTGCGACGGCCCGAGAGCGTGCAGACGCTGCTCGCTGCCTTCGACTCGATTCACGCTGGCGGAGCCGCCGTCTCGGCGATCATCGCGGCGGGCATCATTCCGGCGGCGGTGGAGATGATGGACGCGCTCGCCATCCAGGCGGCGGAGGCGGCGGTGAAGCCGAATTTCCCACCGTCGGACACGATTCTGATCGTCGAGCTCGATGGATCCGCTGCCGAAGTGCGTGAGCTGTTCACCGTGGTGGAGGACATCTGCCGCACGGCCGGGGCGACGACGATCGAGCTGGCGCAGGACGATGTGCAGCGCGCACGCATCTGGCGCGGCCGGAAAGCGGCCTTCGCGGCCATGGGCCGTGTCTCATCGAACTATTACGTCCAGGACGGCGTGGTGCCGCGCACGCGTCTGCCCGAGGTCCTCGAGCGCATCCGCGATCTCGGCGAGCGCACGGGGCTGCGCATCGGCAACGTCTTTCATGCCGGGGACGGGAACCTGCATCCGCTGATCTGCTACGACGAGCGCATCCCGGGCCAGGCGCAGCTCGCCGAGGAGGTCGCCGGCGAAATCCTGAGCTATTGCGTCGAGGCCGGCGGGTCGATCACCGGCGAGCACGGAGTCGGCGCCGACAAGAAAGACTACATGCCGAAAATGTTCAGCGACGCCGACCTCGACGCGATGCAGCGCGTGCGCGATGCCTTCGACCCGGCACGCATCTGCAACCCCGGCAAGGTGCTCCCGACGCCGCGGCTGTGCGGCGAGGTTCCCGGACCGTATCGTCAGCATCCGGCGGAAGCGGCGGGACTGGCCGACCGGGTGTGATGGCCGCGACGACGGATTGGCGTCAATCCCCGGAGCTCGCGCGCCTCGGCGGCCACCGGCCGGCGGTCGACGGCGATGCCATCGAGGGCGCGCGACCGCTGCTCGTGCTCGAGCCGAACGAGCCGGCGCAGGTGGCGGCGGCGCTCGCCTGGGCGAGCCGTGAGCGGCTGCAGACGGTGATTCGCGGGCACGGCAGCAAGCTGGCGTGGGGGCGCACGCCGGCCCGTGTCGATCTCGTGCTGAGTACCGCTCGACTGGTTCAGCGTATCGAGCATCGGCACGGTGATCTCACCGTGACCGTGGACGCCGGCGTGACGCTGGCCGATCTGAACCGGCGCCTCGGCCAGCATCGGCAGTGGCTGCCGCTCGACACGGCGTTCGGCGACGCCACGATCGGCGGTGTGATCGCCTCGAACGACGCGGGCCCGCTGCGCCATCGCTACGGAACACCGCGCGATCTCCTCATCGGCATGACGCTGGCGCTCACCGATGGCACGGTGGTGAAGTCGGGCGGGCACGTGGTGAAGAACGTGGCCGGCTACGACCTCGCCAAGCTGGTGAGCGGCTCCTTCGGCACGCTCGCCGTCATCGTCGCCGCCACGTTCAAGCTGCTCCCCATTCCTTCTGAGGTGCGGACGCTGGTCGCGCAGTATCAGGATCCACTGGCGCTGGCGCGCGACGCGGCGCAGATCGCCGCCAGCCAGCTCGAGCCGGTGGCGCTGGATGCGCGTGTGCTGCTCGGGCCGTCAGTCCGTGAGCCGCAGCACGCGCTCGCCATTCGATTCGCGACGAGTCCCGAGGCGACGCGCGATCAGATCGCCGGCGCGCGTGCGGCGCTGAGCGAACCGGCAGAGGAGAGGGACGGCGACGCCGACGGCACGTGGTGGTCTGAACAGGTCCGTCGTCCCTGGATGTCGTCAGGCAGCACCGTGCGATTGAGCTGGATGCCCGCGGCGCTGCCGCAGGTGCTGGAACTGATGGACGAGATCCAGCGCTCGACCGGTGGAACGATCGAGCTGACAGGCCGTACCGGGGTCGGTGCGGGATTCGTGCGCATCGATGCGGAAGATGCCCGCGTCGCCGATGCCATCGCGACGCTGCGGTCGCGCCCTGGCGTGGTCAGCCACGTGGTGGTTCTGCGTCACGGCGGTGCGCTCAAGCGCAGCGTCGACGTGTGGGGCGAGCCATCGAGCGCGGCACGGGTGCAGCAGTCTCTCAAGCACGCTTTCGACCCCGCAGCGATTCTCAATGCCGGGCGGGGGCCGGTCTAGGAAACAGGAAACAGGAAACAGGAAACAGTCAGAAGATAGAAGAGAGGAGGAAGGAGATAGATTGACGCAGACCTCGTCCAGCGCCCTGATCGACAAGTGTGTCCACTGTGGCTTCTGTCTGCCCACCTGCCCGACCTACATGTTGTGGGGCGAGGAGATGGACTCGCCGCGCGGCCGCATCTATCTGATGAAGGCGGAGCTCGAGGGGCGCGCGACGATCGACGCGTCGTTCGTGCGGCACATGGACGCCTGTCTGGGTTGCCTCAATTGCGTGACGGCGTGTCCGTCGGGCGTGCAGTATGCGCCGCTCATCGAGCGGACCCGCGCGCGAATCGAAGAGACGTACTCGCGTGACGCGTCCGATTGGCTGTTCCGCCGCGTGCTGCTGTCGTTGATCCCGTATCCGGGCCGGATGCGTGTGGCGCTGTTGCCGCTGGCGCTCGTCGGCGGTCTGGTCCGCGCGTTCGCTTCGTCTCGTCTCGGGTCGCTGTTGCCCGCGCGGCTGCGTGCGGCACTGGCGCTGGCGCCGCCGGTGACCTTCGCCTCATTGTTTGCGGCGGTGCCCGAGCAGACGGCGGCGAGCGGCCCCGTCAGGCAGAAGGTGGCCGTGCTCACCGGCTGCGTCCAGCGCCTCGCGTTCCACGCGGTGAACGAGGCGACGGTGCGAGTGCTCGCGGCCGAGGGCTGCGCGGTCAGCGCGCCGGCCGATCAGGGCTGCTGTGGCGCGCTCGCGTTGCATGCGGGCGAAGCGGCGCAGGCGCGCACGCTGGCCCGCCACACGATCGAGGTCTTCGAGAAGGCGGGCGTCGACCGCGTGGTGGTCAATGCGGCGGGCTGTGGATCGGCAATGAAAGAGTACGGAGAGTTGCTGGCTGACGATCCGGTGTGGGCCGCCCGCGCCGCTGCGCTCAGCGCCAAGGTGCGCGACGTCTCGGAAGTGCTGGTGGATCTCGGCGCCCCGCGCGCCACGCGTCACCCGATCCACGCGCGGGTGGCGTATCACGACGCGTGTCATCTCGCGCACGGTCAGGGTGTGCGTGCGCAGCCGCGCGTCCTGCTCCAGGCGATTCCGGGCGTCGAGCTGCTTTCGCCGCTCGAAGGCGAGATCTGCTGCGGCAGCGCCGGTATCTACAATCTGGTCCAGCCGGAACCGGCGCAGGCGCTCGGCGTGCGCAAAGCGAAGAACATCGCGGCGACGTCGCCTGATCTCATCGCCACCGCGAATCCTGGCTGCATCCTGCAGATCGCCTCCGCCGGGCGCGCGCTCGGACACGAGTGGCCTATCCTGCACCCGGTGCAGCTGATCGACGCGTCGATTCGAGGCGTCGATCCGCGCACCGGTCAGTAGTGTCGGCGGGTCCCAGGGGACCCGCCCTGCGCCGACCTGACGGCTGTGAAGGTCCGCCTGAAGGCGGACCCCACGGCTGTGAGTTACTTGCGCCGATCTCTCTTGAGCGCGCGGCGATCGTGCCGCACCTCACGCTTGTCGCGACGAATCTCGCGGCCGTCCTTCTTGACGTCCCGCCGGTCCTGGCGGATTTCTCGTGGCTGTGTCGACGGATCGCGACGATCCTCGCGCAGCTCCCGCTGGTCTTCACGCCGCTCCCGCGTGTCTTCCCGCAACTCGCCGCGATCCTCCTTCAGCTCCCGCCGATCCTGCTGCACGTCCTGAGGGGTGGCCGCCGCATCGGTGCTCGGCGTCGGCGCTGGCGTCTGTGCCCGCAGCGGCGCGACGAGCGACAATCCGAGTACGAACACTCCAATTCCTGCGCGCATGTGCATCTCCTTGGTCGGAAGGCCTGCGGACACGCGCTGGCGGTGTGTCGGTCGCCCCTTCCGTCAGGAGCTATTACAGCCGGCTGCCGCGATCTGTTGGACGAGGCTGGCATCGCGCGCATCGACGGCGACCTGCCGGGCACGAGCGCGCGCCATTTCGCAGCGCTTCTCTGTTTGACCGCGCGGTCACATTGGGATAGAACTACCCGCGCCTCTCAACAGTAACAACCCTTTTACGACAGGAGCGCTGCGTGCCATCACCTGTGTTAGGCGAGTTCCTCGGGACATTCGTCCTGGTTCTGCTCGGAGACGGCATCGTGGCCGGCGTGCTCTTGAAGGGATCGAAAGCCGAGAATGCCGGATGGGGCGCCATCACGGCGGGCTGGGCGTTCGCCGTCATGGCAGGCGTCTTCACTGCCATCGCCTGTGGAAGCTCGGATGCGCACATCAATCCGGCGGTCACGCTTGGCTTCGCACTGAAAAGCGGTAATTTCTCGAACGTCGTCCCGTATATGCTCGCCCAGCTCGCGGGCGCGTTCCTCGGCGCCGTCGTAGTGTGGATCCACTACGGCCCGCATTGGCGGTTGACCGAACAGAAGGATTTCAAGCTCGGCACGTTCTGCACCATCCCGGCGGTCAGACAGCCGATGGCCAATCTGGCGAGTGAAGCCATCGGGACGTTCGTCCTCGTCTTCGTCGTCGCAGCCATCTTCTCGAGCCGCGTCGGGGCGACGGGGCCGGCCGCCGCTCTCGGTCCGTACCTGGTAGGAAGCCTCGTGTGGGGCATCGGGCTTTCGCTCGGCGGTACTACCGGATATGCGATCAATCCGGCGCGTGACCTCGGGCCGCGAATCGCGCACGCCGTGCTGCCGATCCCGGGCAAGCGCGACTCGGATTGGGGCTACGCGTTCATCCCCGTCGCTGGTCCCCTTGTGGGCGGTGCGGTCGCAGGGCTGCTGGCGAAGACGATTGGATTCTGAACGTCATCCCTGCGCGTCGTCCGTCCCGGGCTCGAACCGGTAGCCGATATCGCGGATGGTGTGAATGAACACCGGGCGATGCGGATCGGGCTCCACCTTGGCGCGCAGGGTGGCGACACAGCGGTCGACACTGCGCTGCGTCACGAACACGGAACTGCCCCAGACGCCGTTGAGGATCGTCTCGCGGGAGAGCGCGCGACCGGGGCGCGCCGCCAGCCAGATCAGCAGCGCGAGCTCCTTGGCGGTGAGATCCAGGACCTCGCCCCGGCGGCGCACCAGTCGCGCCGCCAGGTCGATCTCACAGTCGCCGAAACGCACCTTCAACGCGGGCGCCGAGCGGCGCCGCAGAAACGCTCGCATCCGCGCGATCAGCTCGCCCGTCCGGAACGGCTTGATCACGTAGTCGTCCGCTCCCAGATTCAAGCCGAGCACAACGTCCTGTTCCTGCCCCTTCGCGGTCAGCATCAGAATCGGCACGTCGATGCCCTGCGCGCGCGCGGCCTGACAGATCTCGTAGCCGTTGACCTTCGGCAGCATCACATCGAGCAGGATGAGATCAGCCTGATTGGCGGCCACCGCATCGAGGCCCCGCTCGCCGTCGGTGGCGACGGTCACGTCGAATCCGTTCGCGCGCAGCGTGTCTGTCAGCCCGCGTACGAGCGCCGGCTCGTCTTCGACGAGGAGCACGCGTGGCGCGCTCACGGCTGCGCCTCCGCGGCGATCGGCAGACGGATGACGAACGTGCTGCCCTGCCCGAGCTCGCTCTCCACGCTCAGGTGGCCGCGATGCCCGCGCACGATGAGCGCCACGATGCTCAGACCCAGGCCCACGCCGCCGGTCTCGCGCGAGAGACGCTGATCCACCTGATAGAACCGGCGGAAGATGCGGCGGCGATCGGCGGTCGCGATGCCGATGCCGTTGTCGCTCAGCGCGAACGCCACCGAGCGGGGTTCCCGCCGCACCACGATCGAAATGCGCTTGTCCGCCGGCGTGTACTTGAGCGCGTTGTCCAGCAGGTTGGTGAATGCGGTCGTCATCATCTCGACATCGGCACGCACCGGGGGCAGCGCCGCGGCGACGTCGATCTGCACGGCGGCGGCACACGGCACGCGGTCGCGGACGGCGGCAAGCGCGGCGTCCACGAGTACGGATGGCGGGACAGGTGTCAGTTCGAAGTGATACCGGCGGCGGTCGAGCCTGGAGAACGTCAGGAAGCTGTCGACCTGGCGGCTGAGACGCGAGCTTTCGGCGGCGATCAGCTGCAGATATTCACGCGTCTTCGTCGGCTCGAGCGTCGCGTCGGCGAGCAGTCCGTCCACGAGCACGCGCATCGACGCCACCGGCGTCCGCAGCTCGTGAGAGGCGGCGGCCACCAGGTCGGTCTTCAGGCGCGCGAGACGCAGGTGACGCCGGAGTCCGCCACCGGCGCCGACGCCAATGAGGACGATCAGGCCGATACCCATCGTCGCGACCGCGAGGTACACCGCGCGCCGCCGGCGCGCCTCGTCGGCGAACCGGCGCGAGTCGAGCGGTACGAACGACAGCTGCCATCCAGGAAGCCACGGGCCCGCCGCAATCGCCTCGGCGTCTGCGTGCTCATCGGGTGGATACGCGACGAAGACGATTCCTGCCGGTGACACCTCGTGCAGGGCGTCGTGCATCATTTCCTCGATGCGCCCGGTGCGATAGAGGGCAATGGCGCGGCGGTCGGCGGACGTCAAGGCCCAGACATCGGCCAGCGCGGTCAGCCGGACGATGTCGGCGACGGGTGTCGGCCGTTCGGTGGCGAGCAGATCCATCGACAGACGGAGCGCGGCCTGTGTCGGCAGCCAGACGTTCGGGGCCAGCGCTCTGAGTCGATCCATCAGCATCAGCCTCGACGCGGCGGGGATGGCGTGGCTGTAGTCGTTCACCCGTCCCGCGATCGAGTCGATGGCGGACGTCCTGGCCTCGCCGCTGAGCGCCTCGATTGCCGCGATGCGCCGCTCGAGATCGGCGGCGGCGGGATCGCGCGGCTCGTCCCGCTGCGGGTAGGCGACGTGGCCCTCGTCATCGAGCAGCACAGCGCCGTCGGCGCCGCCGCCGGCAACGAGCTGGGCGAAGCGCTGCGCCGGCTCGCCGCTGCCATCGATCTGCGTCGCCTGCGTGCGCCAGACGCCGTCGAGGCGCGATCGCACCAGCCGCAGCTGCCCGCGGTACGCCTCGAGGACGCGCTGCCGCGCCGCGGCCGATTCGATGGTGACCGCTTCGTTCATGAACCACAGCACGCACGCCGACGGCACCACCGTGAGCAGGACGAGTCCCACGAACAGCCAGGTGGTGCCCTCCGGCCAGCGGAGCGCAGCGACGTGGAGAGGCCGCAGACTGAAAGACACGCGCGTCGAGTGTCGCAGCGAGTCCCTCGCGTTGCAACTGTGGCGGCGCGAAAGGTTCGAAGCCGCCTGGTAATAATCCGGTAACATCCGCCGTGCACCGTGCAGGCCTGGATGCGGAGAGTCCGATGCGCGTGATTTCGGTCCTGGCGTGGGTGGAATCGACCGCCCTCAGTCAGTGGATCGTCGGGTCGTTGTTCGCCTTCCCGGTGATCCTGACGCTGCACGCCATCGGCATGGGCTTCGCCGTCGGCCTCAGCGCGATGGTGGACCTGCGCATCCTTGGCGTCGGGCGCGGGATCCCGCTGGCCGAACTGCGGCGCTTCCTGCCGGTGCTCTGGGCCGGCTTCTGGCTGAATGCGGCATCCGGCCTGCTGCTCCTCATCGGATATCCGACGAAGGCGCTCACCAACCCGGTGTTCTATCTGAAGCTGACGCTCATCGCGGTTGCGATGGTGCTGCTCACGCGCATCGCGCGAACGGCCTTCGGCAGCGCGGCCGCGCCGCCCGACGCGACCATCGATACCGATCGACGGCTCCGGCGCATGGCGATCATCTCGCTGACGTGCTGGGCGGCCGCGATCACCGCCGGCCGTCTGCTGGCCTACACCTACACGTATCTCACGGCCGGCGACTACTGACATGCACGACGCGCAGGTCTGGCTCGTTCACTTCATCGAGGCGCATTCGCCGGTGGCGGACCTGATGCGGACGGCATGGGCGTGGCCGATCGCCGAGAGCCTGCACTTCCTCGGCCTGTCGCTGCTCATCGGCACCGTCGGTGCCTTCGATCTCCGCCTGCTCGGTATCGGGCGCCGGATTCCCATCGCGGTGATGCACCGCTTCATTCCGTGGGGGATCGCCGGCTTCGTGGTGAATGTCTCTACGGGACTGTGCTTTCTGCTCACCGACCCGGACCAGTACATCTACAACCCGTCGTTCCACTTCAAGCTGCTGTTCCTGATGATCGCGGGCGTGAACGCCTCGATGTTCTACCTCACCTCCTACCGTCGTGTTTTCACCGGCGCGGCGGTCTACGATGTGCCGCGGCGGGCGAAGGTCATTGCCGCCGTCTCGCTGTGCGCGTGGATGGGCGTGATCACCTGCGGCCGTCTGCTGACCTTCTATCGCCCGGCGCCGTGCAGGGATCAACCGACGACGCTGCTGCTGGAGTGCGCGCCCTAGAAGGGCCTGATTGAGACCGCGTCCGACCAGGCTCCTCTCTACCTCTTCGTGTTCTTCGTGTTGTCGCGAAGCGACCTTCGTGGTCTTCTCTTTTCATTCCCGCGCGCAGCACGATTCGAACAGGTTCCGCGGGTACTTGACGCGCGACAGCAGACCATCCCTCGCACTGTCGATCAGCCGCCGCAGCCGGCTCACGTCGACGTTCACCAGACTGCCCGCCCACTTCATCACCGTGCCGGCGATGAAGACAGCGTCGACGTTGCTCGTATCCATGAGCGTCACCACGGTTCCCGGAACGTTGTTCAGCGGAAACACGTTGATGCGATCGGTGGCGAGCATGATGACGTCGGCCTGCTTGCCCGGGGTCAGCGTACCGATCCGGCCGTCGAGATGAGCGCCGCGAGCGCCCTCGATGGTGGCCAGCTCCAACGTGTCCCGGGCGGTCAGCAGCCGCGGCGGGTTCCGCTCGCCGGCGAGCGCCCGTTCGTTGGCCAGCGCCCGCTGCAGTGTGAACGTCGAGCGCATGATCGAGAACATGTCCGCGGTCATGTTGCATTCGACGTCCACGCTCAGGCTGGGACGAATCCCGTGGTCGAGCGCGGCCTGGATCGGCGGCATGCCGTGCCGCATCTGCATCTCGATCGCGGTCGCGATCGACACCTTGCCCCCGGTGTCCGCAATCAACTTCCAGCTCGCCGGATCGAGCTGCGTGCAGTGGATGTATTCGTTGTCCGGCCCCATCAGCCCGGCATCCTTCATCCCTTGCAGACTGCCCGAGACGACGTGCGAGACGATCGGAGCGCCCACGGATCGCGCCAGCTTCCAGTGCTCCGCGTCGAGGCCGGTGTGCAGCGCCAGCGTCAGCAGTTGATCGCTCGACGAGAAGTACTGCTTGCGCAGGCGGGTGAGGTCCTGCGGAAACCGGCTTCCTGCGCCCGCGCCGGCCGAATAGGCGAAGACCGCGCGTCGTCCTGACTCTTTCAAGCCAGCGATGCACGCATCGGTGTGCGCGGGGGACAGTGACACCTGCGAGGTATCGACCGTCGTCGTCACGCCGGCGCTGATTTGATTCAGCGAGGCCACCAGCTCCGCGATGTACGCGTCCTGCGGCAGATAGGCCGGAGTGAATATGCCTTGAATGTCCGAGATGTACGTCTTCTCGGCCGTCCCGCCACCGAGGCCGAGCAATCCGTCGGCAAGGATCCCGCGCAGCAGCGTTTCGTACTGATGGTGATGCGTATCGACGAAACCGGGCATGACGATGCGATCCGCCGAGTTGACGACGATGGCGGATCGCGATGCGGCAGAGAGATCCGCACCCACGGCGACGATCCTCGTGCCTTCGATGAGCACATCGCCTTTGGCAAAGTCGCCGACCTGACGATCGAGGCTCAAGACGATGCCACCCTGGAGCAGCACCCGCCGTGCCGGGTCGGTCCGTGAGCTCAGAAGGCGATCCCGGGTCGCCCCCTGTTGCGCGCCGGCCGCGCGCGCCGCGAGAGGCAGTGCCGCCGTCGCCGCGAGGAACGTGCGGCGGGACACTCGTGGGGATTCGCTGGCTGTCATCGAAATCCTCGTGAGGATGCGGTGAGAAGGAGAAGGCTGTCCGGTGGCGCAGCATACTCCTTTAGGAAGGCTGCGAGACGCAGCGACGGGCGGCTAAAGGCTGAGCACGATCTTGCCCGCCGTCTCGCGCGCCTCGAGCGCACGATGCGCGGCGGCGGCCTCCGCCAGCGGCAGCACGCGATCGATGCGCACCTTGAGCGCGCCCGTCGCGATCCAGTCGAACAGGGCGTGCGCCCGCATCAGCAGCTCCTCGCGCGTCGCGATGTACTGATTGAGCCCGGGCCGCGTGAGAAAGAGCGAGCCGCGCGTGCCGAGCGAGGCGGGATCGAACGGCGGGACGGGGCCGCTGGCGAATCCGAACAGCACCATGTAGCCGCGCGGACGCAGGCAGCCGAGGCTCTTGTCGAACGTCGTCTTGCCGACGGCGTCGTAGACTACATCGACGCCGCGGTTGTGCGTGAGGCGGCGGACCTCCTGCTCGAAATCCTGCTGCGTATAGATGATGACCTCGCCGGCGCCGGCGGCACGCGCGACGGCGGCTTTCTCTTCGCTGCCGACCGTGGCGATGACCGTGGCGCCGCGCAGCCGTGCCGCCTGGACGATGAGCGCGCCGACGCCGCCGGCGGCCGCGTGCACCAGTACCGTGTCCGCCGGGCCGAGTGCGTAGGTGCTGTGCGTCAAGTAGTGCGCCGTCATTCCCTGCAGCAAGGCCGCCGCGGCCGTCTTCAGCTCGATGCCGGCCGGCACGGGGACCAGCCGGGATGCGGGAACGACGGCGTACTCGGCGTACGTACCCAGGATCATCGTCCAGGCGACGCGATCACCCTGGTTGAGATCGGAGACGCCGTCGCCGACCTCCTCGACCACACCGGCGCCCTCGGAGCCATCGATGAAGGGGAGCGCCGGCGCTTTCGCGCGACCGGTTCGATACTGGATGTCCAGATAGTTGACGCCCGAGAACGCCAGCTTGACCAGCGCTTCCCCTCGCCCGGGACGCGGCCGCTCGGCGTCGTCGTATCGCAGCGCCTCGGGACCTCCGTACTCATGAATGCGGACCGCTTTCACCGATTCCTCCTCGGGATAGACAATGGGCTCATCAATGCCCAATGCCCAATGCCCAATGCCCAATGCTCAATGCCCAAAGGCGACGAGCTATTCTGTCTCAACGGAGATGACCAGTAGTGGCGATGGAATATAGAACGCTCGGCGGATCGGGATTCAAGGTACCGGTGCTCAGTCTCGGCACCGGCACATTCGGCGGCGGAACTGAGTTCTTCCGCGCCTGGGGCGCGACCGATGTGGCGGACGCGACCCGGCTCGTCGACGTCTGTCTCGACGCCGGCCTGACCATGTTCGATTCGGCGGACGTGTATTCGAAGGGTGTTGCCGAGGAGATTCTCGGCCAGGCGATCAAAGGACGTCGCGAGCGGGTCATCATCTCGACGAAGGGCAGCTTCCGCATGGGGCCGGGTCCGAACGATCTGGGTTCATCGCGTCACTACCTGACGCGCGCCGTCGAGGCGAGCCTGCGCCGCCTCGGGACCGACTACATCGATCTCTATCAGCTCCACGGATTCGACGCACAGACGCCGATCGAGGAGGTGCTGCACACCCTGGACGATCTCGTGCGCGCCGGGAAGATCCGCTATATCGGCTGCTCGAACTTCTCCGGCTGGCATCTGATGAAGTCGCTGGCCGTGTCCGATCGGTATGGCCTCTCGCGGTATGTGGCGCATCAGGCGTACTACTCGCTGGTCGGCCGTGAGTACGAGTGGGAGCTGATGCCGCTGGCGCTGGATCAACGCGTGAGCGCCGTGGTCTGGAGTCCGCTCGGATGGGGCCGTCTCACCGGCAAGATCAGACGCGGACAGCCGATCCCCCAGGTCAGCCGCCTGCAGAGCACGCTCGCGGCAAGCCTGGGTCCGCAGGTGCCGGAGGAGCATCTCTACACCGTGGTCGACGCCCTCGACGCCGTGGCGCGCGAGACGGGGAAGACCGTGCCGCAGATTGCGCTCAACTGGGTGATGCGGCGGCCGTCCGTGGCAAACGTGATCATCGGCGCGCGCGATGAGACGCAGCTGCGCGACAACCTCGGCGCCCTCGAGTTCGCGTTGACGCCCGAACAGATGGCGGCGCTCGACCGGGCGAGCGCGGTCACCCCGGTCTATCCCTATTGGCATCAGAAGGGATACGAACGGAATCCGACGCCTGTCGATTACTGATCGTGGATCTCTGGTCTTTGAATCGTTTTTGCATCGTGAATGGTGATCGTCGATTTATTCCGGTGAATCAGGTGCGAACCTAATCACTGGAATAAATCCACCAATCAACAATCACCAATCAACAACGATTCAGAGATCAGAGATCCAAAATCAGCAATGAACTGCCGTTGCTATCAAGGACTCGACTGAAATGGAAATGGTCAATCGGCTCGCCATCATCCTCACACCGCGCCGCCGCTTCGTCGAGTGGATCAACACGGTGAGCGGTGTTCCGAAACAGCTGCATTACGACGATCGGTCATCGGAGCGCGCCGTCTACCTCGTTGTCGGCCCCGATGAAGCCGATCTGCAGGAGATCATCGAGCAGAACTGGTCCGATCTCTTCGCCGCGGAGCTGGCGAAGTGGTCCGAGGACGAGGGCGAGTGGCCGGTCAATCGGACCGCGCACATCTTCCGCGACTGGTTCGAGATCGACGTCGTCGACTGGGTCAACGATCTCGACGATCACGAGCCCTTCACCGTCGCCGAGCTCAGTCGCACGCGCTGCGCCGCATGCGACGCACTGCTGGACGACGATCAGATCGTCGTGATCGCGAGGGCGGACGAAGGTATCGAACGGTGGGATCGCACCCGCCTGGACCGGTGGGAAGCGGAGCGGGATGGTCGCACAGACGCGGAAGATGCCACCGATGAAGCCGGTGCCGTGCCGAGATTGGTGCTGAGATGCTGCAGCGAGGCGTGCGCGGAGCGGATGGAAACGGCGATACGCCACGCGAACGAAGGCGGCGAGGACGAATAGCCAGGAATTGTTGGTTTTGGATCTCTGATCTTTGAATCGTTGTTGAATATTGAATTGTGACTTGTGGATTTATTCCCGTGATTCAGGGGTGTCGCGTCGAGTCGGAATCGCAACCGTCGATCGGACTTCAGATGCGCCAGCCGATCCCAATCGCCAATTGAGAAATCACACCAATAAATCACCAGTCAGCATTCACCAATCAACAACGATTCAACGATCAGAGATCCCCGATCGGCAATTGACAGGATTCATTAAAGCAGCTCGCGCAGCCGTGCGTAGCCCGAGCGGCTGACCGGCAGCTGCGTGCCGTCCGTAAGGATGGCGATGCGGCTGTCACTGACCGCGAGCTCGAGCTTCGACAGCCGCGAGAGATTCAGGATGTAGCGGCGATGGATGCGCACGAACGCCGAGGGATCGAGCAGCGTTTCGAGCTCGCTCAGCGTCTGTTCCTTCAGATAGGTCTTTCCGCCGGCCCGCACCGCCACATAGTCGTCCTGCGACTCGAGGTAGTCGATCTTCGTCACCGGAATCACGTGCACGTCGGCGCGGTTGCGAATCAGGATGCGCTGCAGCGGCGATCGATCCGAGCGCGCGGCGGTGAGCAGCGGTTCCACGACAGGACGCTCGCGCGAGGCGATCCGGGCGCGCGCGCGCAGCAGCGCGTCAGCGAGACGATCGGCGCCGAACGGCTTCAGCAGGTAGTCGACGGCGTGGACGTCGAATGCGCGAATCGCGAACTCGTCGTATGCGGTCACGAAGATCACCGGGATCTCCCGGCCCACGAGCTCGAGGACGTCGAAGCCATCGAGCTTCGGCATCTGGATGTCGAGGAGCAGGAGATCCGGTTTGATCTCGGCCACTGCCTTCACCGCTTCGAAGCCGTTGGCGCACTCGGCGGCGATCTCGATGTCGTCGTGCGCGGCCAGCATCTCGCGCAGCACCCCTCGAGCCAGCGGCTCGTCATCGACGATGGCAATGCGGAGCGGGGATTTCATGCCGGCGTCGCTCATGGCGTGGTCACCGCCGGCATCCGTACTTCGACGCGAAAACGTCCGGCCTCTTCCGAGGCGCGCACAGCGTCGTAGACGCCGCATTGGGTGGTCAGCCGCTTGCGCAGCAGCTCGAGCCCGAGCCCGACGCCGCGCGTGCGCGCGCGGTCGGGATCGCAGGGATTGTCGAGTGTGATGGTCAGCGTCTGGCCGTCGCGCATCGCCGCCAGGCGGATCGTGCCGCCTTCGATGAGCTGCCCGATGCCGTGGACGACGGCGTTCTCGACCAGCGGCTGCAGGAGCAGCGGCGGTACGAGGCACTCGATCGCCTGCGGGTCGGTCTCCTGGGCGACCTGGAGCCGTGCGCCGAGCCTGACCTGTTCGATCGCGAGAAAGCGCTCGGCCAGCGCGAGCTCGCTGCCCAGCGTGATGCGCGCGCTCGAGCCGAGGCGGAGCGTCTCGCGCAGGAAGTCGGCGAGCAGGAGGCACATCCGCCGCGCCGCCGCCGGATCGCTCGCCGTCAGCGCGCTGATCGAATGCAGGCTGTTGTAGATGAAATGCGGATCGATCTGCGCCCGCAGCGCCCGCAGCTCCGCTTCGCGCGCCAGCAGGTCGAGCTCGATCGCCCGCGTCTCGGCATCACGGGACGCCTGAAACGCCATCAGCATGTACTGGCACGCCGCGGCGAGCCAGAAGAGCAGGACGCCGAGGACGAAGAGGAGCAGCAGCTGCTCCTGGTAGAGTCGCGTCGGTCCGTCGATGTCGAGCGCCAGCTTCAGCGTCATCGCCCAGCCCATCGCGCTGACCACCCACAACAGGCTGGCCACGGCCGCCGACGCCGCGTACGCGAGCAGCACGTTCCAGATGCTCGTGGCCGTGTTCATCGGAAACGCACGGCACAGGTACCACGCCGACAGACAGACGAAGGCGTAGATTGCGCAGAGCGGAAGGAAGAAGGCGGCGGCCTCTACCCACGATGCGCCCTGGCGGAGGCCCATGGTGAGCAGCAGCCCGAGCAGCTGCCACGCCACGAGGTACACGAGCAGCCGCTGACGATCTCCAAGAATCGGATGCATCAGAAGGTACCGAGACCAGCGAGGCGCCGATCGCTGGCCGTCTTGACCGGCTCGAATCGTAATG
>Ga0207701_10002055_pt1 | contig 20868 bp, 22 predicted proteins | sample KBSSwiSSwithPhiX_FD_184294 | JGI IMG/M metagenome (GOLD analysis project Ga0207701, IMG submission 184294) | Switchgrass rhizosphere bulk soil microbial communities from Kellogg Biological Station, Michigan, USA, with PhiX - S5 (SPAdes) (version 2) | ecosystem: Environmental > Terrestrial >... | reverse complement strand
AATCAAATTCCCCGACACCACTACATATGCATTCTCAGTGTCGGTAACTGATGCTGACAAAACTAGTTCTCCTCCAATTTCCATATTATACCTTGAGAAGCCATTCACAGAAAAGATGGGTATTAATATTGAACAGGTCGATTCGAGTTATATTTCATTTACTGGAATTGGAACGAAAAAATCAGGGAAAAAAGATGGCTTATCCAGGGATCTCCTGATGGCCGGGACACAGGATTCTACGTTTTTATTTACAAAACTGGTACTAATGGATTCAACCGGGAGATTTGTCATTGATTCGCTATTCTTTTTTGATTCTATTGATCTGCGATACCAGATCAGTAAAACTAAAAAAGAAGCAACCAATGACATCCAGCTGGAAATATCCAGATTTATTTCACCAAAAGCACACAGTTCCAGTTTTCGTAGCATGTGGTTGGATGATCCGGCATCTATTCCGGCGGATAGCCTTTACTCATGGGATGCAATAGAAAATGCCGGACGTCCTAAAAGTAAAATACTTACTCCAGTCATCATCACCGGTACAAAAAACTTACGCAAAGAACTCGACAATAGATATACTGCCGGTCCATTTTCCCAGCCAGCTGCAGACGCCTATGATCTCCGGAATTATACCAGCAAGTACAACCGTGACATTTTTCAATATATCAATGCACAGGGTGGAAGATTAAAGTATGACATTCCCAGTAATTCTCTATTCGATTCTTACGGACGACCTATCCGTTATTTTGTTGATGAGCAGGAAATTGATCCGCAAAGGGTCGGATCGATAGATTTTGAAAGGATCGCTTATATAAAAGTCCTTGAAAGTGATTTTTTATCTACCAGGCCAAGCGTTTATAATCTGCAAACTTCAGGTGGGAGCACATCTGACCCGATTCATAGGAGAGTAAAATTATTAAATCTCTGTATTTACATGAAAAAGGGTGCTGATTTCAGAAACATGCCCAGTGATCTAAATAAAATACCAGTTCGGGGTTATTCGAGTATGATCGATTTTAATCCGGGTCTCATTACTTTATTCTGGGCGCCCTTTGAATTTGGCAATCAATTCAACATTCAATTTCAGAATAGCGAAACGGCTAAAAAATTCAGGTTAGTTATTGATGGTATAAACGATAAGGGTCATGTGATCCACCTGGAAAAAATTCTACGCTAAGAAAGATTTCACGCGAAGACGTTAAGAACTTTGAGTCTTTGCCTGAATTATCCTATGCCACAAAAAATACGATATAAATAATAAACCAATGGGGAGGAACATGATAAGAACTGGCGGCTGAAAGCCGAAGGTGAAAGCTGAATATGTGACTAGAAGTAGATCAAAAAATAATCCAGCATACGCCCATTCCTTTATTCTATTAAATCCCGGAATAAGAATGGCAATTATCCCTAGTACCTTCATCACTCCAACAAAAGGAATTATATATTTCGGATAACCAAGACCAGTGATTATTGTTACCGCTTCAGGAGTAACCATTACGTGAGGAATCGCTGAGAATATCATGAAAGCTGCAAAAAGTATGGTAACAACCCAATACCAGATTTTTATCTTTTTCATTTAATTTTTTTTAATGACCACACAAACTTATGCAACTATTCTTTTGCCTATGGGGTGTCAGCCTGACAAATAAAGGGGTATTTCCCGACGAGGTACAGGATAATCCATATTACATGAAACTGGGTTATTGTTGCCTGAATATTAAATTTTTCTTTGCTGTACCTTCATTGTAACAAAAACCATTATGAAATCCTATAAAATAGAATCGATCACTGCGTGGTCTACCACTACCCTTAAAACACGTGTTGAAAATCTTCTCAAAGAAAAAACAAATCTACACTGGGAAATAATTTCTATTTCCTTCGGCATAAACATTTGGTGGATGCCTACCGCATATATAACTTTTCTGCAACCGTAAAATAGAAACCTTAGTATAAAGGAAATTTACCGCTTCTCATTTCTCGTTTCTCTTTTCTCGATTAAACTCCTACTCCGTTCTTAAACTTTTAACAGGATTGCTGAGCGCTGATCTTATAGACTGGTAACTTACAGAAATTAATGTTACACTCAGCGCCATGACTCCGGCTATTAAGAATACACCCGGACCAATATCAATATGATAAGCATAGTCGCGAAGCCAGTAATCCATTGCCATCCATGCAAGCGGCGAAGCTATCACAATAGCGATCACTACCAGTTTTACAAACCCTCCTGTCAGCAAAACAACGATCTGAGAAATGGAAGCACCCAGGACTTTGCGTATGCCAATTTCCTTGATCCTCTGGTAGGTAGACAAATGCGCGAGACCGAACAATCCCAGCCAGCAAATAATAAATGCCAGCACCGTTCCAATGGTAATCACTTTTTGCCACTGCTGCTCCTTGAAAAAATCTTTTGCATTCATCTCATCCATCAGCCCATAACTAAACAAAGCTGAAGGCATTGCTTTTTTATAAATTTTTTCCAGGGATGCTATCGCCTTTTGCATATTTGCCTGGTCTACTTTTAACCATATATCCCCGTCAGGATTTTTTTTCATGAAAGTTATTACAGGCAAAATCGGCACCCGGGGCGAATTATAATGATAATCTTTCGTTACGCCCACAATAGTCCTGGTATATTTTTCATTGCGATCATTTATCTGCACCTGCGCTCCAATGGCATAATCAATCCCTGCTTTCTTTACAAATGCTTCATTCACGATTATACCGTTATCTCTATCCGAAGAAATAAAATTGCGCCCCGCAACCAGGGGTATTTCTAACAATGGAATATAGTTTTCGTCGGATGATTTCTGAAACAGATCAAAACCTTTACCATTAATTTCAAAGTGGTCTGGATATCCATTGCTTCCAAAAGAAACCATCTTAAATAAAGGCTCCCTGGCAAAATCGTTTTTTAATACATTGACCACTGCATTATAATCCCTGTCGCCATACACAGAAGTGCGTATCACCTGTGAAGGATTATAGCCAAGATTCTTTGTCCGCATGTAATTTATCTGGCCATAGTAAACCATAGTCGCGATCAATAGAAATATTGCCGGAGTGAACTGCACAATTACAAGTGCTTTCCTGAATGCTCCTGAATTGTTTTTCGTAACACGGTTGTATAATACTTCCGCCGGCCTGAACTGTGACAAAACAAAAGCAGGATAAAAACTCGTAACAGCGATCAGTAATATCAGCAGCAATAAAAAATAAAATAGCACTGATGAAGAAAACACTCCCGACATCACCAGGAACTTCCCGGTTAATTGATTAAAAACCGGAAGAACGAGATATATCAGAAGCATCGATAACAAGAATGAAACACAGCATAGAATTGCTGTTTCCGTCAGGAATTGAGCAACGATCTGCCATCTTGAACCACCCGCAATTTTCCTCACACCCACTTCCTTCGACCTTTTAATCGATCCTGCTATATTGATATTGATAAAATTGATAGCAGCCATCAGCAGTATAAACCCGGATATCACCAGGAAAATAATGCTATAAGCAGGGTCGCTTCCATTTACCACTCCACTTTCCCCGTTTCCAAAAAAACCCGACAGGTAATTAAAATGAATGTCTTCAATTGATTGCAAATGGTAGGTGATCTGTGGATCGTAACCATCTTGCTGCATTTTTTCATTTAACTGTTGCTTTGCATGCACTGCATACACGCTCTCAAACTTCTTTTCAACCTTTTTAATATCACTTCCCGGCTCAAGCAATAAAAAGGTACCTAAATAGGCATTCAGCCATGCTTCGTCTTCAAACGACAATCGCATGAACGCAAAGCTATACAGCGCATCAAACTGAATTGAAGAATTATGCGGAGGGTCCTTCACAACAGCGGATATTACCAATGGTTTGCCAAGTCTGTCAAAAGAGGGATCGGCATCAACCGACATGAGCTTTCCTATCACATCGGTGCTGTTGAAAAATTTCTTTGCGGCACTCTCAGTTAAAACAATAGATTCAGTTTTGTCGAGGGCTGTAGCAGCATTTCCATGAATAACGGGAAAAGAAAAAACTTCGAGGAAGTTGCTCTCAACATAGAGCGGGCGAATATTGATCGTTTTATTGTTTGCGATTACATTACTGTAAATATCTCCGCCAAGTATTCGTGTGTAACTTTTTATTTCTGGAATGGCTTCCTTAAAAGCCGGACCCTGAACCTGCCCGGTACCCCCTACAGTAATATGGTCCCCATTCTTATTTTCAAGCAACCTGGTTGTGATCCTGTAAATGTTTGGATTATTCCTGTGAAAGCTATCGAAGCCCGACTCATCACGCCAGAACAAAATGGCCAGGAGCATTGCGGTAATGCCCGTGGCCAATCCAATAATATTAATAACTGCGTATATGCGGCTCCGCGAGAGATGCCGGAAGGCTGAATTCAAATAAATTTTAAACATATTATTTTTTTAGCCTTCTATTTTCTGCCGTCTGCCGATCTATTTCTTCCTCTTAAACGTCAGCTCCATCGTCTTAAACTCAGGTTGGCCGGCTACCGTATTGTACATGGTCATTACATGCGTATCGTCATCAACAATTTTGAGTGTTTCGCGGACGGTGCATTCCTTACTGGTCATGGGATCTACCAGTTTGCCGGTCATGGTGAATGTTTTTGTTGCTGGGTCATAATTGCCTTCTGTTTTCATGATGCCGCTGCCCATGTTGTCGATCCATGTGCTTTCAAATTGCTTCTTAAAATTATCATAGGCCATAACTCCTTTTCCTTCGAATTGCTGGCCCATCATATCTCCTTTGAATTGTGTTTCCTGGTAACGTCCGCCAAGCACCATTTTATACGTACACTCGCCTTTGCTGACCATGGGTTCGCTTTTGGGGTCCATCCACATTTTGCCTTCGGTTGTCCATTCCCCTTCAGTTTGTGCAAGCACCTTGTGCATATCGCCCGGCGTCATATATGCCTGCCATGCTTTCATTTCAGCTTCAGTTTGTGCCGTTGAGGTTATAGATTTGGTACAGAAAAATAACATCCATACAGATGCATAAATGAGTGTATTTTTCATGATGTATAATTTTACTTAAAGTTATATTATTTGCCCATGTCGATTGTTATAAAATTATTACTGGTATTATGTCCTTTTACCCTTTTTTCCCAGGTCAGGGAACCCTGGATACTGAAGCCGCAGAATGAATGGCCGCAGATCGCCCTGACCAATAATATCCAGTATAAAAACGGTGACCGCTATATTCATCCGTCGTTCGCTTATGCCGGTACCGGATTTCTTATCAACACAGGAACCGATACATTAGCCCTAACTGCAAAGCATATCCTATTGATAGCCAGAAATAAAAAAACCAATGCTGTAACAATAAATAATGATCTGTTACTCTGGTCGATGAGGTCGAAAAATAATTATGCGGATTCTGTGGTCATCAATAAACTGATCAATGACGACACCGCTGAAATTATCGAGGGGCCCAAAGCAAGTATTTTCGAAAGAGACATGCTCGTGTTGTCGATAAAAAGATCATCCGGAAATATTTATCCGCTGAAACCGAGGTTTACATCACCCAGAATGGGAGAAAAAGTTTATTTGCTTAGCTGCGCATATGCCGACGCTGGATGCACTGTTAATGAAGGAACAGTGATCGGAAAATATGGGTTCGACATCATCATTAATACTAACACCACGCCTTTACCAGGGGCAAGCGGTTCCCCGGTTATCGATGCAAATGGTTACCTCATCGGTGTTTTTTCTTCATTAACGAACGACAACAAGGTGAATAAAGATGTTGCTGTTGCCATATCCACTGAATACCTGAAGGATGTGCTTACCAAAAAGGCCAATTTCAACCAGCCGAAAAAAGATTATACGGAAATGATAGTGAACACAACTTTATACAGTGGACCCGATGCTGCAATTAGAGAATACAAACGGTTAACAGCCTATCCGCAGACTTACTATTTTTATAATTTCAGAAGTGCTACGCGCAATGGCCTCCGTGAAGCAGGAGAAAAATTATTGGAACTCGACCAGGTTGATGAAGCAATAGAAATTTTGAAATTTAATACGGAAGTAAACAGCAATTATTACGCTAACTATAATATTCTTGCTAAAGCATATTTACGCGCAGGAAATAAACCCGAAGCCATCAGGATGTACAGGATCTCCATGTCAAAGCTAAATGACCCTAGTGTAAACAACGCATTCAGTGAACTGGAAAAAATAAAATAACACTATAACCGTACGGCTTCTTCCACCACTGCTCCATGTTCTTTAATAGTGAGCTTTTTTGGAGAAAAAACAAATTCAAGATCACGGTCAGTTACAAAATAAACATCGTCTGATGAGGGATGCAATATATACTCCTTACCTTCTGCATTTAATTTCAGTACGCCATTATCATTCAAAACTTCTATCGAAAGTGAACCTTTATATTTTCCTGCATGTTTATTCAGCACGGCGGCAGTTACAGGTTTTTCTTCACGTATCATATTCTGCGGAGCAGGACTATGATCATAACTTAAAATTCTCGACATTTTCCAGCTTCCATCTTTTAATAACCACAGTTGTGCAAATTTTGCAAGTCCATCGATGTATTCCTGTTTTCCTTTTTGATTAATATAAAAAACATGCTGGCCGGAAATGATCGCTCCGTAAGGAATATCATTTTTGGTCATCACATAAACATTCACAGTGCCTTTTACCGGTTCCCTTCGCAACCTGAAACTGTCACTGCTGCAAAGATTCTTTTTGAAAATTTTCATTAATGTATCACGGCCGAAAGAAGCTCCGCCCTTATCATGATAAAACTCAACATCATCGGTAAATGATGAATCCATTGCCTCAGTATTACAATGATTATAAGCCACCCAGAACAAACTGTCTTTTGCAAAGATCAATTTTTTAACGTCTGCTTCTTCCTGTGAAAAAACAACCAATGAGCTAAGTACAAAAACAGGCAGTAGAATATGTTTCATCATCTTCAATTTTTGAATGAGACCACCAAAATCCCTGTAAGGTTACAGAAACGCTGATAAATAGGCAATCTTTAATGGATTTGAAACTTAGTGGCGAAGCGCTATCTGCTGTTATTGAGAAGATTAGCGGACGTCGAGAATGTGATAAAATATAAAATACATCATGGCGAAATTAAATCCGGCATGGCAAAGAATAGCTCCCGCTATGGATCCCGATTGTTGTCTGCAGATAAAAAATAAACGGCTGGCTAAAAACATAAAGATTACCCATAACAATGCAGGCAGCAATAAAAATCTCCAATGGCCCGCTTCATAAATAATCCCGAAATGAGCGAGATGAGTAAGCGAAAACGCAAGGCTGTCGGTTACCGATGCTTTATTATCTCCCCATTTGTCCGCAAAACTTTCATGAACAATGCCCCTGTAGAAAAATTCTTCGCCGATAGGGCTGAGTGTGATCCCTATAATTGAATAAATAATGAAGTAAATATTCCTGTCTGCAGCTGTAAGTGAATTTGCGGACACCCTGTACGTTCTGGAGATGTAGCTGAACCAGTTGGCTATAGTGTTGTCATAAAATAACTTCGCCACTAAAAACATTACTGCACAGATAAGGATGCCTGATACGAATGCATATAAAAGCCATTTTATACTCGCAGGTTTCTTAATTCCGATCTTTCGTCGTCCTTGCTTTGACAGAAAAATGAAAGGAGCGATCCACATGAAAAGAAAAATAATGGAGATCAGGTTGTAATTGCCCGTAACATTTGCATTGAGAACAAGAATGAACCTGGGAACTCCGAAGAGGAGTATCATTATAAAACCAAACACAATGTTTGACCTGAACAAATGTTGCCAAAACGGTCGAAGCATCTGTTAATTTATGTAAATTGACAGACAACAATACCAATGCAGAAAATTATATTATCAGGAATTGCATTATGCATAGCTTTTGCTATTCATGCACAGCACTCCTCTCCTTATTACGCAGATAAAAAGATCCAGGTACTTGAATTACGGAATTATGTACTGAAAGAAGGAGGACGAGATAATTTCATCGATTCATTTAAAATATACATTGAAGATTCACAGAATGTAAAAGGCGCATATGTGTTGGGGCTATACCGCGTAAAAGACGCTGAAACTAATTTTTACTGGTTCCGGGGATATGAGAATATGCCGTTAAGAAAAAAAGCAATGGAAGATTTTTATTCATCTTCATACTGGGCGTCTATTACAAGAATACCTCAGCAATATGTTATCAACTTTCACAATGTTCATTTATTAAAACCTTATGACATCACGACGGGTGACAGCACATCAGGATTCGCAGCTGCATGGTTCGATAAACCAAAAGGAGTAGCAGTTGTAGATTTTTACACAGGAAACGGGACAAGAGCTAAAGTGATTGATTACGTCAGCAAATCTTATCATAGCCTGTTGCTGTCTTCCGGAGTAAAAGATATTTCATACTGGATAGCGGAAGACCAGCCCAATAACTATCCCCAGCACCCGGTTTTCCAGGACAGTAATTCACTGGTGAGCATCGCTTTTTATAAAAATGAAAAAGAATACAAATCGGTGATGAATAAATTAGCCTCGAAGATGAATGCAGAAATGCGGAATAACATGAGAAGCGTTTTTACGCTGCACAGCTATGTGATCCTGTACAATGCTGAATGATCGATCAGTTTATTCTATTCAACACTACCTTCCTGATCTTCGCTACCACCACTACATTCGGATCAGCAATTTCAGCAATGGTGTATTCAATGGATGTGCTCATCACCTGTGTAGCCTCGTAAAGTGTTAAATGGTAATTTTTTTGCAACCAGTCGATCAGGTTTTTAGATGCATGTTTAAGCGCTTCAGGAATTTCCTTCGCAACGCCTGTCGCCATAATATACACTGAATCTTCAACACGAGGGAAATTCAATGGCAATGAATCCATTTTAATAATATCAACAGAGAATGTAACATTCATTGAAGTTTCAAGCGCATTGCCGGCAATCTCTCCATCGCCTTGCACGGCATGTCCATCGCCGATAAACAATTTTGCTCCCTCATGAAATACAGGAAGGTATATTGTTGATCCGCTTTTAACCTCACTGAAATCGAGGTTGCCTCCGTAAGGTCCCTGGAAAAAACTCAATATTTCATTCTTCGCATTTTTTGGAGCAACGCCTATACATCCGAGAAATGGAGCAAGCTCAACATCAAAATGCTGCAAGTGCGGGTATTCATGGACAGAGCTGTCCGGCTTAGCACGTGTCCGGTTTTCATTGAAGGTCCATTTAACCAGGGGAGACTGTTTGAAATTCTTCATGATATCTTTGGGCACGCTGCGGGCAACAAAATATTCAGATGTATAGGCGTAGTTACGGTTAAGTGAAACATTCAGCAGGTGAATAACGAGAACATCACCAGGCATAGCTCCTTCTATAGTAAATGGACCTGTTAACGGATTGCCTCCCCGGCCCCTTTGTACGCCATCTTTATCAAATCCCATTGCGTCAATGGTCTCTGTTTGAACAGTATCACCAGGATGCAGGTGTAATACAGAGGCTGGCCTTAAAGAAAAACCGTTGTAAAAGATTTTTGGCTGGAAAATGTGTTTTGAGTGTTGGGCTTTAAGTGTAAGGTTGAGTAACAGGAAAAGTAATACTACTTTAATTTTTAGCATGAGTTTTAGCATTTAACCTTTGACTCATTATTTTCCGTGCAGGTTATTAAGAAATAAATTAAGTGTTAATTTACAAATATAATTTTACCCGCTGATGAACAATACAGTTACTGCCGAACCATTTAAATTTATGGGGATTGGCGTTCAGACCACCAATGAAAATAACCAGGCAGCAAAAGATCTTGAAGAATTATGGAAAAGATTTTACCAGGAAGGAATCATGATCAGGATTCCGGATGCCACAGGATCGGATATCTATACGATCTATACCGACTATGAAAAAGACTATACTGACAAATACACTGCGATGATCGGATTGAAGGTAAAATCACTGACTGATATTCCAACCGGGTTTATCGGCAGGGAACTTGGCGGAGGAAATTTTGCGAAATACACTGCAAAGGGGAAAATGCCTGATGCAATCATTCACACCTGGATGCAGATATGGTCAGATGACACCCAACTGAACAGGAGTTATGATTATGATTTTGAAGTGTATGGCAGCAAATCAGACAATGGTGAAAATTCGGAGGTGGACATTTATGTTTCAGTAAAATAATTATGGTGCTAAGATATTTGTTCTTTTCATTGCTGTTCATTAATTTTTCCGCAACAGCGCAACCATCTTCCAAAAATAATCTCCATTTCAATGCCCTTGCAAAATCCTGGGATGAGGGAATACCATTAGGCAACGCTACACTGGGTGCGTTGATTTGGGAGAAAGATAACCAGCTGAGGTTTTCGCTCGACAGGGTTGACCTGTGGGATCTGCGTCCAATGAAAGGTCTCGATGGGCCTGAATTTAGATATAAATGGATAACAGAACAGGTTAAAAAGAAAGATTACAAAATCGTTCAGCAGAATCTTGATGAGCCCTATGAAAAAGAACCCGCGCCATCTAAAATTCCCGGAGCAGCATTAATGATCGATACGAGATCATGGGGAACTGTCGAATATGTTGATCTGGATATCGCGACAGCTGAATGCAAAATAAAATGGAAAAGCGGAACAATGCTGCGCACTTTTGTTCATGCCAATAAAAATTTCGGAAGATTTGTTATTTATAATTTAAAAGGAGATTTTATTCCACAGATCATTCCGCCGGCGTATCAATCAGATCAGTCATCTGCAGGAGGATCAGTTGAAGGAGACGATCTTAATCGTCTTGGATATAAACAGGGAACGATAAAAAGAGAGGGAAATACGATTACTTATGCACAGGAAGGATGGAATGGTTTTATGTATGAAGTCACAGTATCGTATTACAAATCGAAAGATGGTTCCATTGAAGGACTATGGACAATTTCAACTAAAAAAGCAGAACTTCCTAAGGACTATCAATACCAAAATAGTCTGAAGGAGCATATGCAATGGTGGAAAACATTCTGGTCAAAATCATCACTGCATGTACCGAATGAACAGATAGAGAAACAGTGGTACCTCGAAATGTATAAATTCGGATCCGCCGCGCGAAAAGACGCACCCCCTATTTCTTTACAGGCAGTGTGGACGGCCGACAATGGAAGACTGCCACCATGGAAAGGCGATTTTCACCACGACCTGAATACGCAACTTAGCTACTGGCCATCCTACAGTGGAAATCATCTTAAAGAAGGGATGGGTTATCTCAAACATCTTGAAAGAAATAAAGAAAATTACAAAAGATATACTAAAAAGTTTTTTGGAGTGGAAGGACTGAACGTTCCCGGCGTTACTACGCTCGCAGGAACAGAAATGGGTGGATGGATCCAATACTCCGGCTCTCCTACTATTTCTTGCTGGCTGGCACAGCATTACTACCTGCAATGGCGCTACAGTATGGATACCGCTTTCCTGCGCCAACACGCTTACCCATGGATAAAAGAAACAGCAAACTTTATTGAGAACATTACCACGAAAGATGCAAACGGATACAGACAATTACCGATCAGTTCGAGTCCCGAAATATTCAATAACAGTCTCGAAGCGTGGTTCACAAAAAACACCAATTACGATCTCGCGCTGATGAAATTCGTTTTTCAAATTGCAGAAGAGTTGGCAACCGTTTTGAAGAATGATAAAGATGCCGATCACTGGAAAAAAACAGGATCAGAATTTTCAGATTACAGCCTCGATGAAAACAAAGTAATGATGTTTGCTCCGGGTAAGCCTTATGACGAATCGCACAGGCATTTTTCGAATGTAATGGCCATACATCCCCTTGGGTTAATTAAATGGGAAGACGGAGAAAAAGCAAGAACTATAATTAGAAATTCAATCAGGGCGCTCGATAGTGTTGGTCCGGCCATGTGGTGTGGTTATTCCTACAGTTGGCTGGCAAACCTGAAAGCACGGGCAAAAGACGGGGCCGGTGCAGCAAAAGCTTTAGAAATATTTTCAAAAGCATTCTGCCTGAAAAATAGTTTTCATGTAAATGGCGACCAGACAAAATCCGGTTACTCCACATTTGTATACCGACCGTTTACCCTTGAAGGGAATTTTGCTTTCGCGGCGGGGTTACAGGAAATGTTGTTGCAAAGCTATGCAGGGTTTATAGAAGTGTTCCCGGCCGTTCCTGCTGAATGGAAAGATATTTCATTTAAAACTTTAAGAGCAGAGGGAGGATTTTTAGTAAGTGCTGAAAAAGTGAATGGAGCTGTGAAAAAGATCGCTATCAGTGGTAAGAAAGGTACTACAGCCGTGTTGAAGTTGCCGTTTAAGAATTATATAACAAACGATAATGTGAAAATAGAAAGAGAAGGAGAATTTTTAAAAATTGATTTCAGAGGTGCGCCCCATGTTGTAATTATTTCCAATGATTCTTCGAGCTCACATTGAGAAAAGAATTTCTCCGCAGATCCTCCGTCGCCCGGAGTTTACCCTGAGGCGTAGCCGAATGGGGCTCCTCAGGATGACAACCGCTGTTTTATTTTCTATTCCTGCTTGTGCGTTACATAATCAAAATACATTTTCTCCGCCAGCAAAGCACTGGCCAGGTGATCATATAAAGTAAACAGGTCATCACCGAGACCATACATTTTAGAATGAAGCTGTTGTGCATTCCTGTTTGTTCTTCTTAAAAAATACATTTCATCTTCAACTGAGCACCCACTTTCCATGTATTGAATAAAAGAACAGTGTTTCTTTTTGAATCTATGATACCGTTTCCTTTCATTCGCCCAGAATAAATTTACCTCCGTTTCAGGAGATGAAACCAATGCCTCATACAATATGGTGTAGTAAGAAAGTTTTCCCGTGAACTGCGGCTGAATGATTTTAAAGAAGGTGATCTCGTCTTCATCGGAAGTGAAAGGGTGGTTGAAGAGCTCGTTTTTTAACCTGTCACAGTGTTTTCTCATGATCATGATGGCTGTTTCTACTTTCAGCATTTCAGTTGTTCTGGATTGCCAACAGAAGATCAGATCATTTAACATGGCACTGACATGGTGCAGGAACCGGCTTTCTCTCTTCATCTTCATTTAACATTACGAAGGGAAAGGGAGATTTGGACAGAGTTAGAAAATGGCAGGAAATAAAACTACAGGAAGATGTTTTATCGAAAAAAAATGCTTAATTATTACTTCAAACTATAACGCCGCAGTTATAAAGCTTTCACTTCCTCCCATATCGTTTCATTGACATAAACACCTTCCGCCAAAGATTTAAGGCGCTGCCTTAATGTGCTTTCGCCCGGATAACGGACCGAAGAATTTTCATCTATTACTGCTGAACTTTTTGCGAAAGTAATGATCTCATTTATGATTCTTTCATCAATAGTTCCTGGTGAAATACATATGAAGAACTGAGACACGGCCGATTCTTTGCCTGTTGCAGTAATGCCCGATACCGTATTTCCGTTACTCAGCGCGGAAACCAGCACATCCATCATCAGCGACAATCCTGAGCCCTTCCATAACCCGACTGGCAAAGTTCTTTTCGTTTGCATGATCGCCTGCGGATCGTGAGACAAATTTCCTTCATTGTCATATCCACCGGGATGTGCAAGCTTTTTGCCCACCAGGTGATGCTCATTAAGCTTGCCATATGAATATTGCGACATCGCCATATCCAAAACCAGATGTCCATCCATCCGCGGAACAGCAATTACTAGAGGATTATTGCCAAGGGTTGCATCTTTTCCTCCCCAGGGTGGCATATTGGCAATAGAGTTAGTGCCGCAAACAGCGATGCATCCTTTATCAGCCGCCTGCCAACCATACGTGCCGCCGCGCATCCAGTGATTTGTATTTTTTACTGCTACCAGCCCGATTCCATTCCTGCCCGCTAAATCCACAGCCCTTGAAATAGCTTTTGTTGCAGTATACATTCCAGGCGCAAGGTGACCATCCCAATTTTCAATACTTCCTTTCTCTGAAACAACTTCCGGTTCGGCATTTACATTGATTGATCCTTCTCCGATACTTTTAATGAATTGAGAAAAGCGGTTAAGCCCATGCGAATACACTCCATCGCGACTGTTACCTGCAAATATTTCCGCGCATAGTTGCGCTTTTTCTTCCTTCATTCCGGATTTAACCAGCACACGCTTCAGTTCCTTTTCCAATACGTTGTATGGTACTAACATGTTGCAAATATCGGGAAGATGTATTTAGAGTTGACAGATGAGAATGTCTCACTGCTCTTTCTTACCTTTCTGCTATGAAAAACATCATCATTACCGGAGCCAACGGTAATCTCGGAACAGCAGTAACAAAAACATTTGTTGACAAAGGATACCATGTGATCGCAACGGTTGCTGAACATAAAATGTCAAAAGATATCACTGCTCATGATAACATACAGGTAAATGTGGTAAACCTGGAGAACGAAGAAGAAGCATCTGCTTTTGTTGATAAAGCCATTAAAGAAAATGGTCAGATTGAGGCCGTGCTGTTGCTTGTGGGTGGTTTTACAGCAGGGAATATTGCAAAAACTTCTATCGTTGATGTACATGTGCAGATTGCTCTTAATTTCAATACTGCTTTTAATGTGGCCAAACCGATTTTCGCGCACATGCTGGAAAAAGGGAACGGAAGAATAGTGTTTATCGGATCAAAGCCCGCTCTTGAGGCTTCTGCCGGTAAAAATGTAATAGCTTATGGACTGAGTAAAACCCTGCTCTTTAAGTTCGCAGAATATCTGAATGCTGATGCTAAAGGAAAAAATGTTGTTGCCACTGTTGTTGTACCGAGCACAATTGATACAGAATTGAATCGTAAGAGTATGCCGGATGTGGATCCGGGAAAATGGGTGAAGGCTTCGGCTCTTGCTGAGATACTTGAATTTGTGGTAAGTGAAAAAGGCACTCCGTTGAGGGAAACTGTTTTGAAGGTGTATAATAATGCGTGATTGGTTTCTCCGCAATAAATTTACCCGTTATCCACAAAACCCGGGTATAACAACATTCCTCCATCCACATATAATGTGGTACCATTCACATAATCCGAATCATCACTTGCCAGCCAAACCGTCACACGTCCTATATCTTCAGGCTGGCCGATCCTTTTATAGGGAACAAGTTTAAGCAGCTTCTGCAAGTCTGCTTCAGTATCCCAGTTGTCTTTATTGATAGGCGTAGCAATGGCTCCCGGTGCAATACTATTGATCCTTATCTTTTGATGTGCGTATTCCTGTGCGATGGATTTCATCATCAGCATCACTCCTCCTTTTGAAGCCGCATAATTTACATGTCCTGCCCATGGGATCACTTCATGAACACTGCTCATGCAGATGATCTTTCCAATTGCTTTCGATTTTCCATTGTCGCCCCGCCTCAGGAATTCACGGACGGCTTCACGCGCGCATAAAAACTGTCCGGTCAGGTTCACCGCCAGCACATAGTTCCAGTCTTCAAGCGACATCTCTGTAAACTTCGCATCGCGTTGCAAACCTGCATTGTTAATGAGTACGTCTACTGTTCCGAATTGATTTATCACCGCCCTGAACATATCAGTCACTTCTTCTTCTTTACTTACATCGCACTGGTAAATAATACCTGTGCCTCCTGCCGATGTGATTTTCTCAAGAACTTTATTTGCTTTCTCTTTCGACTTAGCAGAAGAATAATTTACAATAACTGTTGCTCCCGCATCAGCCAGCGACGACGCGCATCCCGCACCTATCCCACTGCTGCCGCCTGTAATGATCGCCACCTGGTCTTTCAACTTCTTTTCCATTCTTCAACTTTTATATTTTAAACATATTGTTATCCAACCTTAATTTTACAAAATAACAGTGAACAGATGCAGTTTTCATATAAAGTAAGATCTTTTGGAGATCTGGACCCTGCAGAGCTTTACGCAATTCTCCGGCTTCGTAACGAAGTATTTGTTGTAGAACAGAATTGTGTGTACCAGGACGCGGATAATAAAGATATTTATTGCCACCACCTGATGCTGTCAGACAACAAACAGCTTATTGCCTATGCAAGGCTGGTGCCACCCGGCATCTCTTACAGGGAAATGTCTGTAGGCCGTGTAGTTACAGCTAAAGATGCAAGAAAAAAAGGAGCAGGCAGACAACTGATGAAACTAGCTATTGAACATTGCAGAAAATTATTCGGGGATGGACCAATCAGGATCGGCGCGCAATATTATCTCGAGAAATTCTATACTGACATCGGCTTTACCCCCACCGGCGATATTTATGATGAAGATGGCATTGATCATATAGAAATGATCATGTACAAATAAAAAAAGCCACCCGCAAGCAGACGGATGGCTATCACCTCAGGTACGAACAGCACTTACGATTTTTTCTGGGCGCCCTTCTTATGGCTTGATTTATGTTTAGCCATATCAGAAGAGGTAGCACCGCCCACACTGTCCTTCTTAGTCTCTGTCTTCGTAGTTGTCGTAGTAGAGGAGGTTTTCTTTGATGGGTGAGTTTGAGCCATTGCAACTCCTGCCACGCTACTCATAATCATTGCAACCAAAAGCAACTTTTTCATTGTATAAATTTGAATGTTTAAAAAACTAATTGCATAACAAAGATGACCGTTTAAAATTCACTGCAACAATTCCAGGAACTGTTTAACCGGCGTTTAACTTCCGTTAACTATGTGTTAGACCTTAACAGAATAATACCAACCCACGATATTTACACCGATATTTATATCCGCTATTACACAACAATGCGTTCATCAACCACACGTGCACTGATACTTACTTTCGGAATAGTGATCACAGCTATTATAGGTCTTCAGTTATACTGGCTATATAGAACTTATACTTTCGAGCAGCAGAATTTTCATACATCGGTGGTAAAAAGCATACGTGGTATTTATGAGGACATCGATATGGTATACGATCCCGGTAATAAAATGAGCCAGCTTGTGCAGACACCTAATGCAGATACTTATTTGTTCAGGACAGACAATGTTCCCAACCCCGATTCACTGATGTATTATTTCACCTATGAATTCGATGATTTCAATGTTTACACGGATTGCATCACCGGCATTCATGAAAAAGGAAAATCGAATTATTCATACCAGGGTTATTTACCCGCTGTTGGTTCGTCGCAAACAAAAATGAACAATGTAAAACTGCCTCTTTTTGAAAATGATTTTTCATATGTAACCCTCTTTTTCCCGCACAGGCAATCTTTTGTTTTATCGAGAATGAATAACTGGATCATCACCACCGCAATTGTGATGATGTTGTTAACAGGATTATCATTCTCCCTGTATTATTTTTTCAGGCAGAAATTTCTGAATGAAGTGCAAACCGATTTCATAAACAATGTTACTCATGAATTCAGTACTCCTCTTGCAGTAATAGAATTATCCACCGATGGGTTGGAGCGATCGGCAGAACAGAGAGATCCTTCCAGAACATCGAAGTATATTGAGATGATCCGCCACCAGGCGCAATACCTGAAAAAACATATTGAAGGATTGATGAAAACAGTAGTGGCGGAACATCACACCGCATCACTTGAAAAAACACCCGTTGTCATCAATTCACTGGTAAGACGCGCTGTAAATGAACTTGCACCTCTCACCAGTGAAAAGCATGGGAGCATGATCCTTCAGCTGGAAGAAAACGATACAAAAGTTGATGCTGAGCCTGATCATCTTTACCTGGCCATTTTCAACATTATCAACAATGCATTGAAGTACGCGGTCAATCCACGCATAGTGATCACCACTTATTCCCGCAAAAATGATTACCATATCAGGGTCAGAGACAATGGCTTTGGCATCGACCGCAAAGAATTCAATAATATTTTCCGTAAATTTTACCGTGTGCAGAATGGGAACCTCCACCAGGCAAAGGGCCTTGGACTTGGGTTGTATTTTACAAAGAAAGTAGTGACTTTACACCAGGGAGTAATAAAGATTCAGAGCACCCCCGGCGAGGGCACTACTTTTACAGTTGTATTACCAATAGCCTGAAAAAATATGAACAGCAAGGCACGCATATTACTGGCAGAAGACGATCATTACTTACGCGAACTGATGAAGGAAGCGATGGAAGAGAATGGATATTCTGTAACTGATTGCGCAGATGGCCAGGCCGCGATCGATACTTTCAATAAAAATAATTTCGACATATGCCTGCTCGACATTATGATGCCTGTTAAAGATGGCTTCATGGTAGCAAAGAAGATCAGGCAGCAAAGTGACCTGCACCCCATTATTTTTATCAGCACAAAACATTTGCTGGAAGACAAAGTGAAAGGATACCTGACGGGTGCAGACGATTATATTACAAAACCATTCAGCATGAAAGAACTATTGCTGAAAATTGAAGTTTTTCTGAGGCGGACAAAAAAGATGTTTGCAGAAGAAAAGCAGGAATTCACTTTTGGAAATACTCATTTTTCTTATAACGGACTTAGCATTACAACTCCTTCTTCAACACATTCACTTCAACAAAAAGAAGCAGACCTGCTAAGATTTTTATGCAGCTTTCCGAACAGGATACTAAAAAGAGAAGAAATTTTGCTTGCTGTATGGAACAAGGACGATTTTTTTCTCGGCAGGAGCATGGATGTTTACATGACCAAACTCAGGAAGTATCTGAAATCAGACCCTTCAGTGAATATTGAAACCCTGCATGGTGTAGGTTTCAGGTTTTCCGTGCCGATGGCATGATTTTTCTAAATGTAACGTTTAAACAATTACATACTGAATGAAGAAATTTTTCAGGAATAACGGACTTTCAATAGTCTTCTTCATTTTGTTTTTAATTAGTCTTGCCGGTCAGATTTTTACAGGATTAAAAGAACATAATGAAGAGATAGTAGAAATGGGTGGTCAGCCTGTCGGTTTAATACAATACCTGAGAACCGGGCATTTTCTGCAATCAACTTTTGAGAATTGGGAAAGCGAATTTCTTCAGATGGGCCTTTTCCTGGTACTCAGCATGTTTTTATACCAGAAAGGGTCATCCGAATCAAAAGATCCGGATAAAGCAGAAGATGTAGATAAAGAACCCGATCCACGGAAGAAAGATGCACCGTGGCCTGTTAAAAAAGGTGGTGCCTGGCTGGCGCTGTATAAACATTCTTTAAGCTTTGCATTCGGAACCTTGTTCATCGTGTCGTTTTTACTTCACTGGAGGGGTAGTATGAAAAATTACAATGAGGAGCAGGTATTTAAACATCTGCCAACTGAATCGGCTTTACAATACCTTGGTAATCCAAGGTTATGGTTCGAATCATTCCAGAACTGGCAAAGTGAATTTCTGTCCATTTTCGCAATAATCCTGTTATCTGTTTTTCTCAGAGAACATCACTCACCCCAATCCAAACCCGTTGATGCTTCTGATAGCGAAACAGGTAGTTAATAGCGTAAGAATTGAATATATTTACATAGAATCTATCTCTGTGACGTACAAAGCGTTATTTAATATCATTTTCATTCTGACTGTGATCAAAGGCTTCGGCCAGGATCAGCTTAATCCCGACAGGCCCGGCGAAACGAAAACACCTGAACTGGTAAAAGGAAATAACCTTCAACTGGAATTGGGTTTCATGAAAGAAAAGATAGATGAAACCCAGACCCTGTACCAGCATCCTGAGGCGATTTTGAGATATGGTTTATTCAATGCGCTGGAACTGCGGATGGAACTTGTTTCGCAAACCATCAAGGATAATTCAGGTAAGGATAATCTTAAAGGAATTACCCCGGTATACTTTGGCCTGAAAGCTAAGATCCTTCCAGAAAATAATTGGCTTCCATCAATCGGGGCAATAGCCCAGGTAGGCTTTCCCTCGCTTGCTTCAGGAGATTATTTTGTAGATGGAATACCATTTGAACTCCGCACGCTTTTCAATAATAATATCAACAGCAGGTTTTCACTGCAGTATAATCTTGGCGTGGCCTGGAATGAAACCAATAATCATGTAGATAATAAGCAGTGGATGTATACTATGGCACCAACCTATAAGATCAATAACCGCTTTCATGTTTTTATTGAAGAGTATGCGTTTTTAAGGAACGGCACAAGCGCGGAGCATTATTTTGATGGTGGCGTTCAATACTTTTTGAATAAGGATTTTGTATTTGATCTTTCCTATGGAGCAGGACTATCTAAAATTTCTTCAGATTATTTTATTGATGGGGGAATTTCTTACAGGATGAATTTTTCGCGAAAAAACAAGTAGTTGAACTTATTAATCACTGATATCTATCTGCTTCATCCTGGGTGTTAAAAAATGCATCACCAGCCATGCAAGCAGGTAAGCGCTTCCGCAAATAATAAAAATGATATTATATCCCACGGTTTTACTTCCAATCGCTCCGTAATAGTCGAGGATCCATCCAATAAAGAAAGGAAAGAGAATTCCTCCCAGAGATCCACCCATCCCGCCAACACCTATAACTGAACTCACAGCTCTTTTCGGAAACATATCTGAAGCTGTAGTATAAATATTCGCACTCCACGCCTGGTGAGCAGCAGCGCCAAGACTGATCAGCGCCACAGCACCCCATACATTTGAAATGTATTGCACGAATACCACAGGTACAACGCAAAATGCAAAGATCAGCATGGTGATCTTCCTGGCTTTATAAACAGGCCATCCCTTTTTAATAAAAAACCCGGAAAGGTAACCACCTAAAATACTGCCGAATGATGACACTACATAAACAGTAGAAATATGTATGGCGGAACTTTTAAGATCGAGTCCATAAGTAGTATTGAAAAAAGATGGTATCCAGAATAAATAGAACCACCATACCGGGTCTGTCATCATCTTTCCCAGCACAAACGACCAGGTTTGCCGGTATCCGAGAATT
>Ga0207701_10002054_pt1 | contig 20871 bp, 25 predicted proteins | sample KBSSwiSSwithPhiX_FD_184294 | JGI IMG/M metagenome (GOLD analysis project Ga0207701, IMG submission 184294) | Switchgrass rhizosphere bulk soil microbial communities from Kellogg Biological Station, Michigan, USA, with PhiX - S5 (SPAdes) (version 2) | ecosystem: Environmental > Terrestrial >... | reverse complement strand
ACGGCAGCACCATCACCACGAGCGCACTCGCCGGACCGCTGAAGAAGGGCGATATCATTACTTTCCCGGGCGCCTTCGCGGTCAATCGCGTGACCAAGACCACGACGGGGCAACTGGCGCAGTTCGCGGTGACGGCGGATGTCGCGGGCGGTGCCACCTCGATCCCGATCTACCCGGCGCTGATCCCGGCCAGCGGCGGCAATCCCGTCGCCTATCAGACGGTCACCGCCTCGCCCACCGCCGGCGGCACCATCGTCTGCCTGACCAACGCGTCCGAAACCTACCGCAACAACTTCATCTTCCATCCGCTCGCCGTCACCCTGGCGATTGTGCCGATGGAGATGCCGACGCGCGGCGTGGTCGAGAGCTACCGCGAGAGTCAGGACGGCGTGAGCATCCGTCTCATCAGTTTCTACGACGGCATCAACGACCAGATGATCACCAGGCTCGACGTGCTCTATGGCTGGAAGTGGGTCCGGCCCGAGTGGGCCTGTAGGGTGCCAGATATCCTCTGATCGTTGTTGATGGATACAGGAGAAACCAATGTCAGATACGACACGCAAGGACCACGCGGCGGACGAGCGGGAGCGGCAGCGCCAGGCGGCGCACCAGACCTCACAGCCGGCACCACAGGCCGCCACCGACGATGAGATCATGAAAATCCGCAAAGCGGCCGGCGCCATCGCCGAGGTCATCGAGCCGGTGCAGCGCGTTCGCCAGGAAAGGACCAACTGATGCCAAACAACACGGAGCACGAGCGCGAAGAGCAGCGCAAGCGCGAGGAACAGCAGCAGCGCCAGCAGCAGGAGCGCGACCGCCAGCAGCGCGAGCCGGAGGCGGGGCCGGGCGGCGTCATGCCGCAGCCCAAGCCGGGCGACAAGGTGGCGAACCCGGCACATCCCGAGGCGCCCACCGAGGTGCCGCCGGATTATCCGAACGCAGCCGACGTGTTCGGCGAAGGAGCGCCGGGCGCACCCACCGCCTACCCGAAGGTGAAGTTCCACCCGATCTATGGCGGCGTGCGCGTCAGCGACGCTTCTGAGGAGGGCCTGCTGCAACCGCCTTATGCGTGGTTCGACAGCGCCGAACTGGCCGACATGGCCCGCACCTACACCGAAGCCGAGCAGGTGCGGACACATAACCAGCTCCGCAAGTTGAAGGAACTGGAGGACGCCGGCCTGCCGGTCGTGAGCAGCAGCGTGCAGGCCGAGGAAGCTGTGCGCCGCGGCATGGCCGAGCCACTGTAATGGCCATCCGCACATGCCAGGATCTACTCGCGTCAGTGCTGCGCACCAGCGGCGTGACCGGAGTGGGCCAGACGCCACTCGCCGAGGACATCACCACCGCGTTTGAATACCTGGTGGAGATGATCGGCATCTGGCAGCGCGAGCGCTTCCTGGCATGGCGGCTGACCGAGCAGATCATCCCGAGCACGGGCGCGCAGTCCTACGCGATGCTGGACCGCCCGCCACGGCTCGACAGCGCCTATGCGCGGCTGCTGACCGGCCAGCAGGTGGCGACCGTCTACAACGCCGGGCCGGTGGATTTCCCGCTCTACCTCATCGACAGCATGGACGAATACAACGAGATCAGCCTGAAGCAGCTCAGCACGTTTCCGGCTGCCGTCTGGTATTCGCCGGACTATCCGACGAGTTCGCTGTGGTTCTGGCCGATCCCGCCGGCCGGCCAGTTCGATTTGCACGTGTTCTACCGCGCCGGGCTGCCGACCTACACGGCGCTCACCGATCCGCTGGGCCTGCCGCCGGAGTATGTCGCCGCGGCACGCTACGAGTTGGCGGTGAAGCTGCAGATGGAGTACGGGCTACCGGCGCGGCCCGACCATGTGGCGACGCTCATGGGCATCAAGGCGGGCATCCGCGCGGCCAACGCGCATGTGGCGCAACTCAAGGTGCCCGGCCCGCTGGTGCCCGGCATGGGCGGCACAGGCGGCATCAGCGGGGCTGTGGGGCCGCACCAGAGCGTCATCGTGCTCGATAGCGGCCTGCCGGTGCTCGGATGAGCGGTTCATCCACAGGCTATCCGTGGGAGCCGGGGCAGGTGCTCACCGCCGCGGATCTCAACGCGGCGATTCAGATGCAGGCGGGTCCGTCCGGGCCGCCAGGGCCACAGGGGCCGGTCGGGCCAATAGGGCCAACGGGCGCCACGGGATTGCAAGGCCCGCCGGGGCCACAGGGCGTGCCAGGCGCCGCCAGCACGGTGCCGGGGCCAACGGGAGCCACCGGGCCGCAGGGCGTTCCTGGGCCTCCTGGGGCGACCGGCGCGCAGGGTCCGGCTGGCACTCCCGGCGCTACGTCGTTCTCCGGCCTGACCGGCAGCGCGACCTACGCACAGTTGCCGCCCGCCGTGCAGCAGGTGCCGATCTCGTTCCCGTTCTCCGGGAAGCCCGCAGCGGGCGCGCTCGTCAACGTGCCGATGGCGTTCGGCGTGACCGTGCCAGCATCGCTCGCTGGCAGCGTGGTCTACGACACCACCAAGACGACGGCTAATGCGGCATTCACCGTGAACAAGATCAGCGGCGGCAGCACGACAGCGCTGGGCACCGTCACCATCACCAGCACCTCGAACACGAGCTGCACGCTTGCGGGCGCTGGTGGCACGCTGAATGCCGGTGACGTGCTGCAGATCGTGGCGCCGACGCAGGATGCCACGCTCGCTGACGTGGGCATCTCGATCCTGGCGAGCCGCGTCTGATGCCGACGACGTGGAATCCCTCGGACAAGACAGCCGGCACCACACTATCGAATGGTAATCTGACTGTTGTATTCACGGCGACGGGAAACGGTGTCCGGTCCATCTACAGCGACACGGCTGGAAAGTGGTACTGGGAAGCGACGTACAACTCGGGCAGCTCGCAGTGCATCGGATTTGCCAATGCCAGCGCCGTGTTGAGCACGGTCTGGACCACTTCGACCAACGCTGTGGTGGCGTATAACGGTAGTATCGACGTCAATAACGTCTCCCAGAGCGGTGCTGGCTTCACAATTCTCACCGGCCACACGGTAGCAGTTGCCATCGACCTGGGTGCTCAACGCATCTGGTTCCGTAATGTGACCACCAGCGGCAACTGGAATAACAACGTCGCCAACAATCCGGCGACAAACGTGGGCGGGCTTAACATAGCAGTGCTTGGCTCTCCGTTGTTCGCACTACTCGCGGGGATTGGCACGGCTAACTGGAGCACCAACTTCGGCGCCACGACGCTTGTCGGCGCGGTGCCATCCGGCTTTACCGCCGGTTTTGGCCCGGCTGCCGCAGCGGCCACGCAGGCGCGCGTGATGGTGCTGGCGTGACCCGGCTCGCATTGAGCGGCGGCGCTTACGAGGCCCGCAGCGTCATCGCAAGCGCACAGCGGTGCCTCAACCTCTATGCCGAGACCGTGCCGACCGGCAACCAGAACACCGGTGCCACCGGCCAGGGCGAGCCGGTGCAGTTCGCCTATTACCCGACGCCCGGCCTGCGTAAGCTCTCCACCCTGCCGCAGAACGGCGTCCGCGCCATCAGGCAGGCGACGACCGGCGGTATCTACGCCGTGGCCGGCTCCGGCGTGTATCGCATCGACCCCAGCACCTGGGCCGGCACACTGCTCGGCTCCATCACCTCCGGCCACCGCACGCCCGTCAGCATGCAGGACAACGGGCTGCAGATGGCGATTGTGGACGGCTCGCCCTATGGCTGGTCCATCGACCTCACCAACGACACGTTCGCCGCCATCAGCGATCCCACCGGCATGTTCAGCGGCGCCGACGTGGTGCAGTACCTCGACACCTATCTGTTATTCAACAAGCCCAGGACGCCGCAGTTCTATTCGTCCGACAGCCTGAGCCTGAAATTCGACCCGCTGTGGTTCGCCAATAAGCAATCGTTTAGCGATCTGCTGGTGACGCTGGCGGTGGCCAAGCGCGAGATCTGGCTGCTGGGCGATAGAACGACCGAGGTCTGGTACAACAGCGGCAAGCCGGATTTCACGTTCGAGGAGCAGCCCGGCACATTCGTGGACCACGGCACCTGCGCGAAATACAGCGCCGCCGTTCACGATAATTCGGTGTTCTGGCTGTCGAAGGACCGGCAGGGCCGCGGCAACGTCGTCCAGGGCGCCGGCTACCTGACCAAGCGTATCTCCACTCACGCCATCGAGCAGGAAATGGCCGGCTACGAGACGCTCTCGGACGCCATCGGCTTCTGCTACATGATGGCCGGCCACGCCTTCTATGCGCTGACCTTTCCCAAGGCGGACAGGACCTGGGTTTACGATATCGTCACCGGCCTGTGGCACGAATGGTGCTGGATCGACAGCAACGGCGACGAGCACCGCCACCGCGCCAACTGCTGCTATCCGTGCAACGACACCATCGTGGTCGGCGACTGGCAGAGCGGCAACCTCTATGCGCTGGACCGCGATGTCTACACAGATGACGGCCAGCCGATCAAACGGGTGCGCGCGTTCCCGCACCTGCTCAACGACGGCAACCGGGTGTTTTACCGGCAGTTCGTCGCCGACATCGACACCGGCACAGGCGGCGGTGAGGTGATCGAGCAGACGCTGATCCGCACGACGTTCACCGCACCCGACGGCACGCCGCTTGAGAACTACACCAACGAGGCGGATGTCGGGACGTGGGCCGTGGTGAGCGGCGCGGCACAGATCACCAGCAATGCGCTGCTCGGGTCGGGCGTCGCCGAGTATCGCTCGACGGCACTGATGGCGGGACCGGATTACATCCTGACGTTCAAAGCGATCCCGACCGACTACAGCATTGTGCCGACCGGCAACGTCCACGCCACGGCACGCTCCGGCTATACCGCGACGATCCGCGGCGACGGCGCGCAATACTGGGTGGACCTGGCGGTGAGCGGCGGCTCCTCCACGTCCATCGCCATGGGCACCATCCCGTCCGGCTGGTATGCCGTCACGCTGCGGCTGCAGGGTGCCACCATCACGCTCTCGGTGCAGCGCTCGTCCGACAGTCTCTGGCTGCGCGGCGACGGCGCATGGACCGTGACGGCCAGCAACGCGGTGACGGTGAACGACGACACGCACCCGGCGCCTGGACAGGTCACCATCGGCGGCACCTGGTAAAATGGCGCTCAATCCGGTCTACCTGTTCCGCTCGGCGGGTAATCCCGGCATCTCGCTGCCGGCGCGGCCGCTGTTCTCCGGCAACCTGACATCGGCCGTCTGGTCGTGCTGGCTCCATGACCCGAACTGGGAGAGCGCGCCGCCGCAGATGCACAACATGGCGCTGGACGTGGACGACAGCGCACTGGCTCCGGCGACCTGGTGGAGCTTCGGCATCGGCTTTGACAACGCCAACAGCTTCGGCGTCGCGGTGCTGCGTCAGCCCAGCGGTGGTGCCAGTGAAATCGCCTGGTCGGTCGCCATGAATGCGCCGGCGCCGTGGCCGGCCTGCACCACGCATATGCTCGCCAGCATCGACTTCCTGACATTCACCGTGCAGGTCTATGTCAACGACGTGCCGGTCTCGGTTGCCAATGTCGCAAACCCGCCGGCGGCCTGGTTCACCGCCGGCATCCCCCTCACCAACACCGCACTGGACGAGCATTTCCCAGGCACCCACACAACGACGGCCTATGTCAGCGATCTCTGGTTCGGGCAGACGCCGAGTTTCGTTGACCTCACCGTCACGGCCAACCGGCGCAAGTTCGTCAATGCCGATCTGACGCCGGCCAATCTCGGACCTACGGGCGCGCTGCCGTTCGGCACAGCGCCGACAGTGTTCCAGCAGTTGCCGGAAGGCAGCACGACAGCCAGCGACTGGCTGATCAATCGCGGCGCCGCAGGAGGCACGCTTGCGGCCAATCCCGGCACGGCTACCGGCGCCTATGGCAATCCATGCGCGGACGAGCCGCCACCACCGCCTGACGTGTTCCTCACGCTGGACGACGTGCAGGTCCGCACCATTCCGACACCGCCGTGCCAGCTATTCCTCGATTGGTCGGATGATCGTGGGCATAGCTACGGCTCGCCGGTCGGCCAGCAGATGGGCGCGCTCGGCGAGTATCGGACCTTCGTTCAATGGCAGCGCTTAGGGGTAGCCAGAGATCGTGTCTGGCGGTTAACATGGTCTTGTCCTCGCCCCACTGCACTGCAAGGCGCTTGGATTGAGTTGACAGCGGCTAAATCCTAAGCGGATCGACGCGGTGTTAGCGCACCACGCCGACCCTAACCACAGCGAACGAACGGAACATTCGCCATGGCTGACGCCAATGATACCCGTCCCATCGTCGGCTTAGAAGAAGCTCGACGCAGAGGACTGAGACGATACTTTACAGGCGCCCCTTGCCGATTGGGGCATATTACTGAGCGTTATGTTAGCACGCGGCAGTGTGCTGAGTGCCAACGTCTCCACCGCATTAAGTTTTACCGACGAAATCCTGAAGCGGAAATCGCTGCGGTCAGGGCATATTATCTGGCCAATCGAAAGAAGATACGCGCAAGAGCCAACGCCTACGATGCTGCCAACCCCGACAAGAAGCGCGCATTTTTCAGGGCTTGGTATGAGCGAAACAGAGAGAAGCGAGCGAAGCAAAAAGCTGAAGAGCGCAAGGCAAATCCCGAGGTAGTAAGATCAAGATACAAGCGCTGGGCCGCCGCCAACCCAGAACAGGTGCAGGCCAATAACCGGCGCAGACACGCAAGAAAGAAGGGTGCCGAAGGTCGCCATAGTGGCGCTGAGGTGAAGGACTTGCTGCTGAGGCAGCGCGCAAGATGCGCTAGTTGTGCTGCATCGCTAAAGCCGGGTTATCACGTTGACCACATCGTGCCGCTCAGCAAAGGCGGCACGAACTGGATCACCAACATTCAGCTTCTCTGTCCTACTTGCAATCACCGCAAATGGGCTAAAGACCCCCTTCGATGGGCAAGGGAAATCGGCCGACTTCTTTGAGGTAACCAATGCCGCTACCGCTTCCACCTCCGCAAGCTCAGTGGATCGACGCCGATGGCAACCCAATAGCCGGGGGCACTATCCAGACGTTGATACCTGGGACCAGTACGCCCAAGGACACGTGGCTGGACCCGGACAAAGCCGCCGCCAACACCAACCCGGTGGTCCTCGATGCCGCAGGTCGCGCCATCATCCTGGGCAGCGCCGACTACCGGCTGATCGTGCGCGATGCCGCCGGCAACCTGGTGTACGACGGCTGGACCTCCACCGGCATTTCCGACGCGCTGCTGCCGTTCACCACCGCGCCGACGCTGGCCGATGCACGCGCGCTGCTCGGGATCGAGGACGCGATCCAGGTGGAGACGGATCGGGCGCTCGCCGCCGAGGCCAACCTGCAGACGCAGATCAACAACGAGGTCACCCGCGCCACCAACAAGGAGAACGACCTCCAGTCGCAGATCGACGCGGAGGAAGCCGCGCGCATCGCCGCGGACACCGACCTGCAGAACAAGATCACCGCGTTGGGCGCCACGAGCCTCAAGGTGGGCACCAACGTGACTGACTCGTCGGGCCATCTCAGGGTGAACTTCCCGACGCCATTCCCTACCAACACCACCGCCGTTGTGACGCAGCTCATGAACAGCGACCTGAGCGCGGTGTGGCTATCGGTTAACTACGACGCCAACGGCTTCGATATCTGGTCGAGCATCCCGCTGGCCGACGACACGGTGCATCCGATCCCGGCGGCGTTCTGCTGGATCGCCACAGGGAACTGAATGACCGTCGCGCTCAACACGGGCGTGCCCTCGGCGCCGCTGGTCGATCCGGTCAGCGGGCAGGTCACGCCGGCCTGGCGCGCGTTTCTGCTGGCACTGTATCAGCGCACCGGCGGCGCAGTCGGGCAGTCGTCCGATACGTCCGAACTGGAGGCGCAGCTCGCGGCCGAGACGGCGGCGCGCAGCACGGCGGACACCGGGCTGGCGACCGGACTGGCGAGCGAGGCGGCAACACGCGCGGCGGCCGATACCACGCTGAACACCGCGGTGACCCGCGAGGCGACGCTGCGGGCGCGGGCCGACAGCAACGAGGCGACGGCGCGGCAGAATGCCGACGCGCTGCTGGTGCCCATCGCGCAGCTCTGCTCGATGTGGGCGGCGTGCGACCTGTCGTTCCTGCCGACAGCGGATCCTGGCAGCGGCATGCCCTGGCTCGACGGCATCCACATCGCGGTGGGCACGTCGTCGTCGAGCGTGGTCGGCATCGGAAAAGAGGATGGCACGGGGCGCTGGGGCCTGGAAGACGGCACGGGCGCATGGATCTGGGGCTAGGAGGATACCATAGCTGACACCAAAATCAGTGCGGGCGCAGATCCCGGCACGCTGACGGCGACCGACAAGCTGCCGCTGGCGCGCAGTGCGTCCACGACAGCCTACGCCGCGACGATGGCCGAGATCGCCAGCTACGCGAATACCGCCTACACGCCGAACTACAGCGCGGCGCCGCCGATGATGGACGGCACAGCAGCGCCTGGCGTGGCGGCAGCGGTCTCGCGCGGCGATCACATCCACCCGTCCGACCTTACCCGCGCGCCGCTGGCATCACCGACCTTCACCGGCACACCGGCTGCACCGACAGCAACGGCAGGCACCAACAGCACACAGATCGCGACAACGGCCTATGTTCTGAATGCTGTTACAGGTGGAACCGCCGCCGCTATTCCAGGCGCCAGCTACGCCGACAACGGCGGATTCACCATCAACCAGAGGGCCTATACGAGCGGTGCCGCGCTCACCGCCGGGAGCTATGGCCACGACCGATGGAAGGCCGGCGCGGGTGGCGCGACATACACGTTCGCCGCACCATCAGGGCCGTCCACCAGCATCACCATCACCGCCGGCACATTGCAGCAGATCATAGAAGGTGGCGCGCTCGCTGGCGGCACTTACACGCTGTCATGGACCGGCACCGCACAGGGACGCATCGGCGTCGGCTCCTATGCCGCGTCACCGGTCAGCGGCAGCGTCACGGCAGGAGCCAACACCACCATCGAGTTCAACGCCGGCACATTATCGCAAGTGAAGTTCGAGCCAGGATCTGTTGCAACGCCGTGGGTCGCACTGCCGCCGCAGCAACAGCTCGCCGCCTGCCAGCGGTTCTATCAGACGCTAGGACAATATGTTGCTGGTTATGCAAGCGGTGCTGGATTGACCATAGCTGCATCGGTATCAATTCCAGTAGCCATGCGAGCGACACCAACTGTCGTGATGACTGGTAGCGCGCCGCTAAATCTTAATAGCGTCACATCCGTTGCGGGTAGCGGTTTTTTATACACACAGGGAATAGCTGCTGCCGCAGGGCAATGGGCTATCAACGTCGGATATAACCTGTCGGCGGACCTCTGAGGCAACCCATGGAACTCGTATACACAAACGCAGCGAATACCACGATCCAGGCGACGCTGGACGACAAGGAGACACTCGGCAATCTCACCGGCCCCGGCGTGTTCTACGTGCCTACTGATCCGGCGAATGCCGAATACCAGGACATCATCGCCAACAACTACAAAGTCTCGCCCTACGAGCCGCCGCCTGTGCCGGAGCCGGAGCCGGTGTCGCTGCCTAACGTCATGCCGGTGGACGGCAACGATGCTACCCCGAAGGCATACGTCGACCAGCAGATCGCCGGCGCCATCGCGTCCGTGCTCGTCCGCCTCGATGCGCTGGAGGCCGGCATTGGCGCGGACACGCTGATGCCGCCCCGCTTCTAGCATGCTAGCCGCTCATCCGACACAGTTTTTAGTGGTCGCCATGCCCAGAAGCCGGTCGGCGTGGCTCTCGCGCTACCTCTCATACGGTGAGTATTGCTGCGGGCATGACGAAATCAGGCACATGCGTTCTCTGGACGATGTGCGGGCATGGCTGAGTCAGCCTATGAGCGGCTCGTGTGAAACAAGCCTTGCGCCTTTTTGGCGTCTCATTCCCAAGGGTATGAAAATAGTCACGGTCACTCGCTCGGTGGACGAGGTGCTGGCATCGCTGCGCCGTGGCGGACTGGTGTTCGATGACACGGTGATGCGGGCCGTTATGCAGCATCTCGAGGCGAAGCTTCGCCAGATCGCGCGTCGCCTGCCGGACGTGCTCGCTGTGACGTTTGATGACCTTGCCACGGAGGATGGCTGTCGCCGCGTCTGGGAGCATTGCCTGCCGTATCCGTGGGACGCCGCCTGGTGGCAACACTGGCATGGCATCAACATCCAGATCAGCCTGCCGTTGCTGATGCGCTATATGGCGGCCCACCGGCCTCAACTCGATAAGCTGGCAAAGGTGGCAAAGCACCGCATCATTGCCGGCATGCAAAGCCACCGCAGCGAAATTGACGGCGTGACCTTCCAGGTAGAGCCGTTCGATGTGTTCTATCGGGATGCGCAGCATCTGTTTCACGAGCACCTGGTGCAGACCGAACAGTCGCCGGACGACCACGCGCTGAAGAACCTGCCGCTGGCAAAAGCGATGGATGACCTGGGACTGTTGCAGATACTGACAGCGCGCAGCCGTAATGGCCTGATGCATGGCTACCTGATGACGATTGTTGCACCGACGCTGGACGCGCCAGATGTGCTCGAGGGGTGGCATACGATCTTCTTCGCCTCCCCCGATATCCGCGGCCTTGGCATGAAGCTGCAGCGGGAGGCATTGGAACGGTTAAAGCAGCGCGGTGTCACAGGCGTTATCGCGCGCGCCGGGCATCGCGGCTCGGGGCCGCGGCTCGGCACGTTTTATCGCCGGCTGGGAATGTCTGACTTCGGGCAGCTTTATAGATTAGAACTAGGAGGGTAGTGATGGGCGCAGCAGCAGCTGTTGCAGCAGTTGGCACAGCCGCCACCGTTGGCTCACAGCTATACGGCAGCAGCCAGGCGGCCGGTGCGGCGAAGGACAGCGCCAACCTGCAGAAGATGCAGTATCTGATGACGCGGCAGGACCTGTCGCCGTTCATGGCTGCAGGTGCGAGCGCATTGCCTGGCTTGGCGACGCTGGCGAGCAGCGGGCCGACCGGCGGCGGGCCGAATTATGTTGACTTGGCCTATAACCAATACCTGCCGCCACGGATGACGCAGGCGGAACTCGAGCAGACGCCCGGTTATCAGTTTCAGCTCCAGCAAGGGTTGAAACAGATACAGAGCGCAGCGGCTATGCGTGGGCTTGGTGTGTCAGGTGCGAGCCTCAAGGGCGCGGCCGAGTTTGTGACCGGGCTGGCGGACAAGAACTACCAGAACCAGTTCAACAACGCGCAGCAGCGGTTCAAGGACGTGCTGGAACTGAACACCGGCCAGCAGGGGCAGCTCACCAACCAGTTCCAGCGGCTACAGAACACGGCAACGCTTGGCGCCAATGCTGCGGCGGGACTTGGATCACAAGGCGTGCAGGCGGCAGGCAATGCCGGCAATGCGCTGCAGGCGGCGGGCGAGGCGGAAGCGCGCGGGCTGACCAACACCGGCAACGCGCTGAACCAGGGGCTGCAGAATTACCTGAGCTACGACGCGTTCAGCCGCTACATGAACCCACAGAACACCTACGGCACCGCTGCGCCTGGGACGCCGGGTTTCAGCGCGTCGGGCAATCCCGTGATGACCGGGTATGCGCCGTCTATGGTGCCGGGCCAGGTGGCGCCTGGCGGATTTACCGCTGGTTAGGAGCTGAGCATGAGTGGCAGCACGCACGGCCTGGCCGATCCGGTTGTCGTCAACCCGCTGCAGGCGCAGACCACGGCGCTCGATGCGGCGGGCAAGGTCTACGACCTGCGCGACAAGCAGGCGACCGAGGCGTGGGGCAACGCACTGCAGCAGGCCACGGACGCCGATGGCAATGTCAATTACCCAAGGGCGCAGGCATTGGCCTCGAAAGACCCGCTGGCGCGCCAGGGCATGCTCAAGGCGTTGGGACAGACATCGACCATTCAAGGCCAGCAACTTGATCAGGGACTTGCACGGAAGAAGGCGGTGAGTAACGCCATCATTGGCGCGCTGGATGGCGATGATGCCGGGCTGCATGATCGCGTTGTTGCTGGGCTGCATGGCCTCGTTGCCAACGGTGGCTGGACACAGGAACAAGCAACCAGAGCGGCGCTCGCTCTACCGGCCGACAACCCGACGCAACTACGGCAACGGCTGCAGCAGATCCAGATTTCGTTGTCGCCGCCTGAGCTGCAGCAACAGCAGATTTCCGGCAGGCTGGGCACACAGACCGGGCCGGGCGGTCAGACAATCGGTACACGCCAGAACCTCCGCACGGGTGCCGTGGATGCGCCGACGCAACCGGGGGCGCCGCAAGGAGTGTCGCCAGAGAGCACGTTGGAATATCAACGCTGGCTGAAGTCGCCGCGGGACTATCCCGACCCGGCCAATCCCACTGTCGTCAAGCACGGCACCAACGAGACATTCCTGCGGGATAGCGGGGTGCCGGACCAATACGTCTATCCTGGCGGTGCTCCGGCCTCGCCTGGCTCGCAGGCATCGCCGCTCGGAACCGGGCGCCCGCCGCCGGAACTGCTGAACCCCAAGAGGCCGCCTACAGCGACCCCAGCCCCGTCGCCGGCAGGGACGGGGGTCAGTGGCCCGACGCCGGCACAGAAAGCGACCGCAGCGGCGACCGAGAAGCAGGGCGACCTCGGCCCGCCGCTGTTCCAGAAGGAAGCGGAGGCCGACACCGCCGCGCAGATGCAGCTGGCCAACTACGGCACCATGCTCTCCGACCTGACGAAATTCACTTCAGGTTCAGGCGCCGGCAGGACGCTCGACTGGAAGCGCGCGGCCGTCACATGGGCGCCGGGGTTGGCGAAGGCGCTCAACATCAAACCAGAAGAAGTCGCGGCGCAGGAGAGCTTCGATAAGGTTGCGGCTCAGATGGTGCAGGCGCAGAACCCAGGCAGCGACGGACGTATGAACCTGAACATGGCGGCCACTCCACATTCGGCACAATCACCGGAGGGCGTCGATTTCATCATCCGCACGCTGCAGGGCAATGCCGATTACATCCGCGCCCGTGCCTCGCTCGCCGCTAAGTACCCCGACAAGGCGAACTACCCGGCATTCCAGGAGAGCGTGAAGGAACTTGACCCGCGCGTGTTCCATCTTGCTCGCATGACACAGCCACAGCGAGACAGCTACTGGAAGAGCCTGGACGACACGACACAGAAGCAACTCGGTGCGGCGATCCAGAAGGCCAAGGATCTGAAGGTTTTCGGTGGCTGATAACTACGACACGATCATCAACGACGCGGCGGCCGAGTGGAACCTCGACCCGCGGCTGCTCAAGGCGCTGATCCTGCACGAGAGCGGCGGCGACCCGATGGCCGTCAGCAAGGCCGGCGCGCAGGGCCTTGGCCAGATCATGCCGGAGACCCAGCGGCAGCTCGGCGTTACCGCCCCGCACGATCCGGTGCAGTCGATCTACGGCGCGGCGAAGTATCTGAATGAGGCGCTGGACAAGGAAGGCACGCCGGACAAGGCGCTGCTCTACTATCACGGCGGACCCGGCTGGCGGCAGAGCTTCGGGCCGGAGAGCCGCGGCTACGTGCCGGCCGTCACGGCGCAATACGTGAAGCTGGCGCCGAAGCAGGACGCCGCAGCGCGCGTGCAGGTCGCGCAGGCGACGCCGACAGTCATCACCGATACAGCGCCGGGAAAACCCATGGCCAGTGAAGACGCGCTGAAGCTGCTGCCGCCGGCTCCGAAGGCTGGTGGTGGTGCGGCACCCGTTCAGATGCCCAGCGGTGGCGCTGGGACGGGGCAGGAGGCCGCTCCAGGCGGTAGCCCGCTAGACCTGCTGCCGCCGGCTCCGAAGCCGTCAGCGGCCACCACAGCTCCGCCACGCGAGCAAGGACCAGCGCCGGTCGCTGTGGGCGACACGCTGGTATCGCCGACCGACATGGACCGCATCAATGCGCCACCATCCGGCACGCCGTCACCCGCTGCACAGCGCATTGTGGGAGCGGTCAAGGAAGGCTGGGAGGGCGGTCCATCTTTCCCGCGGGTGCCGTCTTCTTACGTGACAGCACCTATCTACAATCCGTTCATTACCGCCGCAGAGACCGTGCTGAGCGGCGGTAACGCGCTGCTTCGTGGCGCTCAGCAGACCGCTGTGGAGGCGACGCCAGACATTCATCTGCCGTCGTTGCCGCCGGGTGTGACGATCCCGCTCGGTGGTGGACGGCAACTGTCCGGTGAACTCACACCCGGATCGCTTGGCCGTGAGATCGCGGCGCTGCCGGAGGCATTCCCGACCGGCGGCGCTGAGTTGCGCGTGCCAGGCAGGCCGCCCATCCCGGAGGCGCCATCATCAGGCCCGAGGTTTGTGCAGGAATACTACGGCGAAGGTACGCCAGCGAACCCGCTGGCAGCAGCCCCGCCACCAGAGCGACCGGCCTTTGTGCCGCCGGGCGTCAATGTGGCCCCTCGTCCTGTGGCGCCAGTAGAGCCTCCGGCATTTGTGCCGCCCAGCGAAGTTGGTCCTGGTGCAAAGCCGCCAGGGGTCGTGCCGTCAACTGGCGATGCCGGCGCTCCGCAGCCCGGCCCCGCAGCAAAGCCGGGCGGCGCGCTGCCGCCTCTGTCCCCGGAAGACCATCAATGGGTCAGTGGCGTGCGGGATCGCGTCGCCGAAATCCAGCAAGAAAACCAGGCGGCAGGTGTTCCGGGAAGTGTTGGCGCTGCGGCGACGCCTGAAGAGCTTGCAAGGCTGACGCCTGCGCAGATGAAGGCATACCGTAAGCAAGCTGAGCTGGGTGAGGTTCTCGCGCCACCAGTGCGCGGTATGGACAAGAACATTTATGTGCATGGCTCGGAACCGACGTTGGCCGAATATTCGGGGGATGCTGCTGTCTCGCAAAAGGAGTCACTGCACCGCGAACGCGCCCCTAACCAATTCGATGAGCGGCTCCGAAAAAACACCCAGGCACGCGTTGATAGTTACGAGAAGATGGAAGGAACCGCGCCGCAGCTTCAGGATTTGCGCGACGCAAAGGCAGCCGCGGCAGAGAAAGACGGTGCGGCCTATATGCGAGTGGCCAAGGATCTCGACTACAGCCCAGCCGTGAGGTGGTTGGATGAGAAGATGGCCGATCCTCGCATGCGCGAATCACCGGAACGAATGCGAGTTCTGCGCGAGTTGCGAGGGGCGCTGTTTGATGAAAAAGGCGCTCTAAAGACCGACCCAGGATCAGGCTGGGGGATGCATGACAACCTAATCGACCGGCTGGACAAGGCGGGTGACAGGACGGCTGCTGAACGCTACGCCACCAAGCTGCTGGTCGAATACAAGAGGATCATTGATGGGGTTAACAACGCCGCCAGTGATGGAGCATTCCAAACATTCCTTGATAACCAGGCGAAATTCGCTGCTGATATCAACTCGATGGAAGAGTTGCAGAAGTTCCGGCCGAAGCTCACTAACCGAAACGGGGATATCAACGCCACGGCGTTCCATAAATTCGTGACAGATCTGGCGATCCGGCGAGCGAGGCCGGGCGTCGATCCTGCGATGGGTATATCCGACGAAACAATGCGCGGCCTCATTATGATCGATAAGGATCTGAAGCGCGCCAGCAACATCGATCTTGGTAAAGCGCGAGGCTCGAATACGAACCTGCTTTTTGCTCTTGCCCAGGCAGGCGGGATAGGGGCTGCGCACCTTGCGATTGCGGCGGCCACGGAAGGTGCCCCGCTTGCAAACCTGATGCTGCATGGCGCCCTGAAGAAAGGAGGCGAATTGACCGGCAACGTCATGCTTCGACGGGCTGTGCGGCGGGGGCTTAACCCACCGCCTGGTGGCTACGACTACGGACCCGTGAACCCGTTGGCTCGCTAGTAGGGCTGCAGCATCTGTCTGAGTTGGTGGCGCCAGTAGTAAGTCGGCAGGCTTGCGACGAACCATCCAGCGACGAATCCGAGCGCGATGCAGGCCAGTTCTGCGGCAGCACTCTTCCCGTGTTCTATGGCTAATCCGAGCAAGACAAACCCAGCGCCGAAGGCGAGGAATGTCACCACGCGGGCAAACCAGTGCCCGATCAGCCAGAAATACAGCAGCGCGAGTGCAAGGCCGGCGCCAATCATCAGTTCCATGTCAGTAGCCGCACTGCGTCTGATAACCCTGCCCTGGGATGAACACGGGGCGGCACCCTCTGGCATCCACATCCTGCATTCTGGGCATCGGCCTATTCCCTGGCACGTATTGTTCCCAGTTGCTGTTTCCTGGCGCGTATTGCTGCCAGCCCTGTGACGTCTGTGCGAAGGCGGGCGTTGCCGCGAGCAGGAGTGCCGCGGCGAGTGCTAGTCTAGTCATACTCAAAAGCCTTTCGTGTGAATGCGGCGCGTGTGTCATCCAAAGCGCTGCGCCGCTGAACGCTCTAGTGTGGATCATGTTAATATTCCGGCCCGCTCCAGCGCCTCTATGATGCGATGATAGTCGGCGCCGGTGTCATTCTCGACCATCGCCATTAGGCGCTCAGTCGAAATGTCCGGTTCGGCGTCCTCGATCATCTCCCAGATGGAGATGATCAGTTGGTCCCGTTCAGTTCGTGACATGCGCATTGTCGGTCTTCCCTGCCTGCCTAATGTGCCGGCTCGTCGATGAGGCCAAGCCGGCGCTCGATGCGCTCCAGCCGTCCGTCCAGCCGGTCCACTCGCAATGACACCGAGGCGAATTGTGCCTCCAGGGCGCCAACGCGCAGCCGCAGATCGGCGGTGTCCTCCAGCACGCGGCCAAGCATGTCGCGGATCTCGCGCAACCGGGCCAGCACCAGATTGTCGGGCGTCTCGCTCATTCGTCTGTCTCTTCATCCGTCGTGCAGGCGATGCCGTTGATGTTGCTCCACGAGCAGTCGCCGCCCTCGTCTTCCACCATTTCCAGCAGTGCCTTCGACGCCGGCATAACGGTCATGCTGCTTTCGCGGGTCCAGGAACCCAGCTCGTCGGTGGCGTCATCGTCTTCGCCTAGCAGTTTGATGCCGTCGAGTTCCATGTTGGTGCGCATGTCGTCCCATGCGGCCTTATCGGTCGCGCCGTAGCCGTAGATCACGCCACTGTCGTCGTGGACGATGTAGCCGGCGGCGGTGATTTCTGTCGTTGTCACTGGTCAATCCTCTTTTGGTCAATGATGCGGCGGATGAGATCGGCCACGGTGATGCCGAGCCTCTTCGCCTCGCGGCGCAGCCAAACCAACTGCGGTTCTGTCATGGTCAGAGACATTCTTGCCATGCACCCGATATGCACCACCGACGCACCAGCAGTCAACACAATAATGCAGGGGAAACCGCATGGCCGAGCCACCGACCTACCCGCACATCATTGTATTCGAGACCGCCGAGACGCAGCGGCTGTTCGTGCCTGCGGAGGTGGAGCCGGAGCCGCCCGATCCACCCGATCCGCCGGACCCGGAGGAGCCACCACCGGACGACGGCGAGGCGCGCGCCACAATCCGCATGGGCGGCAACGATTACGTGTTCCTCGCCAGCGAGGGCCAGGCGCTCGACAGCTACACCGACCCGGACGGCAGGTTCGTCATGGACAACGTGCTGTGCGTGAATCCCGGCTTGCCGCACATGCTGGCGTTCTACCGCCCGGACAGGTCCGGCGGCCGCGAAGAGTGGGTGTTCGAGCACGGCCAGCCACGCGCCACCGCACAGGCCGCCAACCTTCCCGCCTACACCGCCACCATCACGCGCCGCGACGGCTCCACAGCCACCGTAGAGGCCACCAGCGGGCACTACTGGTTTGGGCGCTGGCGCTGGCAGTCGGCACCGCGCCCGGTGCGTCGCACCTACGCACAGCTCGTGGCGCAGAACCTCATCCCGCCGCTCGACACGACCGGGCTGGCGAAAGGCCCGATCCTGTCGGTGAGCGCCTACAAGCCGATGGCGACGTGTGGCATGCCGGGCAATCAGGGCCAGACCGGCGGCTACCCAGGACTGGGCATCATCACGGGATGGCAGGCGCAGTACCTCGTGCGCAACGCCCCGGAGACTCCGTGGCGCGATCAGGCCGAGGCAATCAACAGCTATCCGTGCGTGGTGCGCGATCCCGAGACGCTTGCCCCAGCGCCAGGTGATATCGTGGACGACTTCCCCGGCGCCAACATGTACAGCAGCAGCGAGGGCACGCCCTACATCGCCAAAGGCCCCAGCCCGCTGCGGACGGACCAAGGGCATCTGCCCTCTGCGGTGTATATACCTTTCCTGCTGACCGGCGATCCGTACTATCTGGAGGCAATGCAATTCACGACGAATTACCAGCAGCTTTCGCTACCCAGTGATTCGCGCTGCATGGTGATGGGACGATACTGGGCGTGGCCGACCCGAGCCATCGCGGAATGCGTCGTCGCAACGCCCGCCGTGGTGCCGTCGTGGTTGTTGCCGAGGTCGTACTGGGAGCATTGGCTGGAGGTGAACCGGGGCCACGTCGAGACGCGGATGGCGAACGCCTCTGACCCGTATTACTACGTTTTCCATACGATCTACGAGAGCGGCCAGTCGTCGGAACTGGACCCCAACCGGTCGGGCGATCATGTCTGGCAGCAGGCCTTTGTGGACCTGACCGCGGCGTGGATCGCATCCTGGCGGCCGGAGTGGGTCGAGCCGGCCGAGTGGCTCATGCACTCCAGCATCGACCGCGCCTCGGCGACCAGCGGCTGGTGCCGGACGCGCTGCGCGCCGTACCACATCCGCATGCAGAATGCTTCGGTATTGGCGACGGCGATGACGAAATCGAGCTGCGAGCTGACGATCAAATATGTGCAGCAATTCCTGCCCGGCATGAGCGTGACGATTGACAGCGAGACGCTGACGCTGGGCGACAGCGCGGACGGATTGACGTGGGAAATCGCATCGAGGCCGAAGCCGGCGGACCACGCCATCAACAAGCCGGTGTATGGCGCCAAGTGCCTGAGCTGGCGCGAGGCGACGGATCTCAACGTGCTGACCTATGGTTGGGATGTCGCGGCGGACGGCGACCAGTTGCCCGCCAATACGACCGACCTGACGTATCCCAGTTATCAGCGCGCGGCGCTCGCCCAGGCGCTGCACAGCGGGCTGGAGGTGCCTGGCCTGGCCGACGCCTATGCGTGGCTCGACGGCGAGGTGCGGCGGCTGGTGAGCAGCAAAAACCTGCCGGTCGGCGACAACTGGGCCGTGGTGCCCGGGACCGCAACGCGCCGGCGGCATCACCGGCGGTCAGACCGGACGGATCTGCAGCGGAACGCCAAGCTGCAGGACATCATCGACGCCATCCGCGGCGAAGACTGATGTGGCCGGGCGGCCGCCGTTCTCGATGCTGCGGGCGTGCTTTGCCTTGTTCGGCGTCGTGGTACTGCTTCAATGCATCTGGGTAAGCATTGCGGCATTGACGTGCGTCATACTGATTTACCAGCGCGCCTACCCGCTCGGTGCCTGTGCTGACCTTGGCACGCGCGCATCGGGCGTCTTCTCGGAGGCCTTGGCCGGCATCCTGGCGCTGATCATTGCCGCGCGCGAGCCGCCATCGGATGAGGAAAAATAGGGGCCGGGGTTGGTTACACATCGGGGGGATGCGCCCCGGCCCAAGTTGCTTGTCTTCCGCCGCGCAGCTTATGCCGGCACCGATTCCGGGTCCAGCGCGCTCTCGTCCTCGTCCTCATTCGGCGGCTCAGCCCAGATGCGATTCACCATCGCCTTGCGTGCGGCCAGTGCCCGCTGGCGCGCGCTCTCGTTGATGACCAGCGCCGGATCATCCAGCCGCAGCACCCGCTCTTCGTTCAGGATCGCGTTGGCCTGCTCTTCGGTCTCGGCCCGCTGGCAGCGCAGCTCGAAGTCATCGAGCCACTGGCGCAGCGTCATCTTCTGCACGCCGGGCTGCTGCTCCAACGGCACTTCGCTGTTGATCTGCTCGCGACGTGTCTGAACCGGTGGCCGTTCATCGGCATCGAACACAGCCGCGCCCGGCAGCGTGTCCAGTTCATCCTCGCTCAACAGGCCCAGCCCGCAGATCGAAAGCGTCACCCGGCGCTTGGCCTTGGTGAGACACTTCATCAGCGCATTAGCCCGGCCGTCGCCCTGTAGCTGTCCAAGCGTCACGGCGCCGATGTCCTCATCTTCCCTGCCGTCTGGTGTCCTGGCCCGCACCGTGACGATGTAAACGTCGCCGTCCTGCTGTTTGTCGATCACCGCCAGATTGATCTTGTGGAGCTTGCGGAGCTGATCCGTGCAGTCGCGCGTCGCGTACATCTGGATCTGGCCATTGAGTTGCAGGAACCTGAATGGCCGGGTCAATGGATTGAGGCCAAGCGATTGACAGGTGCGGGCCATGAACTCAACCCGCTGGCCGGTTGTCAGTTTGGAGAGGTCGCCTGTACCGAGCACATGCTCCAGCGTCTGAGCCGAGACGGTTTCCTGTGTCGTGACTGCGTTCATAGCGACTGGCTTTCTGTGGCTTTGCGGAACTGCCGCGCTGGGATGATCTCGCCGTGCTCATCGACACCGCTCAGCACGACGCGCGTGACCTGCACAGGGAAGGTATATTCGTCGGTGATGCCGGGATGGTTAGCGCGCAGTTCTTTCCAGTCCACGCGCTCCTGCTGCACCGTCTTCACCTCGGCGATCCAGGAGGCGCCGGTGCGCGTGTCGGGGTCCGAGAGCAGGATGCCGCGGATCGCCGCCTCGCGCTCCTCCAGGCGTTTGATGTCGGCGCGGACCTGCGCCAACTCATCTGGCAGCGGGAGGTTGGGCCGGTCGCTCACGCCGCGCCCTCCATCTCGCGCTGTGCCGGCTCAGGCGCCTCCGGGGGCGTCTCCACGAGCCGTGGCGCCCGCTGGCGGCGCACCCGCGGCTTGCCGGTCAGGAGAGGACGGCCTTCAGCGCGTCGGCCAGATCACTGACCTCCTGCGCGTTGAGCTCGACGACGAGTCGCCCGCCACCCTCGAGCGGG
>Ga0207701_10002053_pt1 | contig 20875 bp, 10 predicted proteins | sample KBSSwiSSwithPhiX_FD_184294 | JGI IMG/M metagenome (GOLD analysis project Ga0207701, IMG submission 184294) | Switchgrass rhizosphere bulk soil microbial communities from Kellogg Biological Station, Michigan, USA, with PhiX - S5 (SPAdes) (version 2) | ecosystem: Environmental > Terrestrial >... | reverse complement strand
CCGTCGGTCGAGTCGATCGAGGAGTTCAAGGTGACCACCGCGAACAACAACGCGGAGTTCATGCAGGTCACCGACATCACGACGACGAGCCGCAGCGGCACGAACCAGCTTCACGGCACGGCGTTCTGGTTCAACCAGAACAGCAACCTGAGCGCGACCACGCAATTCACGCCGCGCGATGCCGGCGGCAACCCGGTCAAGCCGGACATCGAGGCCAACAGCTTCGGCCTCTCCGGCGGCGGACCCATCGTCCGCAACCGCGCGTTCTTCTTCGGCACGTACGAGGGCGTCCGCCGGCCGAACGAGGTCACGCTCAGCCAGGTGGTCCCGCCGGACGCATGGCGCGGTGGCGACCTGTCGAGCGCCTCCGGCCCGATTCTCAATCCCGCTACCGGGCAGCCGTTCACCGGCAACCAGATCCCCGTGAATCCGACCTCCGCGAAAATCCTCGAGTCGTTCTACGCGCACCAGAACCAGTCCACCGGCGCCGCCATCAACGCGCCGAATTTCATCGTCAACGCCCCAGGGGACTACACGGTCAACGGGTTCGACGGCCGCGCCGACGCGGTGCTGACGAGCAGCCAGAAGGTCTTCGGCCGGCTCACGTGGAAGAACGTGGACGACCGGAGTCCGGGCGGCAGCGACTGGAACACGACGCAGGGCGACCACTTCAAGCGCACCGAGGTGAGGCAGATCGCGGCCTCACACAACTGGGTGCACGGTGCCTTCGTCAACGAGCTGCGCGGCGGCTGGTCGAACACGGTGGAGAAGGACAGCTACACGAACGCGCCGCAGGGCGCCGACCTGGTGCAGCAGGTCGGCCTGGTCGGCCTCGCCGGCCCGCCGGCCACGGGCGGCTTCCCACACTTCGAGTTCGAGGACGGCTCCTTCATCTCGACCGGCGGCGTGAAGCCGTTCGACATCCTTTCGCGCGTCGTGCAGGGCAGCGACACGGTCACCTGGATAAGCGGCCGGCACACCATCAAGGGCGGCGCCGATCTCCAGTACGTCGAATACAAGGATCAGATCTCGTTCTTCGACGGCGAGGAGCTCGGGCGGTACGCGTTCGACGGCGCCTTCACCGGCAATGCCTTCGCCGACTTCCTCCTGGGGATGCCGCACTTCACCGGCTACATCCTGCCCGCGCCAGATGTGAATCCGTACGCCACCTACTACTCGTTCTTCGTGCAGGACTCGTGGCGGCCCTCGCGGAAGCTCACCGTCGACGTCGGCCTCCGCTACGACCTGCGGCCGCCAATGATGGACCGCACCGACCAGCTGGGGAACTTCGACACGACGTTCCCAGGCGGCCGCGTCGTGGTGTCCGACGACGCGGGGCTTGCGATGGTGCCATCGATCGTGCGGGCGTCTGTACCGAACACGCCGTTTGTCACCGCGGCGGATGCCGGGCTGCCGAAGACGCTGCGCCACACCGACAAGAACAACTTCAATCCGCGGATCGGCTTCGCGTGGACGCCGTCCGAGTCCGGGCGCACGGTGATCCGCGGCGGGTTCGGCGTCTACACGGTGCCGCTGTACGGATCGGTGAACTACTCGATGGTGGCCACCGTGACGGCGGCTGCCCTCGGGTTCTCGAACAGCCTCTCGAATCCGTTCGTCTTCCCGAACATCTCCAGCGCGTCGTCGGCCCAGGGCGCGCTGCCACCGGGCACGCTCGACTTCCGCCGCGCCAACCAGATCGACATGCGCGATCCGCAGACGATGCAGTGGAGTGCGACGATCGAACGGGAGCTCGGGTGGCAGACCGGCCTCAGGGTCAGCTACGTGGGATCGAACACCAGGGATTTGATCTGGAGCCCGGACCTGAACCAGGTGCCGTCGAACACCGAAGGGTACGACGCGGTGAAGGGCACGCGCCCGTTCACGGACTGGAATGTCGTGACGACGCGCGCGAACGATCCGCGCTCGAACTACCACGCCATTGGCTTCGACGTGAACAAGCGGCTGTCGAATGGGCTGGCGCTGAACGCGTCCTACACGCTCGCACACCACAAGTCGGACGCCTCCGGCGCCGTGCCCACCTCGTTCGCGGCGGAGAACGGCGCGACGACGCTCGACCTGTTCCGCGGCGACTCCGACTACGGCAACGTGGCCTACACGCGGCGGCATCGCTTCGTGAGCACGTTCCTGTATGAGCTGCCCTTCGGCCGCAACCGCCACTTCGGCGGCGACATCAGCCGCGGGCTCGACATGCTGGTCGGCGGGTGGGACGTGACCGGCGTCACGCTGCTGCAGTCGGGCCCCTTCCTGACGCCGTTCTTCAGCAACGGCGATCCGTCGGGCACAGGCAGCACGGTCCGCGGGTTCACCGCGACGCAGCGGCCGGATCAGGCAGCCAACGGCACGCTCAGCAACCCGAGCGTCGACGCGTACTTCGACAAGGCCGCGTTCGTGAAGCCCGCCGACAACATCGGCCGCTTCGGCAACGCGGGCGTCGGGACCCTCGTGGGCCCGGGCACGAGCGTCTTCTCGATGACGCTGGGGAAGTCCTTCGCCACCGGCGGCGTCACGAGGCTGCGATTCGAGATGGCGTTCTCGAACCTGTTCAACATCGAGAATCTGGCCACGCCCAACATGAACATCACGTCCAGCTCGTTCGGACGCGTTACCGATACCCAGAAGGTGGATCAGGCCGGTCCGCGCACCGTGCAGTTCTCACTGCGGTATACGTGGTGACATCTGCCGCCTGACGGGAGGCCTGTCGCCACCGATGGGCCGGCGACGGGGCCCTGCACGTTGAGGTCCCGTCGCTGGATGCACCATCCTGCTCCCTGCTCGCCTCGCTCGCCCCGCCGTAGCCGCGCGGTAGTATGCTCGCCTGACTGATTCCCACAGACGAGGAGGGTGAACATGGTGAGCGTGCGAGCGGTTCTCGGCGGGTTGCTGGCCGCAGGTTTGTTGTCGGCCGCACCGGCCTACGCCCAGGACGGCGCGAAGGGCGTGGATGAAGCGTGGATAGGCGCCGTGAAGGCCGGCAATGTGGACGCCGTGGTCGCGTTGTACGCGCCGGACGCGGTCCTCTATCCCCCCGACGCCCTGGAGGCGCGCGGCACCGCCGCGATTCGCGCGAGCTACACCGAGATGCTGGGCGCGATGACGATCAACGAGGCGACGATAGACTCGCAATACCAGACGTCAGGCGATTTCTCGGTCGGGTTCGGGAAGGCGACGCTGACGATGACGCCCAAGGGCGGTGGCTCGCCGCAGATCGTGAGCGTGCGCGTCACGGCCGTGGCGCGGAAGATCGGCGGAAAGTGGCTCTACGTGGTCGACCACGCGTCGGCGCCAATGCCTCCGACTCCTCCGCCGAAGCCCTGAGGCTCTGCCGCACCTGACGCGTTAGACTGTCGCCGTGCGCAGCCGGAACGACCGGGCCGGGCTCGCAATTCACGCGGCGTTCGTCCTGTCCGCGGGCCTCTGGTGTTGCGCGGCGTCCCTCGCCGGGCAGGCCACGTTTCCGGGGAGGCTCGAGACGTATTTTGCGAAGACCCTCGGGCTGACCGCCGACGAGCGTCAGACGCTGCTGGCAGGGCAACCCCTGGCCAAGATGCTCGAGGCGGACCCCAGCAAGGAAGTGGCGGTGTTCGGCGCGATCTGGATCGCAGCGCCCCCGAGCAAGTACGTCGCCGCCCTGAAGGCCATCGAGGACTTCGAGAAGGGCGGCAACTTCATCGTCACGAAGAGGATCAGCGAACCGGCGCGGCTCGAGGACTTCGCCGCCCTCAAACTGCCAGACGACGACCTGGCCGACCTGCAATCGTGCGAGGTGGGCGACTGCGAGCTGAAACTGGGGGCGGAAGCCCTGGGGCGGGTCAGGAAAGAGGTCAACTGGAAGGCGCCCGACGCGAAGAGCCAGGTTGAACGGCTCATGCGCTCACTCGCCGTCAGCTATGTCACGGCGTATCGCGAGGGCGGAAACAACGAGCTTGCCGTGTACCGCGACGGGGAGCGCCCGACGTACATCGCAAACGAGTTCCGCGAGCTCGTGCAGGGCATGCCGGAGCTCAGCGACTACCTCCCCGGGATACGCCAGTACCTTCTCGATTTTCCCAAGCCGGATCCCCGAATCACCAGCTCGTTCCTGTACTGGCAGGAAGCGAAGTTCGGCCTCAAACCCACGATTCGCATCAACCACGTCGCCATCCAGGAGGGAGGCGACGCGATGGTTGTCGCCTCGAAGCTCCTCTACGCGAGCCACTACTTCTGGACGGCGCTCGAGCTCCGCGTGCTCGTGCCCGATCCCTCGCGCGGCGCCGGCTTCTGGTTCGTGAGCGTCAGCCGGAGCCGGTCCGACGGGCTGAGTGGTTTCACGGGGCACATCATTCGCGGGAAAGTGCGCGAGGCGGCCAGGGCGGGGCAGGAAAGCGCGCTGCTGGCCACGAAGAAGAGGCTCGAAGCACGCTGAAAACTGACGCGGGCCTGGCGCCACGGATCTGACGCAGTCGGACGACGCCCGGCTCGGTGCATAATCCGCACTCGAGGCGTGGATCATGTCCGAAGTGCGAGATGTGTCGTTCGCAATCAGGGCCGCCGAGGAGGCTGCCGGCGCAGGCGACTTCCTGACGGCTGAGCAGTATCTGAGTCGCGCCGTCGAGCTCGAGGAGGTCAGCTTCGGGCCGATGCACGCCGAGCTGGCGAGCATCCTCAACAACCTCGGCGTCGTCTACGAGCGACTCGATCGGCCCGACAAGGCGGAGGCCTGCTACCGGCGCGCGTATGCCATCGCAAAGGCCTCGCTGCCGCCGGGCGACCCGGGCATCGAGCTGAGCGCGACGAACCTTCGCGAGTTTTGCGAAGCACGCGGCATTCCGTTCGAGCCCTCCGCCTTCGCGCAGGAGGCGGCGGCGGATCAGCCCGCTTCAGCGCAGAGCGCTACGGCGGAGAAGCCCGCCGCAGAGGTCGCACCGGCACTGCCACCGCCGAGCCCGTTGCGGGCAGTCCACGAACCCGTCGTGCCCGTTCCGAAAAAGGCTCCGATGGAACCGGAGCTTCCACGTGACGCTGTGCCGGTCGAGGCGCAGGAGCCTGCCGCGCTGATGGCGCCGCGCACGCTCGCGATCTCGGCACTCGTGGTCGTCGCCGTCATCGTGGGCGTGATCTTCGTCGCGACTCGCTCATCGTCGCCGACCAGCCAGCCTGAACCCGCACCGACGCCTGCCGCTGCGGCGCGGGTGCAGGAACCGGCACCAGCACCACCGCCGGCTGTCAGCACGCCCGCGCCTGCACCGGCTCCGCAGGATTCGACGCCCGCGGCAGCGCCGCCCCAGCCGTCGCCGCAGGCGGCCGCACCGCCGAAAACGGCTCCAGCGCCGGCGCCGCCCGTCGCGCGGCGTCAGTCGCCGGCGGTGTCAGCGGTCGTGCCGACGCTGGTGAGCGCGCAGTTGTGCCGGTCGATCCAGACAGCGGGCGAATGGCGCTGCACGCCGGCGAACGGCGAGGTCGCGCCGGGATCGGTGGTCTTCTACACGCGGCTGAAAGCGCCAGCCGACACTTCCGTCGAACACCGGTGGTACCGCGGCGATCGCCTGCAGCAGAAGATGACGCTCCGCATCCGCGCGAATCCCGGCGCGGGCTATCGGACCTACAGCCGCGCCACGGTCGGCGCCGGTCTCACAGGCGCGTGGAAGGTCGAGCTTCGTGCGATGAACGGCACGGTCCTGCACGAAGAGCATTTCACTGTCGGCCGCTGACGAGCGCCCGGCAGCCCGTGGTGAAACTCAGCACGGCCCGGCTCTCACGCCTCGCGGATGTCGAAGCGCGTGATCAAGCCATTCTGGATCCTGAAGATGTGGCCGACCATCTGGTCAACCAGCAACGCTCCCTGAAGGTCGTGCACTGTCTGGTGGACCTCGACGATGGTCTCGCCATCCGCGCCGGTTGAAAAGGCGGTCGGCTCGACGCGCGGGTCGACCGTTGCCCATTGTCGAGTCCAATAGCTCCGCACGGCCTCACGGCCGTGAACGTGCCCGCCCTCCATGCCATTAGCCCACGTGACATCGGAGTGCAGTGCCGCGAGCACGGCGTCGATGTCCCGAGCATTGAAGCGCTGATAGACCTGCTCGAGAAATTCCACGTCGATGGACATCGGAAGTCTCCATGCCACGACCACGAGAAAGCATCACTTCGCGATCGCCAGCGTGATCACGGACACGGAGTGCGGCGGCAGCTCCAGGGTGAACTGATTCCCGGCCGCGACGTCAGCCTTCGTCGTCCTGACGGCATCCGGTGTGGTGAAGCTGTTCGAGACATCCAGCGAATCAGCAATCACACCTTCGACGCTCGCCGTGGGAGCAATGCTGGCGCCGGTGATGGCGACCTGGGCAGTGAGTGGATGCTCCAGATCCGTGTTCACGGCTTTGATGAACACGCTGCGGCCGTCCTCGGATCGGCTGGCGACGATGTCCACCAGGGGCACCGCCGTACCTTCGTGGCTCGTGGAATGGGTCGGGCCCTCCACGCGTGATTTCAGCAGCTCCGCGCCGAGGTGCGTGGCGTACAGCTGGTTCACCAGGTAGATCGGCGTGACGAACAGGGCGTGGCGGCCCGCCTGGATGATCCCTCCGGGCCAGCCGTTCACCAGGTCCGACACGGCGGTCATGCCAATCACGCCGCTCCGGCGCTCGAAGACGTTCATCAGGCGCGCGGCGTAGAGCGCGCCGAGAATCGAGTACTGCCGAGGCTCCGGCAAATCGAGCCCCCACTCGTTGATCGCCAGCCGGGGCCGGCGATCCGGTGGCAGCTCGTTCAACGCTGCCGCCACCTCACCGTAGAACTTCTCGTAGTGAAGCGGACGCGCCGTGAGATTGCCGAGGTCGCCGTCCATGTCGCGCTGACCGTAGTAGTGGTGGATCGCCAGGAAATCGGCGCGTTCGGTGGCGAGCCGCAGCAGGGTGCGATTCCACGCCATGTCGTTGTCGCCGACAGCAATCACCTCGATTGACGGATCGACGGCGCGCATCGCCTTGACGTAGCGGTTGAAGTTGCGCGCGTAGGTCGTGGCGTCGGAATGACCGCGAACCCAGTCGCCCCAGATCTCGTTGCCGATCTCCCAATAGCGAACACCGTATGGCTCCGGGTGTCCGTTCGAGGCACGCCGCTTTCCGTGCTGGGAGGCTGCCGGCCCGTTGCAGTACTCGACCCACGCCGCGGCTTCCTCCGGCGTCGCGCCGCGGCCTTCGACGTTGACCGTGATGGTGGGCTCCGCGCCGACGTTGCGGGCGAACCTGATGAATTCATCGGTGCCGAAGTCGCTGGGCTCGGGCTCGTTCTTCCAGGACAGGTTGATCCAGGTCGGGCGGGCATCCCGCGGTCCGACGCCCCAGCGCCAGTGGTAGTCCTGGGCGACGTTGCCGCCCGGCCAGCGCACGAACGCCGGACCGAGCGCTCGCACCTTCTCCAGCACGTCGGCGCGCACGTCGTCCACGGCGTCACCCGGTATGAGCGACGCCTGGTCGATCCACACGGTCCCTTCGCCCGTGACGAGAATCGCCAGGCGCGCGAGCGGATCGCTGGCCGACGGCTTCAGCGTGAACGGGTACTTCCTCCAGTCGCCCGCGATGCCCGTGATTCGCGCCTCGTCGTAGACGCGGCCGCCGGTGACGTCTGCTTCGAGCGCCACCCGGGCGTCGCCGGTGAACGTGCCGGCCTTGATCCACAAGTAGCCTCGGTACTCGAGACCGCTCCTCACAGGCACGCCGGACTGATGCACGCCGTGCCGCGCGATGTTGCCCGGTTTGACCTCCACCCGCAGCGAGTGCCCGCCGAGCAGCCCGTCGGCGCGCGACGTATCCGGGTACGCCACGCCATCGTCCCACGCGAAGGAGATGCCGTAGTCGTCGATGCGATCGTCCGGGTAGCGCTCCCAGTACCGCGAGAGACCGATCGCGTTGGGCGGCTCCTCGTAGCTGCGGTTTCGAATCAGCTCCGCGTGCAGGCCACGCTTGATGTCCTCGTACATGAATTCCATGAACTGGCCGTACAACGTCTTGCTGATGCGGCCCTCGACGGTGCGGGCGTCTATGGTGATGGCGACATTTCGCGGCGCCGGCTGCCGGGCCGCGATCGTCGCTCCGACCAGAACGGCCACGATCGGCACGCACAGCATCCGAGCGCTTCGGGCGGGCATGGCTACTTGAACCTCTGCGTTCGGAGAATGCCGGCGCCTTCGCGAACGACGACGAGCTGGTTGGCGTCGACTCGGGGAATGCTCTCCGTGTTGCCGTTGGGCCATCGGATCGTCAGCTCCGCCGAAGTCGCCGTGCCAAGGCCGAAGTGGAGGCGCCGGTCGCTCGCCGAATAGAAGCTGGATTGCGCGCTCACTTCCTGGGCCTGGACCCGATCTCCGTAGCGGGCGATGACCCGCGCGCCGATCGCGCTGCGGTTGGACGTGACGCCGGCGAGCAGGACCTTGAGCCAGTGGCCGCCGCCGGAGACGTCGTTGCGCAGCAGCGAGGGCGGCTCGTTCATGTTCATCACGAGGACGTCGACGTCGCCGTCGTTGTCGAAGTCGCCGAAGGCGCAGCCACGGCTGGCGTGCGCCGCCGCCACCCCGGGGCCGGCCTCCTCGATCAGCTCCTCGAACCGCCCGTCTCCCAGGTTCCGGAACACCAGCCGCGGCGTGTGGAAGGGATAGGCCGGCTGCGACCGCTCGACCTCCGGGTAGACGCCGCCGGTGACGACGAACAGGTCGGGATGGCCGTCGTTGTCGAGATCGATCATGCCCGCGCCCCAGCCGACGTAGCGTGTCTCGACGCCGATGCCCGCCCGGATGGTGCTGTCGTTGAAGTAGCCCTTGCCGTCGTTGCGATAGAGGACGTTGGTATCGTCAGCGAAATGCGTCTTGAAGATGTCCAGGTTGCCATCGAGGTCGTAGTCGCCGACCGCGATGCCCATGCCAGCCTGCTCGAGCCCGTCTTCGCTCAGCGCAACGCCGCGCTCCAGGCCTTCCTGCTGAAACGTGCCGTCGTGCTGATTGCGGAACAGCCAGCTCGGCGTCGAGTCGCAGGCGACGTAGATGTCGGGCCATCCGTCGTTGTCGTAATCGGCGGCGACGGCGGTCATCGGATAGGAGCCTGACGCCGCCGCAAGGCCCGATCGCCTCGTGACGTCCGTGAACGTGCCGTCGCCGTTGTTGTGAAAGAGCTGCACGTACCCCGGCGGCAGGCCGCGAGGGCCGCAATTGACCGGGACGCCTTTCCAGCGGCAGTCCGCGTTCTGCCCGGGGCGCGGCAGCTTCTCGAGCGTCGTATCGAGGTACGTCGCGACGAACAGATCCAGGTGCCCGTCGCGGTCGTAGTCCAGCCACGTGCACCCGGAGCCGTAGCGCGCGGCATCCTGTCGAAGTCCGGCCTTCGCGGTGACGTCGCTGAACGTGCCGTCGCCGTTGTTTCGATAGAGGACGTTCTGCCCGTAGCAGGTCACGAACAGATCGTCGAACCCGTCGTTGTCGTAGTCGCCCACCGTGACGGCCGATCCCCAGCCCGAGCGTGTGAGACCGGCCTTCTCGGTGACGTCCGTGAACGTGCCGTCGCGGTTGTTCCTGTAAAGGCGATTGGTCGCCTCGGGCGGCGCGGCGTCGAGGCGCGTTCCGCTCAGGACGAAGACGTCGAGCCAGCCGTCGTTGTCGTAGTCGAGAAACGCCAGCCCGCATCCGACCACTTCGACGATGTAGCTCTTCGCGTCGACACCGCCGTAAACCGTCGGATGGGTGAGGCCGGCCTCGGCGGCCACGTCGGTGAAGCGCGCGAGGAACGGGCGTCCCGACGGCTTGCCGCGAGGCTGTGCCTTGACGCCCCGCGTGGAGATGCCCTGCGCGAAGGCAGTACGAGCCATCGGCATCGAAGCGAGCAGAGCGAGCATCTGCCGGCGCGTGACCATTCCAGTGCGCCGGATCATCGAGCCGGCTCCTTTGCCGTCAGCGTCTGGCGGGCCGCCACGTTCTCGAATCGCTGGACGATTCCGGAGGGCCAGCGGATCTCGACGAGCTTCGCGGTGGCGTCGCTGCCGAGCCCGACCAGCAGCCGCTTGTCGCTGGCCGACAGGTAGCCGACCGCGGTGTTGACGGTGAACGACTGGGACAGGCCGGAAGCGGAGACCACCTTCACCAGGCAGCCGATGCCATCGCGATTCGACGTCGTCCCGACGGTTTGAATCGCCAGCCAATTATTGCGGTTACCGCCGTCGTTCCGAAGCACGACGGCCTTCTGGCCGACGTTGCTCAGCACGACGTCGACGTCTCCGTCGTTGTCCAGGTCGCCGAACGCCGCGCCGCGGCCGGCCCAGGTCTCGGTGAACGCGTCGCCCGGCTCGACTCGCGAGAAACGGCCGGACTCGTTGCGCAGGAGAAGCGGCGGCTGCTGATAGGTCAGGTTGGGCGAGGTCTTCTCGATCGTGTCCATCACGTGACCCTGCGCGACGAAGAGATCCTTCCAGCCGTCGTTGTCGTAGTCCAGGAACCGCGTGCTCCAGCCGGAATACAGCAGCGTGAGCCCGCCGAGACCGGACGTGTTCGTCGCGTCGCGGAAGCTGCCGTCGGCGTTCTGGTGAAACAGCTTGTAGCGCTCGTTCGAGAGATCCGTGACGACGATGTCGGGCTGTCCGTCGTTGTCGTAGTCGGCGAAGTCCACGCCCATGCCGGCGAAGGTCTTGCCGTCCTCGTTGAACCCCACCCCGGCGACAAGGCCCTCCTCGCTGAACGTGCCGTCGTGGTTGTTGCGGTAGAGGAACGACTGGACCGAGTCGTTCGCCACGTAGATGTCCATGTAGCCGTCGCGATCGTAATCCGCGAATGCCACGCCGAGCCCCTTGCCGTTGGGGTTGGCGATGCCGGCCTTCGTGGAGACGTCCGTGAACGTGCCGTCGCCGTTGTTGTGGTACAGGATGTTCGCCACGCCGGCGTAGTTGTCCGGGTGGCAGTACGCGCGGTAGCCGGGCTTCTTCTCCCCGCAATAGCGGTTCGTCTCGAACGTCCAGTCGACGTAGCGCGTGACGAACAGATCGAGCTTGCCGTCGTTGTCGGCGTCGAAGAAGCCGGCGCTCGCGCTCCACCCGCTCGCGCCGACGCCGGCGCGCCCGGTGACGTCGGTGAACGTGCCGTCGCCGTTGTTGTGATAGAGGGTGTTGCCGCCGAAGTTGGTGACGTACAGGTCCTCGAAGCCATCGTTGTCGTAGTCGCCGACCGCGACGCCCATGCCGTAGTAGTTCTGCGGCATCCCGCTCAACCCTGCCTTCTCTGTGACGTCGACGAACGTCCCCCCCTGCGTCTGCCGGTACAGGCGGTTCCAGTACTTCGCATCGGATTTGTCGGGCCGTTTGCCCACGGGCAACGGGTCGTCGATCTTCGCGCCGTTCGTGAAGAACACGTCCAGGCGTCCATCGTTGTCGTAGTCAAAAAGCGCCACGCCGCCCCCCATGGTCTCGACGAGGTACTTGTTCGAGGTGGCGGACGATTGGTGCACGAAGGCGACGCCGGCGTCGGAGGTGACGTCGGTGAACCGGATGTCCCCGGCCGGCGCGGCCGCGACGATCGCGAGCGCGCAGGCCGACACCGATGCGAGATCCCGTCCTCGCCGCATCGCCACGCAGCCTATCCGGCGCTCCCGCCCTTGACGATGCCCCGGCCTTCCTCGACGACGACGAGGCCGTTGACGGGCAGATCGCGGACAGTCTCTTTCGCGCCCGAGGGCCAGGTCAGTTCGACGCTGTCCACCCTGGCCACGGATCCCAGGCCGAAGTGCAGCCGGAGGTCGTTCTGTGAGTAATAGCTTGACCCGCTCATCACCTCGTCGATCTGACTGCGGCCGCCGGAGGTCACCTTCACGCGTGTGCCGATCGCCGATCGATTCGAGCGCGTGCCGACGCACTTGATCCGGATCCAGGCGTTGCCGTTGCGGCACTCGTTGCGAAGCAGCGTCGGCGGACCATCGAGGTTGTTGATGAGCACGTCCAGGCGCCCGTCGTTGTCGAAGTCGCCGAATGCGCAGCCGCGGCCGACGTTGACGGCCTGGATCGCGTCGCCGGCCTTCACGGAGACGTCCTCGAAGCGTCCGGTCCCGAGGTTTCGATACAACAGCTTTGGCTCGCGATAGGTGATGTGAAACGTTCGTGCCGCCAGCTGCGAGTACACGTGGCCATTGGCGATGAAGATGTCCTTCCACCCGTCGTTGTCGAAGTCGAAGAAGCCGACTCCGAATCCCACGTTGCGACGGTTGACGCCAAGTCCCGCCCTGATCCCCGTGTCTTCGAACCCGCTGCCGTTGTTCCGGTACAAGGACGGGACCTGCTCGGAGAAGTTGGTCCGCACGATGTCGAGCCAGCCGTCGCCATCGTAATCGCCGACGCCGACGCCCATGCCCGCCAGCGAGATGCCGTTCTCGTCGAAGGCCACCCCGGCGGGCACGGCGATCTCGCGGAACGTGCCGTCGTGGTTGTTTCGATAGAACAGGCTCGGCGCGCTGTCGCAGGCCACGTAGATGTCCGGCCACCCGTCGTTGTCGAAATCCGCGGCGGCCGCGCCCATCCCGTACGAGCCCCTGGCCTGCCAGTTGGCGCCGGCGAACACCATCGAGGAGGAGCCGCGCGGACGCGCGATGCCGGAGGCCTCCGAGACGTCGGCGAACGTGCCGTCGCCGCGATTTCGGTAGAGGAGGTTCGTGCCGCCGACGAAGCCGAGCGGCCCGCACGGCACGGCAATCTCGTTGTACCGGCAGTACGCCGAGGTCCCCGGTTTCGGCGCGGTCGACGGATCGAACGGCAGGTAACTGGCCACGAACAGATCCAGGTGGCCATCGCGATCGTAGTCGAGGAACGCGCACCCGGCTCCCCACGTGGAGCCCGTGCCCGCAACGCCTGCCTTCTCCGAGACATCGGTGAATGTGCCGTCACCGTTGTTGTGATACAGCACGTTGCGGCCCCAGCAGGAGACGAACAGGTCGTCGAACCCGTCGTTGTCGTAGTCGCCGACGCAACAGCCCTGGCCCCAGCCGGAGTGCGTCAACCCGGCCCGCGCCGTGACATCGGTGAAGGTGCCGTCACGGTTGTTGTGAAAGAGGTAGCTCGTGGGCCCGCTGGCGCGGACGGACGAATCGAGGCTGGTAGCGTTCACCAGGAAGATGTCGAGCCAGCCGTCGCGATCGTAGTCGAAGAACGCGGCGCCGCAGCCCATCTCCTCGAGCAGGAACTGCTTGTCGGCGGCGCTGCCCGAGACGTTCTTCGCCTGCAGCAGGCCCGCGGCCGCGGTGACGTCCGTGAAGAGCATCGCCGGGCCCGCGTCCTGACCAGCCGCCGCGAGCGCGAACCTCGGCGCGAGCGCCGCCGCCGCGCATCCCCCGGCCAACTGGAGGAACCGCCGCCGCGAGGCCCTGGGTTCACGGCTGCTCACGCTGCTGTCCCGACGGAGTGGCAGTGGTGCCGGCCGCGCCCTGGCCGCGCCGGCGCTTGTCGAGCTCGGCGGACTCGTGATCCAGGCGTTTGAAAGTCTCGAGGGCTTTCTTGCTTTCGTCCATCCACCCCATACGCCTGTAGACGCCCGCCAGCACGTAGTAATAGGACGACGCGCGGGAGTTGATCGCGATGGCGCGATTCAGCGCGTCCACCGCGTCCGGCAACCGGCCCTGGCGCTCGTCGGCGCGCGCCATCTGGAACAGCGCGCGATCGGATTGCGGCTCGAGCGCCAGCGCCTGCTGCGCGAAGGCCAGCGCCTTGTCGGGGTCGCCGGTGCGATTGTAGTAGGCACTGAGGTTCACGTGCGCCGAGGCGAAGGTGCCATGGCGCGCGGTGTTGAGCTCTACGGCCTTCTGGTAGGCGGCAACCGCCTCCTGGTCGTGGCCGAGCGCTTCCAGGGCGAGTCCCAGCGCGTCCAGCGCCTCGACGTACGACGGGTCGATCTTGAGGGCGGCCTCGAACTGCGTACGCGCGGGCTCCCAGTTGTCCTGGATCGAGTGCAGCTTCCCGAGATTGTAGTGAAGTTCCGCCGAATCCGGCTTGTAGCGCAGACCCTGCTGGAACTCCACTTCCGCCGCGTCGAATCGGCCGATGATCATCAGGCTGCGGCCCAGGATCTTGTGCGCCTCGGCGTTGGTGACGTCCAGCTCGAGCGACTTCGCCAGCGAGCGGATCGAGTCTCCTATCTTCTGCTGGGCGAACTGGCTGTAGCCCAGCGCGTACCAGCCCCACGAGGATGTCGGGCGATCCGCGACGTACTGGGCCAGCAACGGCTCGACGTCCTTGAACTTGCCCTGCCTGATTGCCTCCTCGAAATTGGCGATCTGCGAATCGTCCTCCACGCTGATCGAGATCTTCGTCAGCCGGTCGAGCCCCTGCTGCGCGGTCGGCTCCGAGGGGTTCAGGTCGAGCGCCTTGCGGTACGCCGTCAGAGCACCCCGGGAGTTGCCCTGCTTTTCGAGGACGGTGCCGAGCAGGGCCTGCACTTCGGCGGAGGCGGGCCCGAGCCTGATCGCCCGCTGGAACTTCGCCTCGGCAAGCGGCAGGTCGCCTTTCGCGAGCGCGGCACGCCCTTCCGTCAAATCCAGGCTGGCATTCTGGCTGCGATCGTTCGCGGCGATGAGGTCGCGGCCCTTTTGCAGCTCGGGGGTGGCTTCGTCCCGGCGTCCGGCCCGCGCCAGTGCGAGCCCGAGCTGATAGTGCGACTCGCCGTTGTCCGGCTCGAGCTTCGTCGCTTCCTGCAACTGCTCCACGGCTTCGGCTGGCTTGCCGTCCTGGAGCAGCGCCTTGCCGAACGCCAGGCGAGCGCGCGCGAACGCCGGCTCGAGCTCGATCACCTTGCGCAGGTATTCGATCTGCTTTGCAGGACCGGGCGCCGGGCTGACGCCGTAGGCCATTGCGAGGTTGTAGAGCGCCTTGACTGACGCCGGCGCCAGGCGCACGGCGGTCTCGAGCTCCCGAACGGCTTCCGCGGCATCCGTGGGCGTGAGCGCGGCGCCGAGGTTGTCGTGGGCGTCCGCGTACTCCGGGCTGATGCGCACGGCCTCGCGGAATGCCGCGATCGCTCCCGCGTCGTCGCCGGCCTGGAGCAGCACGAGCCCCAGGTTGTTCTGCGCTTCGGCGTAGTCCGGCCGCAGGCGGATGGCCTCGCGGATCTCGGCGGCCACCTCGGTGCTGTCCGCGCCCTTGCGTCCGAGCATCAGGCCCAGCACGTTGTGCGCCTCTGCCTGATCCGGGTGCGCGGCGATTGCGCGACGAAGTCCATCGATGGCGGCATCCCAGTCCGGCGCCGGCAATGACGGCGGCAGATTCAGGCCGGCCTCGAACTGGCCCAGCGCGCGATCGAGCGCGTCCGCGCGAAGGTATGTGATGCCGAGATCGACGTAGACGGCCGCGGTCGGCGCGAGCACCGCGATCGCTCGCTGCAGGCTGGCTTGCGCCATCGGCAGGTTTCCGCCCTCGCGCAGCACGGTGCCCAGGAAGGCGTAACAGGCGCCGCAGGCGGGATCGAGCACGACGCTCTGCTTCAATTCGGTCAGCGCACGGTCCCTTGCCGCGCTGTACCAGAGCGCGACGCCGAGGTTGTAGTGCGCGTCGGCCGAGAACGGCTGCAGCGCTGTCGCGCGCTCCAGGTGCGCGAGCGCCTCGGGCAGGTTGCCCTGCTGGCCGAGAATGAAGCCGAGCAGGTTGTGCGCATCCGCATTGCGGTCGTCGACGCGAAGCGCTTCGACCAGCTGATCGCGCGCCGCCGGCACGTCGCCGCGTTCCATGGCGGCCCTGGCGTTCGAGTAGAGATCGTTCGCGGGACTTGGTGACACCGCTGGACGCGTCTTCTGCAACGCCGCGCTCTGCGCTTTCAGCGCGAGCCCGAGCCCGTAGTAGCCTTCGCGCAGTTCAGGGTCGAGCTCGAGCGCACGCTCGAAGGACGCGACGGCGCCGGCGAGATCGCCGTTCTGACGAAGGACCTGGCCGATCTCGTAGTGGACCGTCGCGGTCGTCGCATCCGCCGCCGCGACCACCTTGAGGTGTTCGAGTGCGCCGTCCAGGTCACCGGTCTCGCGAAGCGCGCGACCGAGGTTCAGGTGCGCGGCCAGGCTGTCGGGCTCGAGCGCGAGCGCCTGGTGGAACACCGTCACGGCCCCGGTGAAGTCGCCGCTCTTCGCCAGCGCCGCTCCCAGGTTGGTGTAGGCACGGCCGTACTTCGGATCGAGCTCGACGGCCTGCTTGAATTCGGCGATGGCGCCGGGGAGATCGGCCTTCTCCGAAAGCGCCACGCCGAGCCAGTTGTGCGCCTCGGCGACGCGGGGTCCCACCTTGACCGCGCGCTGGAAGGCCTCGAGCGCGCGCGGGTAGTCGTTCCTGTCCCAGTAGGCGAGCCCCAGCTCGATGTGCAGCGTCGGGTTATTCGGGTCGCGTGTGATCTCGGCCTGGAGCTGGCTGACGGAAGACTTCTTCGTCTGCTGCGCCAGCGCCTGGCTCGACGTGACCGCGATTGCAAGCGCGACGGCTGCCGCGAGGGCTCTCATGGCCCGCCTTCCAGCAGCCGGAGTTGCAGGCGCGAGTTTTCCTCGTCCTCCTTCCGGAGCGACTTCGACAGCGCGAGCTGGGCGTCGGCCTCGTCCTTCTTGCCCATGCGCGAGAGCAGCAGCCCGAGCTGGTAGTGGGCCTTCACCGAGGCTGCGTTCAGGCTGACCGCCTTTCGCAGCTGCACTTCCGCCTCCTCGTAGCGTTGAGCGCCCATCAGCAGTCCGCCGAGCGCCTCGCACGAGGCCGCGTGATCGGGGTGACGTTCGAGCAGCTTCTGCAGGATGTCAATCGCTTCGGCATCGTTGCCCTGATCCCTCGCCACGAGCGCCAGATAGTAATTGGACGCGACCTGATCGGGTTGCAGCCGTGTGCTCTCGCGAAGATGTTCGGCTGCTTCGGGGAGGCGCCCCTGAAGATACATGACGGATCCCAGCGCGTACTGCAACTGGGGATCGCCGGGCTGCTTCGCGACCAATCCCTCGATCAGCAGCTGGGCCGCGTCGAACTCGCGCTTCCCGACCTTGGCAGCGGCGAACGCGTATTGGTACGCCGTGCTGTCCGGACTGAGCGAGGCCGCCCTGCCCAGCGCCGGCTCCGCGTCCTCCAGCAGATCCATCTTCAGGCACACGCGCCCGAAGCCGAACAGCGTCGCCGGGTCGTCCGGCTTGAGCTTTCTGATCCGGACCCAGTACGACAGCGAACGTTCGAGCTCGCCCTGCCGCTCGGCCAGCGCGGCGGCCTGCTCGAGCGCCTGCGCCGATCCGGGCTCGAGCGCCGCCGCGTTGTCGTAGGCTTCAAGGGCTTTGGCCGCGTCGCCACTCATGACGTACGCGCTGCCGAGATTGAAGGCGAGCGTGTAGGACGAAGGCGTAGTGTCTCTTGCGTGCTCGAGCACCTCGATTCCCTCGGTGACGGCGCCGCCCTCGAGCAGCACGAGCGCGAACTCGATGGAGGAGGCTTGACTGACCTCCCCGAGCGCGAGCCACTGCCGTGCCATCCCGGCGGCCGCGGCCTTGTTGCCGCTCGCCATTTCGGCCCGCGCCAACCCGATCCGCGCGGTCGTGTTCGCGGGATCGATCTCCAGCACCTTCGTCAACAGCGGCCGCGCGAGTGCCGGCTTTCCCTGGAGCGAGTAGACCTGGGCGAGGCTGAGACGCGCGCCAACGAGGCGAGGCTCAAGCTGAATCGCCTTCTGCAGCATGGCAGCGCTTTCGTCGAGACGCTTCTGACGAAGGCGGATCGTGCCGAGCACCGAGTAGGCGCCCGCCCGCGTTTGGGGATCGGCGAGCGCGATTTGCGCCTGTTGGTCGGCTTCCTCCAGCCGGCCCTGCTGGACGAGCGCCGCCGCCTTCTGAAGAGCTGCCTGGGAGTCCGGCGCCGGGCCGGGCGACAGCGCCAGCAAGGAGGCGAGGAACCGGGAGATGAGGAAGTGGGGCAACAGGGGCATGAAGGGGCCCTATCCCCTTATACCCCTTCTGCCCCGTTCCTCTATTCCCCGGTTCCCGTTACGTCAGAAGTCGAACCGGACCGCCATCTGTATCGACCGCGGCTGGTTGCACTGCGTGTTGACGGTACCGAAGCTGCCGGCGCTCCAGTTCGTGTTGGGATCGCAGAACAGCACCCGGTTGAAGATGTTTCCGAACATCGCTTCGAAGCGGAACTTGTTGTTACCGTTGACCATGAACTCCTTGAAGAGGTTGAGGTCTTCGCTGTAGACGGGGAACGAGCGCACGGTTCCGTCGTTCCGTGGTGCGCTGCCGAACTGGAGCGGTCCGGGATCCGTCCACGCCGCAGGATTGAAATACCGACCGTTGGTGCTGGAGTTGGGATCGAAGTTCGAAAGGTCTGCCACGGCATCGACGCCCGACGCGCGATTGGGCCGCTTCTGATCGTTGAACAGGAAGCCGCCGAGGTCGTTCGCCATCGTGATGTTGAACGGCCGCCCGCTTTCGTACCGCAGGATGCCGCTCACGTTCCAGCCGCCGAGCACTGCCTTCTTGACCCCCGTGAAACTCTGTGTGCCCGGCACCTCCCACGTGAATCCCGTCAGGAACACATGCGGCGTATCGTCGGCGCTCAGCGACCACTCGAGCGGATCAGCCGGGTTCTGCACGCGGGCGTTGATGCCGTTGTCGCCCTGGGCGCTCTCGGCGCCGTTGTTCCGCAGGCGGGAGTACGTGTACCCGACGCGGAACTGGAGACCGCGCGAGAAGCGCCGCTCGAGGACCACTTCCAGTGCGTGGTACTGACTTTCACCCGTCGGGACGCCACGCCACTGGATCTGCTGGTACTGCGGGTACTTCCGCAGCGCCTGCGCGACGTTGCCGACGAAGCCGGGATACGGGAGGTCGATGCCCGCTGCCTGTGCGGCCGCCGAATCCGCAGGCGACTGCAGGACGCTTGCGCCATACCCCAGCACGCTCGGGTCGTTCATGTTGGCATCCACGCCCAGCGTCTGGAAGTGGTGATTCAGGCGGCTGCCGCGATTGCCGATGTACGAGACGTCCAGCATCATGCTGTCGGTCAGCTGGTGCTGCAGCGTCACCGACCAGTTCTGGAAGCGAGGCAGCGTCAGCCCGTCCTGCGCCACCGCAACGATGTTGCCGCCGTTGGCAAACGTCGGATCGATGAACGGCGGCCGCACGATGCGATCTTGCGGGAAGCCGTTGTCGAGATAGAACGCGGGGTCCCTACCGTTGCTGAGGTTCGGCGCGAAGGGGTTGCCTTGGAATCCGAGCGTGGGCGCGCCAATGAACTGCGAGAAGGCGACGCCGGAATAGTACATTCCGTACCCGCCTCGAATCACGTTTTTATCGCTCATGCGATAGGCAAATCCGAGCCGCGGGCCCCACGCGTCCTTCGCCGGATTCTCGAAGGTCCGGCGACCGGAGCGGTTCGTGCCGTCACCGGCGAAGATGAGCGCACCGGGGATGCCGCCCGCGCCCGGGTTCGGCGTGTTCGGGTCGAACGTCGAGTACTGATCCGCGCTCTCAGTGCGAGCGAACTGGTAGTCGAAACGCAACCCGAGCGTCAGCGTCAGCTTGTCGCTCAGTTTGAACTCATCGTTGACCCACGTCGCGGTATATGCCTCGTTGAACGTGGGCTGCACGGGGATCGTCTGGTTCGACGCGAAGACCTGCCCGAGCAGGAACGATGCGAACGGATCGCCCGTCTGGCCGAGGTTGTTGCCGTTGGCATCGTATCCGCCCGTATTGAGGCGGTTGAAATCGAACTGACCTCCCACGGCGCCGACCGACCAGCCTCGGGACGGGAACTGGTGGTGGCGATACTCGAAGCCGGCCTTCAGCGTGTGCCGGCCCTTGACCCACGTGAGGTCGTCGGAGAACTGCCAGCGGTTGTTGACCTCGTACCCGAAGTTCGGCCAGGCGTACTGGCCAATCGAGTTGTAGGGGATGTTCCCCGCGAAGTTGATGAGCGGCGGTCCGGCCGTGTTGTCGAGAATCCCGCCCTGATTCGCGCCCCAGAGCTTCTGCGGCCAGCCGACACCGGCGGAGAGCGAGTTGCCGCCCATGAACCACCGGTCGTAGGCAATGGTGGAGTGGTTCAGCAGGTTCGGGCGAACGATCCAGTCGAACTGCTGGTGGGCGTGATGCGTGGAAATGCGCTGGTAGAACCCGTTGCCGTAGTACGTGTCGTTCTTCTGCGGCTCCGTTTCACCGTCGAACTGCGTGGTGCAGCCGGCCACCTCGCCGCAGTTGCGGATGGACGGGCGATGGTTCCAGTAGAAGCTGAAGCTGCCCCGGAAGTTCGGGTTCATGACGTGGTCGATGCGGAACATGATGTTTCGCGCGTCGAGGTTCCACGTCTGGTCGCCCGCCGGGTTGCCGGCGACGTTGAACGCGTTGCCCGCCCGATCGGGATGCACCATCAGCGCGGCGATCTGGCTGGCCACGCCGCTGCGGAGCGGATCGTTGCCCGGGATGATGTTGCCGGGGTACGGATCGCGCACCAGGACGCCGTTGACGCTGCGCGTCGTCGCCGGGTTGAAGATCTGGCCCGACAGGATCGGGCGGCCGAGCGCATCGACGCCGATCTGGGCACCGAGCAGCGAACTGAAGTCGCCGGCCTTGAAGGCGTCCGTCGGCGTCGTGTTGCCGAACCCGGGGAGCACGCCGCTGCGCAGCCTTGTGTAGTCGATGTTCGTGAAGAAGAACGTCTTGTTGTGCCCGTCGTACAGTTTCCCGAGCACAATCGGTCCGCCAATCGTGCCGCCGTAATTGTTGTTGCTGAGCGGCGTCTTGCCGACGGCGAAGAACCCGCGGGCGTTCAGCGCATCGTCGGCGAAGTATCCGTAGCCGCTCCCGTGATACGTGTTGGTGCCCGACTTGGCCGTGTACTCGATGAACCCGCCGCTCGTGTGGCCGTA
>Ga0207701_10002052_pt1 | contig 20877 bp, 21 predicted proteins | sample KBSSwiSSwithPhiX_FD_184294 | JGI IMG/M metagenome (GOLD analysis project Ga0207701, IMG submission 184294) | Switchgrass rhizosphere bulk soil microbial communities from Kellogg Biological Station, Michigan, USA, with PhiX - S5 (SPAdes) (version 2) | ecosystem: Environmental > Terrestrial >... | reverse complement strand
GGCTCGTCGCGTTCGGGATTGCGGCGAAGTCGTCGGGCCACCACTCGACCGCGATGTATCCGCGCTGATCGGTGCGCGTCGCGAAGGCGAACCGCGGACCCGGGCGGTGCATTTCCAGCAGGATGATGTCGCCGGGCCGCAGCCGCGAAGCGGCCTGGTTGATCGCGGCGGCGGAGCCGATGCTGTGGGAACAGGCGCTGACTGTGGCGTCGGCTGCAATGCCGACGATGCCGACTGCATTGACGTCGCCGCTGAACTCGCCGAGGACCGCGGTGCCATGGTTGCGCCAGTCGACGCCCGCGAGCATCGTGCCGGCGACGACGCCACCCTGGTTCTGCGTCAGGTCTTCGTGCGTGAAGCGCCAGGCGCCCTCGACGTCGATGATGCGGATGTCGCGTCCCCGGCCGCCGGCCTGCGTCCACGCCCAGCGCGCATCGACGCCGCTCGACGCTGCGTTCAGGTAGATCTGCCGGGCGCTCAAATCGGGCGTGGCCGGTGGGGGCTCCTCCGGCGCCGCCGCCATGTCGTTGATGCGCGGCAATTCGACACCCGGCTTGACGAACGCCGCTTCGACGAGCTCGTTCCTCGCGAGCTCGGCCTGCAGCTGGGCCATGCGACCCTCGGGGACCTCCACCTTGTAGAAGACGGAAAGATCCTCCATCGGCGCCTGCGCCGCCATGCTGTGCGCCGCCTGCCGCGCCATGACCCGCTCCTCGGTCGGTCCGAAGATGGGCTTCATCGTCGCGCCGTGACGCGCGAGCACCTTCGCGACGTCGGTCACTTTCTCGCCTGTGGCCGACATGAACCGTCCGGCAGAGGCCCTGAATGCGGCCTGCGGACGCATGACGACGACAAGCTCCGGGTCCGCTGCGACGCCGGCGACGACCGCCTTCGTTCGTTTCGCGGTTTTGCGAGTGCGCCTTTGTGCCATGCCTGATCTCCTTGCGGCAAAACGCTCCGCCGGACGAGCGACGGAGCCACGGCTCCTCCTTCCCTGGGCCTTTCAATCAGCCTTGAAACATCCATGCCCGACGGGCAGCTCACACAGCCCTTGGGCTATTCCCAGCCCCTTGGGCTATTCCCAGCCCTTCGGGCTATTCCCAGCCCTTCGGGCTATTCATACGATTCAGGGCAATTCCTCCGCGGGTTTCGCGTATGCGGTCTCGATTCCGTCCGCCTCACGCAACGCCGCGGCAAGTTTATGAGCGCAGGCCATATCCGGGACGGCGATCGTCGCCGTTGCGATCCCATCACCTGCAGACGTTGGCTCTTCAGTGCCGAGAACCTCGGCGCCGTGCTCCGTCAAAAGCTGCCTCACCTTGCGATGCGCGAGCGCGGGATGCTCGTCAGTTTTGCCGCGCGTTCGCGCGGCCCGGCGGGCCGATGTGAGTTGCACGACCACGTAAGCGGACACGGTGCGACTCCCGTGATGGAGATACGAACGGTCGAGACGTCTGTTGAAGCAGGAATGATGCGCGAGCTCGGCAAAGGATTCTAGGCGCCCGCGCTCGTTTGCGGAAGTGCGTTTCGCGGAATGCCGAAATGCCGCATCATGCAGGCGCTCGAATGCTCGAGGCCACTCGCGAAAGGTCCGATCTGATGAACGATGTTCTCGCCATGTGCATCGATCTGCCGGAACTCGTGCTTTCCGATCGCGACGTGCTGATCGAGGAAGGTGAACGCTCGGACCGGCTGTACGTGCTGAAGTCGGGCGCCTTCGAGGTCGTGCGGAACGGCGTTCGCGTCGTGACGTTGAGCGAGCCCGGAGCGTTTATGGGAGAGATCTCGGCATTGCTGGGATCGGCGTCGACGGCGAGCGTCGTCGCTGTCCGGGACAGCACCGTTCACGTCGTGGACGGCGCGTCCGCGGCCGTGCGCCGGCGACCCGAGCTCACTTTCGCAATTGCGCAGCTTTTGGCCCGTCGAGTGGCCGCGCTGACCGCCTACCTCGTAGACATCAAGCGCCAATACGCGGACAGCAACACGCATCTCATGCTGATGGACCAGGTGCTGGGCAACCTCATCGCCATGCACCCGGCGCAATACGAGCCGGGGTCGCAGCGCAAGGACGTTCCGGATTACTGAAGGCTTCGCTCCTCGACGCCGGCGAGCGAGATCCAGCGCGCCGCCTGCTGTCCAAAGTCGATCTCGATGCGAGCGGGGATGTCGCCGATCTGGCGTCCGGCATTGAAGAGCCATGTGTCGCCGATCCGGTCGATCCAAGAGCCGCCGGACTTGAACGGCGCCTCGTGGATGTGTCCGCATAGCACCGCGGTGGGTGAGAAGCGCCGGATGAGCTCGGGCAGCACCGAATCGCCATAGTGGCGCTTGCCGGTCCAGCTCAGGAGGCCCTCGGGAGGCGCGTGGTAAACCCAGATCCAGTGGCCGCTGCGCTCTTTCGCCGCGCGCTCGAGCATCCGCTCGACGTCGTGACGCGCGTGCGGCCCGTCCCACCACGGGCAAACCGTGAACAGCGTCCCGTCGATGCGAACGGTGTCGCCGTCGACCGCGAGCGCCTCGCTGCGCACCGCGGCGAGCCAGTTGGCGACCTTTTCGCCTTGGCCGTTCCAGGCGTTCAGGTCGTGGTTGCCGGAGCAGACAAGGACGCGGCTCCTTTGCGCCAACGCCGAGAACGTCGCCGACAGCGCCGCGATCTGCACGGCGCCCGGAAGCGACGACTGCGCGTCGATGTGATCGCCGGCAATGACGACGGCGTCGAAATCCGGCGCAGCGCTCAGCAGCCAGTCGTATTGCCGAAGCTTGTAATGCAGGTCGGACGCGAGGAGGATTCGCATGTCGCGCGAAGTCTACAATAACTCTTTCACGTGACTTCGATCGCGGGAAGGACCCATGGGCGAGCTCCGTTTTCTGACGATCCCCGGCGCACCGACGCCCGTCGGACCGTTCTCGCACGTCGTCGAAGTCGACGGCTGGGCGTTCGTCACCGGCCAGATGCCCACCGATCCGGACGACGACACCGCGCCGCTGCCGGTCGGCATCGAAGCGCAGACGCGGCGCGTACTCGACAACCTCGGTCTCGTGCTGCAGGGCGCAGGGCTGCACTTCGAGCACGTCGTTGCGGTGCGCGCCTACCTCACGAACTTCGAGCGCGACTACGCGCCGATGAACGACGTCTACCGCACTTACTTCTCGGAAGGCCGGCTGCCGGCGCGGACCTGCGTGGGGGTGACGGCGCTCGCGCGCAATGCGCTTGTCGAGATCGACTTCATATTGCGTCAGCCGTAGGGTAACAGTCGAATCGGAAGTAAGTATCACGCCGCAACCGACGGTCAGCGCGAGGCGCTTTCGATTTGGCCGTTACAGTTTACGAACCTCGCGAAACTCGCCGAGGATCGCCTCCATCACGCGCGCCGTTCTTGCGCCCGACTCGCCGGTGCTCGGGCACGCCCCGCTGCCGTTCAACTCATCGACGATCGTCTGGATGAGCGGCTGATGGACGTGCTCCGGGTCGCCGATGGGTACCTCTTCCATCGCCTCGCCCCGGAAAATGCGTATCGGCGCGGGCGCGGTCGTCGAAAAGCGAATGCGGCCGCGGGAGCCCGCGATCTCGTTGTATTCGTCTTCGCAGTCGGCCGTGTAGCACCAGGTGCCGCTGCCGAAAACTCCCGAGGCGAACCGGTACGTGGCGGTCACTGCGTCCTCGGGGCGATACGCGCCGCCCTGGTTGCCCGCGAACGCGCGCACGTCGGCAATCGGCCCGAATAGAAAATCGAGGAAATCGAACGTGTGGCACCCGCCTTCGAAAAAGAAGCCACCGCCCGACAACCGGGGATCGACGCGCCACGGGACCGCGCCTCCGCTGAATTGATCGGCCCCCGGTGGCCGCTGCAAGTGGCGCGACACGACCATCCGCACCTCGCCAATGGCCCCGCCGGCAATGAGGTCGCGCACGGCGAGAAAGCGCGGCAGCGCGCGGCGGTAGTAACCGACCCAGAGCGGGACGCCTGCGTCGCGGCATGCGGCGATCATGGCCCCGCACTCGGCATGCGTCATCGCCATCGGCTTCTCGACGTAAACGGGCTTGCCGGCCGCGGCGCAGCGCAGCGTGTATTCGCAGTGGGTGTCGGTCAGCGTCGCGATGTAGACCGCGTCGATATCCGGCGCGCGAATAATTTCGTCTGCGTCGTCGTGCCAGCGCGGCACGCCGTGCCGGCGCGCGTAGTCCTCGGCGAGCGCGCCATTTCGACGCATGACGGCGACGAGCTGCGAGTGCGCGGCCTTCGCGAACCCGGGACCGCTCTTCCGTTCGGTCACATCGCCGCAACCGATCATCCCCCAGCGTATCGTTTTCATCTTAAGTCCCGTCCCTCGTCGGCCATTCGATCGCGGCATTCGTTGCTCCCCGCCCCGTTCCAGCGCAAAGTAACGCAAGTCGGCCGCCTTTGCTGCCCAATGAAAGGAAAATCATGCGACTGCGCCTGATTCCTGCCGCGCTCGGAATGCTGTTGGTCTCCGTCGGTGTTCCTGCGTACGCCCTCAATTGCTTCCAGATCTGGGACGCGCGCGAAAACCTCGTCTACCAGTCGATTTACCCGCCGTTCGATCTCGCGCCGCCGGCGTTCGACCGTGCGATGGCGAACCTACGGACGCAGCGCAACACGTTCATTTTCTTCGATACGTCGGATTGCGCGATCATCGGCAGCAGCGTCGCCGGCGTCGCAACCTCCGGGTCCGCCGATCCCGCGTCGATCCTGGACATTCGAAGCATTGGCGGTCCGGGCATGAGCCGCGGCGCCGGCAGCGGGTTGCTCGCGCCGGTTCCGAGGTCCACCGGCGCTGCTGCGCCCGGCAGCGCTACGCCGCAAGCCGGCATGAACCTTCGTGGGTCGACGCCGACTCCCACGGGGGTTGGCCGTGCTTCCGTCTTCTACTAGCCCCGGTTGTGACCATCGTCCGGAGTTCGCCGCGCGTCGCAAAGTGAGCCGGCGAGCTGGGAGGGCGTTGTAGACCCACAGAAAAAAAACAGGGACCGACGTCTGGTCCCTGTTTGCGGTTCTCCCCGATGATGTTGGATCAATGCGGCAGTTGACGGCGAATCTCTCCGCCCGGCGAGGTGTTGGTGTGCACGTTGTGCACACGCTTTACCGGCCGGATGGCGCGCAGCTCATCCGCGACCTTGCTAAACTGCAGTTACATCGCCCCGGTTGCGTGCCGCGACCGTCGCGAATTCGCAGAATACTTTGTGCAGGAGTTTCCCATGTCGAGCCAGGACTACGCCCCGAAGAGAAAGATCTCTTCGTTCTATCCCCCGCAACGGCATCTGATGGGCCCCGGTCCGTCGGAGATCCATCCGCGGGTGTTCTCGGCCATGGGGAAGCCGACCATCGGTTATCTCGACCCCGTGTTCGTCGAGATGATGGAGGAACTCAAGGAATTGCTGCGGTACGCGTTTCAGACGCACAACGCCCTCACCTTCCCAGTCTCCGGCCCGGGGTCGGTCGGAATGGAAATGTGCTTCGTGAACATGATCGACCCCGGCGACAAGGTTATCGTCTGCCGGAACGGCGTATTCGGCGGCCGCATGATCGAGAACGTGCAGCGCTGCGGCGGCACGGCCGTCGTCATCGACGACCGCTGGGGAACGCCGGTCGATCCGCAAAAGGTGAACGACGCGCTGAAGGCGAACCCGGACGCCAAGATCGTGGCGTTCGTTCACGCCGAGACGTCCACCGGCGTGCAATCGGACGCGAAGACGCTCGCCGACCTCGCTCGGAGCCACGGCGCGTTCACGATCATGGACGCGGTCACTTCGCTCGCGGGAACGCCTGTGCTCACCGACGAATGGGGAATCGACGCCGTTTATTCGGCGAGCCAGAAGTGCCTGTCGTGCACGCCAGGCCTGTCTCCGGTGAGCTTCAGCGAACGCATCGTCGACATGGTGAAAAAGCGCCGCGAAAAAGTGCACAGCTGGTTCATGGACATGAATTTGCTGCTCGGGTATTGGGGCGCGGCCAATCGCACCTATCACCACACGGCGCCGACGAATGCGTTGTACGCTCTCCACGAATCGCTGCTCATGTTGCGCGAGGAGGGGCTCGAAAATGCCTGGGCTCGCCATCAGCGCAACCACGCGGCGCTGAAGGCGGGGCTAGAGAAGCTGGGCTTCACCTATCTGGTCGAAGAACCGTACCGTCTGCCGCAGATGAACGCGGTGACCGTGCTCCCGAATGTCGATGAAAAGGAAGTGCGGCGGCGGTTGCTGCTTGATTACAACCTCGAGATCGGTGCCGGCCTGGGCGACCTTGCCGGCAAGATCTACCGGTTCGGTATCATGGGCTACTCCTGCAAGATGGAGAATGTGATGCTCTGTCTCACTGCGCTCGAAACCGTGTTCGCCGATCTGGGCGTGAAGATCGAGTTCGGAGCCGCGGAGGCGGCGGCGTATCACGCCTACGCAGCGATACCGAACCGGGTCCAGTCGTTGCGCGCCGTCGCTGCATAAGGTTCGGCAGCGAACAGACAGCGCTTGCCCCGCCGACTACCGTCGAGCAGGCAAGGGCGCGTTTTCGCCCAAGCGCTGACACTCCCACACGCACTTCAACTACCCTGGATTCCACCATGCCTTCACTCGCCGATACTTTTCGTCGCGCTTTGGTTGCGGTTTTAGCGACCCTCGCGCTTGCCGCCTTCTCCATTCGTCCCGCTATCGGGGCGCCGTACGACTACACCGATGAATGGTACGCAGGCCCCACGGAGGCCGGCTGGGGCGTGAATTTCACGCAGACCGACAACTTCATTTTCGCGACGTTGTTCATCTACGGTCCGGGCGGCCAGCCGACGTGGTACACGGCGCAGATGACCTGGGACGGCCAGAGCAAGTTCACAGGCGGCCTCTACGCGACAACCGGCACGTATTACGCCAACTCCTGGAACGCGAACAATAGCTCGAACACCGCGGTGGGCACGGCGTCGTTCACACCGAGCACGCAGAACAACTACCAGGGAACGTTCTCGTACACGGTCAACGGTGTGGGAACCGTCACCAAGAGCGTCACGCGCCTCACGCTCACGCCGATCAATCTTACGGCGAATTACATTGGCGGGCAGTCGGGCGCGTATTCCAACTGCACCGACACCACCGCGAACAAGGGCTATCAGGATTTCTTCACGGCGCAAGTCACGCAGAGCGGCAACAGCATCACAATGACGTTCGCCTATCCGCGCGCACAGACTACGCTGACGTGCACGCTGTCCGGCACAGCGATTCAGAACGGGTCGATCTACCGTATCCCGAACGCGACCTACACCTGCTCGAACGGCCTTCAAACCACGGCGTCGGTCACGGACCTCAGGGCGACGCCATTGGGCTTCGAAGGTCAGTTCGGCGCGACTTCGGTCGGCGGCGGTTGCCGAGAAGCGGCGCGTTTCGCCGGGACGCTCAATTAGGCCGGTTGTGGTGTGAGCGGGTGATGATGCGCACACGCCGGGGGCTCGTTCACTGAGGAGTTCACGGCCCATGACAACGTTGAACGTCAACGGGAAGCCTTACACTTTCGAAGCGGAATCCGATACCCCGCTCTTGTGGGTGCTGCGCGAGCAGCTGGGACTGACCGGCACCAAGTACGGTTGCGGCGTCGCGCAGTGCGGCGCCTGCACGGTTCACATCGACGGTGTGCCGACGCGCAGCTGCGTGCGTCCGTTATCGACCGTCCAGGCGACGGAGAAGATCGTCACGATCGAGGGTCTGTCGCCTTCGGGATCGCATCCCGTGCAGAAGGCGTGGGTCGCGCTCGACGTGCCGCAATGCGGTTTCTGCCAAAGCGGCATGATCATGGCAGCGGCGGCGTTGCTCACGGACAAGCCGAACCCGACCGACGCCGACATCGACGCCGCGATGACGAACATCTGCCGCTGCGGCACCTACAACCGCATCCGCGCGGCGATCAAGGCGGCTGCCAAGGGCGGGGACACCAAGAGCGCCGGCTTGTCTATTCAGCACACCGATGGGAGCGTGGCATGATCACGAACCTCTCCCGGCGCAAGTTCCTTGGAACGTCGGCGACCGCGGCTGGAGCGCTCGTCCTCGGCATCCATGTCCCTTTCGCGCGGGAAGCCGCAGCGCAGACGGTAGCGACGACGGCAGCGTCGCCGGAAATCAACGCGTGGGTTGTCGTAAAGTCGGACGACACGATCGTCATTCGGATCGCGCGGTCCGAAATGGGACAAGGCTCGCTGACGGGTCTCGCGCAACTCGTGGCCGAGGAGCTCGAGTGCAATTGGGCCAAGGTCACGACCGAATACCCGACACCGGGCGAGAACCTTGCGCGCAACCGCGTCTGGGGCAACTTCTCGACGGGTGGAAGCCGCGGCATCCGGGATTCGCAGGAGTATGTGCGCAAAGGGGGTGCGACCGCCCGCATGATGCTCGTGCAAGCGGCCGCCGACACGTGGAAGGTGCCGGTCGGCGAATGCACGGCGGCGAACAGCGTGATCACGCACACGGCGTCCGGGCGCACGGCCACCTACGGCAGCGTCGCCGCGGTGGCCGCGAAGCTGACGCCGCCTGCCGACGTCCCCTTGAAGGATCCGAAGGATTGGAAGCTCGCCGGCAAGCGGCTTGCGCGTCTCGACACCGTCGACAAGACCACCGGCGCGCAGATCTACGGGATGGATCTCAAGCTTCCCGGGATGGTCAATGCCGCGATCAAGGACTGCCCGGTGTTCGGCGGCAAGATCAAGAGCGTCGACAGCGCGGCGGTGATGAAGCGTCCCGGCGTCAAGAAAGTCGTTCGCGTCGGCGATTCGGCGGTCGCGGTCGTGGCCGACACTTGGTGGCATGCGAAGACGGCGCTCGATGCGCTTCCGATCGAATGGGACAACGGTCCGAACGCGACGGCGTCGAGCGCCAAGTTCGCGGAAGTGATGAAAGCGGGATTCGACGCCAAAGACGCCGCTGTCGGCAATCAGGTCGGCGATGCGCGCGCCGCGATCGCAGCCGCATCGCGAAAGATCGAGGCCGTCTATTCGTATCCACACCAGAACCACGCGACGATGGAGGTGATGAACGCGACGGCGCGTTGGACGCCCGAGCGTTGCGAAGTTTGGACGCCGACGCAGAACGGCGAAGCGGCGCTTGCGGCAGCATCGGAAGCGGCGGACCTGCCGCTTGCGAAGTGCGACGTCCACAAGTTGCTGCTGGGCGGCGGGTTCGGGCGGCGCGGCGCCGTGCACGACTGGGTGCGGCAGGTCGTCGCGATCGCCAAGGAAATGCCGGGCACGCCCGTCAAGCTCATCTGGTCACGCGAGGAAGACATGCTGCACGGGTGCTATCACCCGGTCACGCAATGCAAGCTCACGGCCGGCCTGGATGCGTCCGGAAATGTCACGGCGCTGCACATCCGGATCTCCGGCCAGTCGATCGTTGCCGGGGTTTTTCCGCAGAACATCAAGGACGGGAAGGATCCGGTCGTGTTTCAGGGGCTCAATCCGCCGGGACCGGAAGCGTCGATCGGTTACACGTTTCCCGCACTCTTGATCGATCACGCGATGCGCAATCCTTCCGTCCCGCCGGGATTCTGGCGCGGCGTCAACCTCAACCAGAACACGATCTACCTCGAGTGCTTCATCGACGAGATCGCGCATGCGACCGGGCAGGATGCGTTAGCGTTTCGCCGCAAGCTGATGGCCAACCATCCGAAGCACCTTGCGGTTCTGAACATGGCAGCGGAGAAGGGTGGCTGGGGCACGCCCGCGCCGAAGGGCGTCTATCGCGGGCTTGCGCAGACGATGGGCTTCGGCAGTTACGTTGCCGCGTGCGCTGAAATTTCGGTCGGAGAGAACGGATCGCTCAAGATCCACCGAATCGTCGCCGCCACAGACCCGGGCCACGCAGTCAATCCGCAGCAGATCGAAGCGCAGGTGGAAGGGTCGTTCGCCTACGGCCTTTCAGCCGCGCTCTACGGCGAGTGCACGGTGAAAGACGGGCGGATCGAGCAGGAGAATTTCCACGCGTATCGTGTGCTGCGCATGGACGAGATGCCCAAGGTGGAGACGATCGTGATGCCGTCGGGCGGGTTCTGGGGTGGAGTCGGCGAGCCGACGATCGCGGTCGCAGCGCCCGCCGTGCTGAACGCAATCTTCGCGGCGACCGGAAAGCGGATTCGCGATCTGCCGCTCAAGAATCACGATCTGAAGGCCTAGAGTTATGCGTTAACGGCAGGGCGGGAGCAGGGAACCTGCGTTCCCTTTTCGTCCCCGCCCTGACAGCGTTCAAGCGAGCGTCGACGCCCGCATCACCGCTTGGACGTCGCGGCTTCAATTACGGCGATACCCGGTGGCTGCTCCAAATTGCGGTGGCGGTGTCGCGACGGGCCGGGCCGATGCGATGCCCGGGGCCATGTCGCCGCCGAGGTTCGCGTATTCGCCCGGACCAAAAAGCCGGCAGCTGCCCTGGAACGCCATGTCGGTGCAGAACAACCAATTGCCCGATTCGACACGGACCGAGGTCGCGCGGTGCGTCGGGTTCTGGAAATGCGCCCAGTCGAGGTCGTTCGCTTCACCGCGGTCCATCGTCACCCAGGCGCCTCCAAAGTTCGGATTCTCGTACAAGTAGGCGCGGGCGACCGTCATGGGCACGACTGGCGCGCGTGAATGGATAGGCGGCGGCTCCGCGACTACGACGGGCGGCGACGGCGCTACCGTCACGGGTACCGGCTGTGAATATCCGATCTCTCGCACCGACGCGATCCTGCCGTTGAGGCTGACGCTCAACGACGGATAGCTGCCCGGCTGCAATTCCGTGCAGCGGCCGCGGAAGTATTCCATGGTGCACACTTCCCACCTTCCGTCCGCAACCACGATCGACGAGGCGCTGTCGCCCAGCCCTTGCCTTGCAACCGTGTCGAGAGGTGAACTCGTGACGAGCGACGGCCCGCGGAAATCGGGGCGTTCGTACAACCTGATTTCACCCGCCCACGCGGTTGTCACCGCCAAGGCGACGGCAGTGGGTACAATCCATTTGAAATGTCTCTGACTCATCGTCGATCTCCTGTCAAAGGTAAAACCGGTCAGGCGCGGGCGTCAGCGTCCGGTGTAGATGGCCCACGCCGAGTTGAACTCGTCCTTGCTGAGCTTGCCGTCCCTGTCGCGATCCGCGTCTGAAAACGCGCGATCGAACCCATCGAGGCGGTCCGCCTGTTCCTTGGTCACGAACGTCGACCCCGACGATGCGAGCTTGTCGAATGCCGAAGCGGCGGTCTCGGCTTTGCTCGGGACGACGGTCGGCATCTGGATCGGCGAGGTCGCGAGGTTCGGGTTCTGCATCCCGGTTGTGCCTCCAGCCGCTGCCGAGGGCGCTTGGGGCGCGGACACGCCAGGGTTTTGCATCGCACTGGGGTTCTGGACCGGCGACGCGACGCCCGGACTTTGCAGCGGCGCTACCGCGGTCGGAGTCGAAGGCGGCGTCTGCTGTACCGGCGCGGCGGATGTGGGGTTGGGCATAGGCGCTGGCGCGGCCGATGGAACCTGCGCGCTCGTCGCGCCAATAGACAGCAAGCCCACGACTGCTGCTGCAATCATTCGCTGTTTGTGTGAAGACATTGCGTACCTCCTTGCGTATGGGACCGTGACGTTCGACCGGGACAGGCGCCATGCCTTCGACACCAACCCGCGACCGGTCTCGTATTCGACACACAGCGGCGCATCGCGTTGCAAGTCCGACCGTAGGCCGCACGCGGTTGTCACCGTGTGGTTTGTCCTACGTGCGTACCCTGAATGGCGGCCTGGTGGCGTCCCCGGCGCGGCGCGACCATTTGCGTCCCCGTGAATCGATCGTCACCGGCGGCATACGATTCCGACTCGGTGTTCGCGCACCGCTCGTTCGTCTGCCTGTGGTTCGCGCGGGTCGCGACAATCATCGCCTACCAAATGCTCGCCGTGGGCGTCGGCTGGCAGGTGTATGCGATCACCGGCAGCGCGCTCGATCTCGGGTTCGTCGGGCTCGTCCAATTCCTGCCGTCACTCGTGCTCGTGCTCGTCGTCGGGCACGTTGCCGACCGCTTCGATCGCCGGCGCATCCTCTGCGCATGTCAGTTCGTGGGGCTGCTGGCCGCAGCGACGCTCGCCGTCGGCAGTGCGACGGGCACGATCACCGAGCGAGCCATCTTCGCGATGGTCTTCGTCGTCGGATGCGCGCGTGCATTCGAGATGCCGACCATGCAGGCGTTGCTTCCGGCGCTCGTACCCGTCCGCCTGCTGCCGCGCGCCGTTGCTTCCGCGGCGTCGGCGAGCCAGACCGCGATCATTCTCGGGCCGGCGATCGGCGGCTTTCTTTATGTCGCCGGCCCCGCCTGGACCTATGCGTCGTGTGCCGCCGCGTACCTCACCGCGGCGACGCTGTCGCTGCTGATCCGCTACGAGCGCCCCGTCGCCGCCCTTACGCCGACCACGCTGCAATCCGTTTTCGCGGGCCTTTCGTTCATTCGCAGGCGGGAGGCCGTTCTCGGAGCGATCACGCTCGACATGGTCGCCGTGCTGCTCGGGGGCGCCGCGGCGCTGTTCCCGATTTATGCAAAGGAGGTGCTCGACACCGGGCCCTGGGGTCTCGGCATCCTGCGCTCGGCGCCGGCCGTCGGTGCGCTCGCGTTGGCGTTGTATCTCGCGCGTCACCCGTTGCAACGTCACGCAGGCCGGACAATGTTCATCGCAATCGCGGTGTTCGGCGGCGCCACGATCGGTTTCGGCTTGTCGCAGTGGCTTCCGTTGTCGCTGTTGTTCCTCGTCATCATGGGCGCAGCCGACATGATCAACGTCGTCATTCGCTCGTCGCTGATCCAGCTTTCGACACCGGACGACATGCGCGGGCGCGTTGGCGCCGTCAATGCGCTGTTCATCGGCACATCGAACCAGTTGGGCGAGTTCGAATCGGGCGTCGTCGCCGCCTGGCTCGGCGCCGTGGGCTCGGTGGTGCTGGGCGGCATCGGCACGCTCGTCGCGGTCGCGGTTTCGCTGCGCGTATTCAAGGGGCTCGCGAACGTCGACCGGCTGGATACGATCCGGCCGGTCGACCTTGCGCATCGTGACGAAAAGGACACACTGCCAGTGAACCAACGTTGAGCGCGGGCGAAAGAATCGCTGGGGCCTCGGCACCGATGCACGTCTGGACGGGCGCCCACGGGTTGCGGCTGGCGGGAGACAGCTGGGGACCTCCGGAGGGACCGCTCGTCATCCTGCAACACGGTGGCGGCCAGACGCGTCACGCGTGGAAGCGCGCGGGCGAGCAGCTCGCGGCGGCGGGTTACCGCGCGGCGTGTACGACGCCCGCGGGCATGGCGATTCCGATTGGGCAGCTAACGGGCGCTACGATCAGGATGCGATGGTGGAGGACCTCGTTTGCGTGGTATTCGGCGCTCGGCGATCAGGCCGCCGGTCGGATCCGCCAGGCGCGGCTCGAAGCATGCGTGCGTGCGCTCGAGTTGCCGACGCTCCTCGTGCGCGGGGGGTATCCGACGTGCTGACGGGGGAGGGCGCGCGCGAGTTCATTGCGCTGTGCGCGCACTGCGAATACGTGAACGTGCCGAATGCCGCGCACATGGTCGCGGGCGATCGGAACGACGTGTTCGTGAGCGCGGTGCTCGATTTCCTGTCACGGACGGTCCCTGTCGACCGCGCGCCCGCCAATCCGCCGCACGAGCTGCATCCACATCGCGAAGGGCCGGCCGGCGAAGTCGAGGATATTCGGTAGCCCGGCGCACCCGGGCCCCCGCGGCGCCGCCATAGGCGGGCAGGCCTAGAAGCGGAGCTCTTCCAGAAAGCGGTCGACGTGCTCGGCCCAGAGCCGACTGCCGCGCACGAGGAGCAGATGCCCGTCGGCGCCCGCGACGGGCGCCGTCATCACGAGCTCCGTGGGAGTGCCGGCCCGCTCGTAGGCGTGATGCCAGGCGCGCGGCCAGCTCGCTCCCCAGTACGAATCGTTTTCCGCGTAGAGCCACAAGCTCGGCACGTGCGTGCTGCGTCCGTACGTCGACATCAATCCTTCCATCGTTTCCGAGCCGCAGCTGTGCTCCGGCCGGCGCTCGCCGCTGCCGCCCGTGCCGCCGGAAAAATTGATGTACGCGACCACGCCTCGCGGATTGGTCGATGCGCTCGCAACCGAAGCGAGCCCGCCCATCGAAGCGCCCGCCAGCACGATCCGCGTGGCGTCGGCCCAGCTCTGCGCTCGCACCCACCGCAGTGTCGCTTCGATCGCGGCGGCCGCCGCCGCGGCGGAGCGCGCGAACTCGGGCTCTCCCCAGCAGTTGCCGAAGATGTCGTAGCGAACGCCCGAATCCTCCGCGTCCGGCCCTCCCGTGGCGCCGTACCCCGGGCGAACAGGCGCGACCACCGCGAAACCCTTGCTTCGCCAGTAGCGGATGTGCCCGCGCGGGTCGGGGAAGCTCGTCCTCGCCCGATCCGTTTCCGCGCTCGATCGTCCATGAGAATAGATGAGGACCGGAAAGGGACCGTCACCCGGCGGCCGGAACACACCGGCCACCATCGAAGGCGGCGCCTCCGGCTCGCTTGCGAACTCGAATGGGATGTGCGCGATGGTCGGCGGCAAATCGGCTGCAGGCGCGGCGGAAGCCAGCGCGCAAAGCGCTAGGGCGAACGCAACCGGGAGCACAAGGCGAACGAAGGCCGCAACTATGGCGGAGGGTCCGTGATGCTGGCCCATGTAACGTGCGATCGGAGACTCCTTGGAGGCCGTATAGCGTGCCAGAGACGCGCCGGCAGCGCAACTCGGAATCGGCCGGGCGGATTGAATTTGCCAAGCGGCCGGCCGAGCGCCGATACTGCAGCGAACTCAGGGCGATAATGCGCCAGGTGCTCGACCGCCGATAGGGAGCGATGCAACGCCCTGCGGACTTTCCTGCTCAATGCTCGCATCGGGAGACCTTCATGTGCAGAACGATTTCCGGTTTGACGGCGCTCGCTTTCATCGTCGCCTCCGGCGCGGGCGTGCCGGCGGTCGCGCAGATGTCTGATACCGGAATGCAGGTCAGCGAACGGGTGAAGAAGCTCACCCGCGCCGTGCAGTGGAAGCAGGTCGCAGCGATTCCCGTCAACTTCAATACATATCATCCGCAAGGAATGGTGAAGATCGGCGACACGCTGTATGTGTCCTCCGTCGACATCCAGACGCCTACCAAGCGCTTTCCGCAGCTGACCGACGGCTACGATCGCGACACCGGTGCGGGCGTCGGGCATCTGTTCAAGATGGACCTCAAAGGCAACCTGATCACCGATTTGACGCTTGGCGACGGATCGATTTACCACCCCGGCGGCATCGACTACGACGGCAAGTCGATCTGGGTGCCCGTCGCCGAGTATCGTCCGAACAGCCGCGCGATCATCTATCGCGTCGACCCGGTGGCGATGAAGGCAGCCGAAGTGTTCCGTTACGGCGATCACATCGGCGGAATCGTGCACGACACCGACGCCAAGTCGCTGCACGGTGTGAGCTGGGGCTCGCGCCGCTTCTATCGCTGGACGCTGGATGAGAACGGCGTGCCGACGAACGCCAAGACCCCGCCCGCGGAGCTCCGCGTCGCCAATCCGTCGGGCTACATCGACTACCAGGATTGCAAGTACCTCGGAAAGGGCGAGGCGCTTTGCTCCGGTCTCAACAACTACCAGATGAAGAAGGATGGCCCGCGCTTCTCGCTCGGCGGCTTCGAGATCGTCGATCTCGCTGCGAATCGCGCGATCTTCCAGATGCCGGTCGAGCTTTGGACCGATACCGGCCTGCCGATGACGCAGAACCCGTTCTGGGTCGAGTCGATTGCCGGCGGATTGCGCGCCTACTTCATGCCGGAAGACGAGAAATCGACGCTCTACGTCTACGAAGCGGAGATCAGGTAACGGTTCGCACGGCCGGCACTTCCTTCAACCGGCCATCCAGATGGTCGCCTAGTCGCAGCGCGAGCGCGACGAGCGTCAGCGTCGGGTTGGCCCAGCCGCTCGTGCTGAAGACGGAGCTGCCCGCGACATACAGATTGTCGTAGCCGTGAACGTTGCAATCGGCGGTGACGACGCCGTCCGCGGGATTGGCGCTCATCCGCGTGGTGCCCATCTGGTGATAGCCGGCGATCGGATGATTTCCGACCGTCGGATCGACCGGCCAATGCGGGCTCGGGTCCGACAGCCATTCGGCAGGCTCGACCCACCCCAATTCCAGGCGTTTCAATTCGGCGTCGAACGTCTCGACGAACACGCGCGCGCTGTGCTTGTCGGCGTCGGCGAGCTGCCAGTCGAGGTCGGCGCGCCGGCTTCCAAGCGCGTCGCGCGCGGTTGAAAGCCGCACGCGGCTCCGCGGGTTGGGCGCCTGCTCGCCCCGGACGATGAGATAAAGCCCGCTCTTTCCTGCCCTGGCGCGCCATTTCTCGAACGTTCCGCGAATCTCGCGGTGAAACCACGCACGAAGGCCGCGATAAAGGTGGTCGAGCGCGCGCCCGCGGCGGTCGGGATCGATGTTGTGCTTGAGGTTTTGATAGATCCGGTTGCCGATCGGCACTCCGAGCGCGGGCGGGCGCTGCAGCTTGAACGTCGCAATGCTGTTGAGCGTGCGCCGTTCGTGCTGCGTCGCCTCGGCCAGGCGCAACACGGGCGCGAGCGGCGGACCCATGCGCATGAAGCGCTTCTGGAATGCATCCCACATCTCGTACGGCCGCGCGACGTGCACCCGGCCGATGCGCCCCGTCGGGTGCTCCATGAACCACCGGCCCACCTGATCCCGCGCGTTGCCGATGCCGTGCGGCTCGACGTCGTCGGAGGAGAGCAGCAGCCGTGGGTTCTCGATCGCGCCGCACGCGAGCACGTAATGGCGTGCCTGCACGGCGCGTGGAGGGCCGGCGAGCGGCCGGACCGTGACATGGCGCACGGCATTCGGGTCCGCGGTCGCCTGCAGATGAACCGCGTTGGCGTGCAGCACGACGGATATGCGCGCGGAATCGAGGAGGTCGCGGCTCGCAGACGCCGTGAAGCGTTCGTTCCGCTCGTCGAAGCGCCAGAGGCCCGTCGTGAGCTTGAGCGGATCGAACGCATACGGGGGAAGTCCGAGTGCCGACCAGATGTCGTGCTCGTAGTTGAAATCGCCAAGGTCGAACTGCGCATGCGCGGCGCGATAGTAAGGATCGAGATCCGCGCGGCCGATCGGCCAGCCGCTTCCCGGGACCCATTCGCGGCGTTCGAAGTCGATCGGATCGAGCAGAGCGCAGCGTCCGCCCCAGATGCCGAGCGTGCCGCCGAAGAACCGCAACCGCGATTGGTCGAGGTCGTAGTACGGCATCCCGACGTTGTCGCCTCGATACAGGTCCTGCGTCGGCTGCTCGAAGTCGAGGCCGCCGCTTTCGAGCAGGCAGACGTTGCGGCCGAGCGCAAGGAGCCGCCGCGCCAGCGTGATGCCGGCAACGCCCGCGCCGACGATGCAGACGTCGTGCTCGGGAATGGCGGCGTCGCTCTGTGCTCGCAGATCGATCAGCATCGCGGCGACCTTGCGTTCGCCACCGCAGGACGACGGCCGGCATCGACTTCGCGCTCCGGCGCCCGCTTCTGGTCCTGCCACCAGCAGCTCCACATGATGATCGCGTACAGAATGCGGCCGTGATTCGCCTTGCCGGCGCGATGCTCGCGCGCGATTGCGTCGACTTGGCTTGCGACGAGGTAGCCCGTATCGGCTGCGCCGCTTGCATGCCAAGCCTCGCGCGCGAAGTCGCTGAAATCGCCGCGGAACCACTCGGCGAACGGAAGCTGGAAGCCGAGCTTCCGCTTGTCCATCGCGCCCGCCGGCAGCCACGGCTCCGCTGCCTTGCGCAACACGTACTTGCCGATCTTGCCCTTGAGCTTCATCTCGAGGGGAATCGTGAGCGCCCAGTCGACGAACTGGTGCGACAGGAACGGCACGCGCGCTTCGAGCGAATGCGCCATGCTCGCGCGGTCGAGCCGGTTCAGCAGCGAGCCCGGCATGTGGACGGTCAAATCGGCGAGCAGGAACTGCTGCAGCGGCGAAAGCGACCGATACGCCGCATCGCCGAAGTACTCCGCTTCGAGCTTGGCGTACGCGTCGTGGCCATCGTGCCGCCGACAGAGGCCCGGATCATAGATGCGTGCCCGCAACGCTGGCGAGGTGATCTGCGTCCCGGCGAAGAAACGCTGGAAGCCGCTGTCGAGCAGCGCCGCGTCGCGGAAGCGCATCGCATTCTGGCGCAGATAGTTCCAGCTGCGCGACGACGCGCGCGGCAGCCGATCGATGAGTCGCGTCGCCGGGCCCATCGCCCTGATCAGGGGACTCCAACGCTGCACCAGCTCCGCCGTGCGCTGGCGCTTGTAGCCAGCGAAGATCTCGTCGCCGCCTTCGCCGCAAAGAACCACTTTGACGTGCTGCGCAGCGAGCCGGGACAGGTACCAGATCGGCACCGCCGCGGTGGCGGCGCAGGGTTCGTCGAACGAGCGCTGTACCGCGGGAAAGACGTCTTGCGCCGCCATCGGCTGCATCGGCAGCACGATGTGCTCGCAACCGAGGTGCTCCGCGAAGCGGCGCGCCGCTTCCGTTTCGTCGATCGCCGAGCCCGGAAAACCGATCGTGAAAGCCTTGATGCGATGCCTGGTGGACCGCGTCATCGCCGCCGTCACCGCGCCGGAGTCCACGCCTCCCGACAGGAACGCGCCGACAGGAACGTCCGCCAGCATGTGCCGGCGGACCGTGTCGAGCACCCGCGTGCGCGTTTCCTCGATCCAGTCGTGCTCGGATACGCCCTCGCGGATACGAAAGCCCGGTCGCCAGAACACGCTCCGCACGGCCGCGCCGGTGGGGCCGATGTGCAGGACGTTGCCCGGCTCGAGGCTCCGCACCTGCTGGTAGATGGAGCGCGGCTTTTGAACGTGGCCGAAGCTCCAGAAGTCGTGAACCGCGCGCTCGTCGATGTCGAAGCGGTGCTCCGGAAGCGCTCGCAACGCCCGTAATTCCGACGCGAACGCGAGCCCGCCGGTTTGCTCGGTGAGGTAGAGCGGCTTGATGCCGAGTGGATCACGGGCAAGCGTCAGGATCCGCTCGGCGCGATCCCAGATCGCCGCTGCATACATGCCTTCGAGCTTGAGCCACGCATCGTCACGCCAGTGCACGAAGGAAAGCAGCAGCGTTTCGGTGTCGCTGTTCGTTTGGAATGCGAAGCCGGCCTTGGCGAGCTCGGCGCGAAGGTCGAGGTGGTTGTAGATCTCGCCGTTGAACACCACCGAATAGCGGCCGTCCCGTGTCGCGATCGGCTGATGCCCGCCAGCGACGTCGATGATCGACAGGCGGCGCATGCCGAAGCCGAAATCGCCGTCGACAAGATCGCCGCTGTCGTCCGGACCGCGATGGACGATCCGGTCGCATTGCGACTGAATCGTCTCGCGCGCGACGGGACGTCCGGCGCGGCGATACCAGCCGGCAATCCCGCACATGCGTCAGCGCCTGCCTGGTATCCGTTCGACGCGTGTCGGCACAGCGTCCGCCGCCATCAGCCAAGCTTGGCGCGCAGCGCGCGGAGCTCGTCCTCCAGCCGCTGGATCCGTTCGACGTAGCAGAGGACGACGCTCACTGCATGCGCGTCGAGTTCGAAGTCGCGGCGAATGCGCGACGCGGTCTTCGCCACGGCAAGCCAGCGCGCCTCGAACGTCCACGTGGGCGCGTCGGGATCGCGGGGGACGATCGCGCCGTAGCGGACGAGTTCGATCATCTCGCTCTCCGGCAGACCCGACGCGCCGACCAGCTCCTTCCACGTCACCTCGGCGATCGCGTCGAGGTACAAGGCGTCATCGATGGGTGTGCTCATTGGATTACCTTCGGGCTCATGCCGCGCCCTCCCGTTCGAGTTGCGCACGGGGGTCGAAGTTCGAGCTGTCGGCGAGCTGCTGGTAGAGCGCCTTCTGCTTGTCGTCGACGACGGTCGGCACGTCGATGCGCACGACTGCGTGCAGGTGACCGGCCGCGCCGCTGCCGCGCTTCATGCCGCGGCCGGAAAGACGAAGCTCCTGTCCGGCGCGCGTCCCGGGCGGCACTTTGAGCGTGACCGCGCCGGCCGGCGTGGGCAAGCGGACGCTCGTGCCGAGAACCGCTTCCCACGGCGTCAGCGGCAGGTCGATGTAAATGTCGCGGCCCGACGCGCGATACACGGGGTGCTCGGCAACCTCGATGTCGAGATACAGGTCGCCGTCGGGACCGCCGTTCATGCCCTTGCCGCCTTTGCCGGGGACGCGTAATTTCTCGCCGTTGGCGACCCCCGGCGGAATACGCGTCTTCACATGGTGAGGTACGCGCCGCATTCCGCCGTCCTGTGTCCATTCGAGCGCCGACAACTCGAGATCGACTTCCGTGCCGTGGAACGCCTGCATGAACGAAAGGCGCACGACGGCCTCGTAGTCGCTGCCCGGCATCGGATAGTTGCCGGCCCCCGGGCCGGCGCCGCGTCGCCCCTGGCGCCCCGCAAGGCCGGCGAAGAGGCTCGACAAGTCGAGATCCTCGAAGCCGCCGCCGCCACCGGAAAACGTTTCCGAGAATTGCCGGCCCCAGTCCGGCGACGGGCGGAATTCCTCGCCTGGCCGATGGCTGCCGAGCTGGTCGTATGCAGCGCGCTTCTCGGGATCCTTCAGCGTCTCGTACGCCTCGGACATCTCCTTGAACTTGGCCTCCGCATCCTTTTCCTGGGATACGTCCGGGTGATATTTGCGCGCCAGCTTGCGATACGCGGTCTTGATCTCGTCGGGGGTCGCTTCCTTGTTCACCCCGAGGATCGCGTAATAGTCCTTGTACTTCATGCGGGTTCCTTGAGCTTAGGCCGTACACGTCACCGCGCATTATGACGGCATCCGAGGTCCGCTGCCGTGCCCGTGGCAACAAGTGCA
>Ga0207701_10002049_pt1 | contig 20891 bp, 25 predicted proteins | sample KBSSwiSSwithPhiX_FD_184294 | JGI IMG/M metagenome (GOLD analysis project Ga0207701, IMG submission 184294) | Switchgrass rhizosphere bulk soil microbial communities from Kellogg Biological Station, Michigan, USA, with PhiX - S5 (SPAdes) (version 2) | ecosystem: Environmental > Terrestrial >... | reverse complement strand
CCCAGGGCGCCTCATACGGAGACGATGCGCAGTCGGCGACCAATTACCCTCTCGTGCGCATCACCAACCTGAAGACCCACCATGTCTCTTACGGCCGCACGCACGATCACAGCAGCATGGCGGTCGCGTCGGACGCGCTGGTGCACACCACGTTCGACGTGCCAGCCCTGCAGGAGCGCGGTCGCAGCATCCTGGAGGTCGTCGCGAACGGCGTCGCCTCGTGCCCGATCGCGGTGCTCGTCGAATAGCCCCTCCGCCGGGTGACACTTTTCCCGGCCGCCGGTGTTGTGGTGGTGGGAGGTCACCATGGCGATTCGATTCGAGACGGTACGGCTGACGATGGTCGCGACGCTGGCGGCTGCGGGCTGCGGGCTTTACGGCGTCGACGGAAACGGCGAGCGGGCGACGGAGACGCGGCCGCTGCAGGGATTCACCGCGGTCGCGGCCGACGGCTCGCTGGACGTGCAGATCCAGCGCGGCGACGCCTTCAACGTGGAGGTCAGCATCGATTCCAACGTGTTGCGCGACCTGCGCACGGACCTGACCGACGGCGGCGCGACGCTGTCGATCGATCTGGAAGGGCCGGTCTGGGACATCCTGCCCGGCCCTCACGTCATCGTCACCATGCCGGTTCTGCGGCGGGCCGTGCTGAACGGATCGGGTTCGGTGAACGCGACCGACTTCCAGCAGACCGAGCCGGTGGCGCTGGAGCTGGATGGCTCCGGGGCGCTGACCTACGTCGGCACGGTGCCGAGCGCGCAGGTTCGATCGTGGGGCTCGGGCGATGTGCGCCTGCACGGAAGCGCCGGTAGCCTCGACGCGCGCCTCGACGGTTCGGGCGCCGTGGACGCGCGCGACTTCCCGACCGCGACCGCCGACCTGTCGCTCAGCGGTTCGGGCGACCTCGCGGCGAACGTGAGCAGCTCGGCGCGCGTGACGCTGTCCGGCTCGGGCAACGTCGACCTCTACGGCGGCGCCGTCGTCGAGCGCGCGAGCATCTCCGGCAGCGGGTCGTTCAACCAGCGCTGAGGCCCCACAGCCTGTCGAGGGCGTGCGGCAGCTCGGTCAGATCGCGGAGGACGACGTCGGCGCCGGCGGCTTCCAGCGCCGAAGCGGCGTGCCAGCCCGTGGCGACGGCGACCGACCGGCAGCCGTTCTTGCGGGCGCAGTCGACGTCGCGCGGGGTGTCGCCGATGACGACGACGCGGTCGGGGTCGGGCAGCGCCCCGCCCGCGCGCCAGCGCTCGATGGCCAGGCGAACAAGCTCGGGGCGCGTGGGCGCGTCGTCGCCGAAGGCGCCGATGACGAACTGGGCGGGATCGATGCCGACGGCGCGCAGCTTCAGCGGCACGGCACGCGCATAGTTTCCGGTCACGAGTCCGAGCGTCGCGGACGCGTCGCCGCCGACCTTCGCGAGCGCGGCGGCGACGCCCGGCAGGATCTCCGGCGGCGCCGCGGCGCGCGCGATCTCCCCGGGGAGCTCGGCGAGATATTCGTCCCGAAACGCGGCATGGAACTCGCTCGGGTCGTCGTGTCCCAGGCGCCGGGCCGCCTCCCGAAAGATCCACGGGTCCAGCGCGCCGCCGAAATCGATTCCGTCCAGCGTGAACCCGGCGCCCAGGACGCGGCGACCGGCGCGCTCCATCGCGCGGGCGCCGATGCCATGCGCGCGCAGCAACGTGCCGTCGATGTCGAACAGGAGGAGGCGCACGATCGCTGGACCTTACCCTACTCGCCCTGCGCGTCGAGCCGCGCGGCGCCGGCGTCGCGCGTGGCCGACAGGTCCAGGACGAGGCGGCCTCCGATCTCCGCGCCTTCGCCGGAGCGCCACTTTCGTTTGCGGGTCTTGCCCTTCGAGACCAGATCGGCCAGCTCGGCGTCGGTGATGCGGCGCCCGGCGATCTCGAACCAGATCACGAACGCGCAGCCCTCGCGCCAGCGGGAGCAGCCCCAGCCGCGATTCCCGGCCACCAGCGTGCCCTGCTTGCAGCGCGGGCACGTGAGCGTCGTGGCCGGCGTCGGAGCCTTTGCCGGCTTCGGCCGGGCCGCTGGCGCCTTCGGCGCCGGCGCGGGCGCGACGCTGACCGGGCGCATCGCGGGCGCGCCCGACGCCCGCACGACGCCCGCGCCGCCGCGGATCGCGGTGACGACGTCGCGCACGTAGCGCGAGATGTCCGCCATGAACGCGGCGCGCGTCTCCTCGCCGCGCGCCACGCGCGACAGCCGCGCCTCCCAGGTCCCGGTCAGCTCGGGCGAGGCCAGGCTCTTCTCCGGAAGCGCGTCGATGAGCCCGATGCCCATGTCCGTGGGCACCAGGTTCTTCCCGTCGCGGGCGACGAAGGTCCGGCGGATCAACGTCTCGATCGTCGCGGCGCGGGTCGCGGGCGTGCCCAGGCCCGAGTCGCGCATGGCCGCGCGCAGCTCCTCGTCGGAGATGTCGCGTCCCGCATACTCCATCGCGCTGAGCAGCGTCGCCTCCGTGTGGCGGGGCGGCGGGCGCGTCTGCTTGGTCAGGACCTCGAACTTGCCGTCCAGGCGCTGCCCCTCGGTGAGCGGCGGCAGCGTCGGACCGCCCTCTCCCTCCGCGGCGTCGCCGCCTTTCCCACGGTCCTGACCAGGCTGACCGACATTGGCCACGTCCTGCCAGCCCGCGACGAGCCGCACCCGCCCGCGCGCGCGGTAGCGATCGGGCGGCGGCGGCAACGCCGTCACCAGGGTTTCGTCGGCGCCCGCGTCGGCGTCCTTCGGTTCGGCCGCGACGCGCGGCTCGGGGTCGGGCGCACCCACGCGGATGACGACGTCGGTGAGCGCGAACTCCGCGTCGGGGTGAAACGCCCCCAGGAATCGCCGCGCCACCAGGTCGAAGATGCGCCGCTCGTCCCGCGGCAGCTCGTCGAGCCGCACGGGTTTGCCCGTGGGAACGATCGCGTGGTGGTCGCTCACCTTGCCGTCGTCGAACACGCGGCGCGAGCGCGCGGGCGGCGTCTCGATCAGGGGCTCCGCGAAGCGCGCGTAGTCGGGCAGCGCCGCCAGCGCGCCGAACAGCTTCGGCAGCTCCTTCGCCATGTCGCCGGTCAGGTGGCGCGAATCGGTACGCGGGTAGGTGAGGATCTTGTAGCGCTCGTACAGCGACTGGGCGGCCGCCAGCGTCGCGGTCGCCGACAGGCCGTAGCGCCGGTTCGCCGTCCGCTGCAGCGACGTGAGATCGAACAGCAGCGGCGGCGCCTCGCGCACGCGCTTCTGGCGCAAGCGCTCGACCACCGGACCGTGGGGCGCCGTCGCGCCCTCCCCGCGGACGACGATGCTCTCCGCCAGCCCGCGCTCGCCGAGGCGCGACCGGATCGCCTTGCCGTCCGGCAGCGCCACGCCCCAGGTGGCCGTCACCTTCTCGGCGGCCTGGGCGACGTCGGGCGTGCCGGCGGGCGCGAACAGGCCGCGCACCTCCCAGTAGTCACGCGGCCGGAACTGCCGGATCTCCAGCTCCCGCCGCACGAGGATCGCGAGCGTCGGCGTCTGCACGCGGCCGATCGAGTACAGCGGCGAGTCGCTCTTGCCCCGCTGGCCGCGGCGCGGCGGCTGCGCCGGACGGGACCGCGGCGCGGCGGCCCGCGAGCTGACCGTGACCGCCCGGGTCGCGTTCATGCCCACCAGCCAGTCGGCCTCCGATCGGCTGCGCGCGGCGTCGGCGAGCGCGTCCAGCTCGACGCCGGGTCGCAGGCGTGCGAAGCCGGCCCGGATCGCCTCGTCGGTGAGCGACGAGATCCACAGGCGCTTGATCGGGAGGCGGCTGCCCGCCAGCTCGTAGACGTAGCGGAAGATGAGCTCGCCTTCGCGTCCGGCGTCGCAGGCGTTCACGACCTCGGTGAAGCGCCGATCGCGCAGCAGATCCCGCACGGCACGCAGCTGATCGCGCGTGCCCTGGACCGGCCGCAGCTTGAAGGCGCTCGGCAGCATGGGCAGCGTGTCCAGCCGCCACGCTTTCCAGGCCGCATCGTAGGCGGCTGGCTCCTCGAGCTCGACGAGGTGGCCGATGCACCAGGTGATGACGCGTCCGGAGCCGTCGATCGCGTGCTTGCCCGTGCCGCGCATGCCGAGGACACGCGCCAGATCGCGCGCGACGGAAGGTTTCTCGGCGATGACGAGCTGCACGAACCGGCCCCAGCTTACCGGTTCTCGGAGGGCGCGCGCGCGAAGTTGTCAGCGACGCGCGGCGCCAGCTCGGCCGCGGCCGCGGCTACGGGTGAAGGACGATCGCCGACAGGCTGTCGGGCGTCAGCGCCGGCTTCCCGGACAGGTCGACGCCGTTGGCCTTCAGGTCGAACGCCAGGATGTTCAGGTACTGATCGAGCGTCGGCTTCGGGCCCTTCGGCGGCATGTTCGCGCCCACGAAATCGAAGACGTCCTTCGCGGTGTGGAACTGCGTCTTGCGCCCCTTCGCCGTCGCCGGGGGATCGAGGGGAAGCGCGTTCGGGCCGACGACCGGAGGCGCCTGGTCCGTCCCCTGCCCGCCATCGCCGTGGCACTTCGCGCAGAACTGGCCGTAGAGCGGGCCGCCGGCTTCAGCCTGGGCGACCGCGTCCGCCGGCGCGCTCGCCGTCGCGGGCGCGGCCCCTCCGCCTTCGTGCGCGCATCCGAACACGGTGCCCGCGCCGAGCGTGAGAAGGAGCGAAGCCTTGCGCGCCATTGCCATCAGAAACTCTTCGGTCTTGGTCATGGGTCTGGATCCCTCTGTGAGCGTTTGTAAGCCCATAGAGTGCGGACGCAACCGTTGGTGACGAGAAAAGGTCGCGGACCCTCGCCACCCATTTCGAGGATCTGTCCGCGCGTTTCAGCGTTGCGGTCGGTACGAGAGGTAGACCACGCCGTGCTCGAACGACTCGCTCGCCGCGAGCGACAGCTTCCCGGGAGCGGCGCCGTCGGCGAACAGGCGCGGACCGGATCCGCGCGTGACCGGATAGACGAGCAGGTGCAACTCGTCGACCAGCCCGTCGGCGAGCATCGCGCGGACCAGCGTGCCGCTGCCGGAGACGTAGAGATCGCCGACGTCGGCTTTCAACCTTCGGATCGCGTCGGGATCGTACTTCCCGAGGACCTTGGAGTTCCTCCAGGTGGCCGCCGCCGGCGACAGCGTCGAGGAGACGACGTACTTGGTCGTGTCGTTGAAGAACGGCGCGCCCGGATCTTCCTTCACGGTCCGTGTCGACCACGCCGGCTCGAACATCTGGTAGGTCGTCCGCCCGAGCAGGATGCCCTTGCAGCGCTCGGTGATCCCACCGACGACCTTCATCATGGCAGGTGTGAATCGGTATTCCGCCGTCCAGATCGGCGCGTCGATCACACCGTCGAGGCTCATGAACTCGTGCACGTGAATCGTTCCCATGGGTCACCTCCGGGCGCCAGACATAGCCTGGCTGAATTCGCGGGTCTTGTATGAAAGGGACATGGCGGGCAAACCGTTGATGCGCGCGATCTCGGCGGGCGTGTGGCCCGCAAACCGCCGCAGCGCGCGCGTCAGGTGCGGCTGATCGAAGTACGCGGTCGCGGCCATCACGTCGGCGATCGCGACCCCGCGCTGCAACAGCGCCGTTGCTTGCCGGGCCCGGTCGATCTGGCGGATCAGGCCCGGCGTCAGCCCGGTCGCGCGCAGGAAGCGGCGTCGCACCGAACGCGGCGAGAGACGCGTCGGCCGCCCGCGAAGCGCGTCTTCCACGAGGCGGTCCTGCACCAGCAGGCCCTCGCGCACCAGGCGCTGAACGAAGGTGTCGGCGTTGTCGAAGGTCGGGAACCGCCAGGCGCGGCCGAGCAGCCAGAATGAACGGCTCCCCGCCTCCGGCAGGTTGATCCCCCCGTCCACCAGCTCCGCGGGCGGGAGCCGCGGCATGAACGCCCCGTGGTTGAAGGCGATCCCGAAGAACTCGGCGTCAGGCGGGATGGGCGCGCGCGTGGCCTTCGTCTCCGGACCGCGCACGGACAGCGTCGTGCGGCCTTGCTGGCGGGTCAGCACCATCTCCCAGCGGCTGACCGCCACCGAGGTGAGCGCGGCGGCCCGGTCGCTCTGCGTCCGCCACACCGTCTGCACCAGGGGCACGTCCGACGGTCGCTCCTCGAAGATCAGGCTCATTGTTCGCCTCCTTTGATAGGACGACGAACGAGACCCGACGAAATCGACACGGCTGTGTTCGCCGCGACGCGCGATCAAACTGCCACCCGCGATGGCGTCCCGCGGGGCGCGGCGCACGGACAAGCGGTTGGCGTCGGCGCGGCCATGTCTACCTTCGAAATCAGAAAGGGAGGTACGCATGAGAACCGAGACGGACAAGTCGGTCGATGCTTTGAACGAGCTGCTCCGCGGCGAGATCTCGGCGGTCGAGACGTATCGCCAGGCGATCAACAAGCTGGGCGGTAGTCCGGCGGTCAGCCAGCTCGAGGGCTGCAGGCGATCGCATGAGCAGCGCATCGCGAAGCTGCGCGATCAGGTCAGCCGCCTCGGCGGTCAACCCGCGAAGGAATCAGGCGCGTGGGGCGCGTTTGCCCGCCTCTTCGAAGGCGGCGCAAAGGCGTTCGGTGAAAAGGCGGCGGTGTCCGCGCTCGAGGAGGGCGAGGACCACGGCCTCAAGCTTTACCGGACCGACCTCGAGAAACTGGACGCGGCGTCGCGCCTGCTCGTCGAGACGGACCTGCTGCCGGCGCAGGAGCGGACCCACCGCGACATGAGCACCCTCAAGCACACGCTGCACTGAACGGTCCGGCCGTTCCTCCATCGCGCGGCAGGAGGAGTACACTGCCGGGCATGGACCAGCTGGATTTGCCGGCGCGCGCCGCGCATCCCCATGTCGGCGCGCTGTCTATCGACGCGAAGTGGGTCGCCGACAAGCTGTCCGAGTACGGCTTCAAGATGGCCGATCTCGAGGAGCTGTACCCGGCGGCCGAGAAGGTCGCGACCGAATGGGCCGCGCGCGGCGACGAGCTGATCTCGATCGACCTGGTCACCGGCGAGATGCGCCGCCGGTTCGGGCTCAAGTTCAGCAACACGGTGCGGCCGTTCCTGGCGCGCATGCTTCGCGACCGCCGCCCGGGGCTGCGCCCGAAGATCGAGGTGACGACCACGTCGCGCGGCAAGAACCGCAACGTCAAGGTCGCCATCGACCACCTGAACGTCGTCGCCGTCATCCATCGCGCGGCCGACGGGACCGAGCAACGCATCGAGCTCGCGGACGTGCCCGCCGTCGTCGATCGGATCAAGGCCGCGCAGAAGAAGCCCGCCCGAGCTAAGGGCGGGAGCGCTGCCCCTTGAGACGATCGATCAGCTGATCGATCGTCATGTTCGCGAGCGCGCCCGCGAACGTCTTGCGGAAGTGGTTCACCAGGCTCACGCCCTCGATGGTGACGTCGACGACCATCCATGACCCTTGCTGCGCCCGCATGCGATAGTCGATCGGGACGCGCTCCCGGCTGCCGGTGACCAGCGTCGTGTGGACGACTACCTCTTCATCCTGTTGAGCCGAGCCGTCGACGGTCACCGTCTCCGTCCCCTGGAAGCGGTCGATGTCGTCCATGTACTGGGCGGCCAGGACCTCCTTGAACACGTCGACGAAGCGGCCGCGCTGTTTCTCGTCGAGGGTGCGCCACTGCGCGCCCAGGCTGCTGCGGGCCATCTCGCTCCAGTTGAACGCGCGATCGGCGACGGCGCGGAGCGCGGCGATGCGCTGAGGCCGCTTCTCCCGACCGGCCAGCGACTTGTCCTTGAGGACCGCGAAGGCCGCGTCGATGGTCTTCTTGATGATCGCCTCCTGACCGGCGCCGGCACGGGCGACGGTTGCGGCTGCCAGGACGAGGGCGCCCGCGAGGACGCCGAGACGGACAGGACGCGCGTTCATGGTTTCACCTCCGGCTGCGTTCGGGTTTGGGGTGGTGCCAGGTAGAAGAGGTCGCCGTCGCCGTCGAGCGTGCCGGTCGCCCGGGACAGCGCCGCCATCGCGACGTTGTGGTCGAAGCGCGCTTTCAGGAGAGCGGTCCGCAACGTCACGTAGGCCTCGACGGCGTCGGAGACCTCGCGCACGTCGAGGAAGCCGATGCTGTAGTCGGCCGAGGCCTGCACCATCCACTGCTTCGCCTTGCCGACCGCCTCGGTGGCGCGCTCGATGTCCTTGCTGGCCCGCAGGACGTCCTCGTAGGCGCGACGGACCTCGGCGGGGATGCCCTGCCCGGCCCACCGGCCCATGTGCCGGAGCACCTCGCCGCGCGCGCGTTGCTCCTCGGCGCGCGCCGCGGCCGTGCTGCCCTGGAACTGCCAGCGCAGGCCGAGCAGCACGCCCGGGATGAAGTGATTCAAGGGATCGATCACGAAGCGGGTCTGGATCCAGTCGCGGCCCGGCGAGTACGCCGCGGAGACGAAAGCCATCAGGAAAACGTCGGGACGGAATCCGGCCGCCTCGCCGCGCGCCAGCGCGTCCAGCGCCATCTCGCCTTCGCGAAGCGCCGCGATCTCGGGACGCTTCTGCAGCGCCAGCGACGCGACCGACACGAAGTCCGTCGGGTCGCGCCCCACCAGGGCCAGCTCCTCTTCGGCGGTGGTGATCGACTCGTCGGCGGGCAGCCCGAGGTACGCGACCAGGCCCGCCGTCGCCTGCGCCTCGCCCGCCCGCGCCTGATTGCGGCCCATCTCGGCCAGCCCCATGCCCGCCTGAAGCCGCAACACATCGCGCTCGGTGACGCCGGCGGCGCCCTGGGCGAGCCGCGCCTGCGTGGACTCCAGGGTGCTCGCCAGCCAGTGGATCGTCTCGGTGAAGAAGCGGTCGGCGTCGCGGGCCAGGAGGTAGCCCTCGTAGATCCGCGCCACCTCGAACGCCACATCGGCCCGCTCCATGCGCGTCTGGGCTTGGCGCGCGCGCAGCCCGTGCGCGACGGCCTCCTGGCGCGTCGCGATCTTGCCGAACGTGTACAGCGGCTGGATGACGCTGAGGTTCGTCACGAAGGTGGCCGACAGATCGCCGAACCGCGGGCTGGCGTACTGCTGCTCGACGGACTGCACGGCAGTCCCCGGGACCAGCGTGGCCTGCTGCGAAGGGCCGGCGCCGGCGTCCAGCGTGACGATCGGCCAGCGCGCGGCGTCCACCTGGCGACGCTGGGCCTGCAGCACGGCCTCCTCGGCGCGCGCGGCGGCGATCCGCGGGTTCTGCGCGAGCGCCGCGCGCACGGCCTCCCGCCGGTCCAGCGTGCGGGCCCCGGCGCGTGGCGCTGCCAGCATCGCGAGCGCGAGAGAAAGGACCTGCGTCCGGGCGGCGGCGATCACGGCTTCTCCTTGGCCGGGGGCGGGCTCTGGTTCGCATTGCCGAACGCGAATCGGCCGATCAAGTCGGCGATGTTCAGGGCCGGCTCGGTGCGGGCGATGCGCTCGCCCGCCGCCAGATTCCGCTCGGCGCCGCCCGGCGAGAGCGAGACGTGCGCCTCGCCCAGCAGTCCGGCGGTGGCGACGGACGCGATCGTGTCCGTCGGCAACTGGACCGTGCGATCCACCGCCAGCTCGACCTCCGCGTAGTAGTCGACGAGCCGGATCGTCTCGACGCGGCCGATCGTCACGCCCGCGACCTTCACGGGCGCGCGCAGCTTCAGGTCACCGACGTTGGAGAAGCGGGCCCGCAAGCGGTAGCTGTCGCGCGAACGCAGCTCGAGCCCGCCGATCGAGAGGGAGAGGTACGCCAGCGCCGCGAGGCCCACGAGCAGAAAAGCGCCTGCCGCGATCTCGGCCTTCTTGTAGTCGAACAAAGCTAGGTCCTTTCGGGGTGTCGTTCTTCAGAAGAGCAACGCCGTCATCACGTAGTCGCCGCACAGGATCAGGACCGCCGCCTCCACCACGGTGCGGCTGGTCGAGCGCCCGACGCCCAGCGCGCCACCCCTGGTCGCGAGCCCACGGAAGTTCGCGATCCAGGCGACGACGCCGCCGAACACCATCGCCTTGCACAGGCCGACCCACACGTCCTTCCACGCCACCGACGCGCGCACGTTCGACATGAAAGCGAGCCCGTCCAGCCCCAGCACGTGGACACCGAGCAGGTGAGCGGCGGCGATGCCCGTGACCGAGAACAACGCCGCGAGCAACGGCAGCGCCACGATCGTCGCCAGGAGGCGGGGCAGCACCAGGTAGCTCAAGGGATCGACGGCCAGCGAATCGAGCGCGTCGATCTGCTCGGTGACCGCCATGTTGCCGATGGTCGCGGTCATCGCGGAACCGGCCCGCGCCGTCACCATCAGCGCCGTCAGCACGGGCGCCAGCTCCCGGGTCAAGCTCAACGCCACCAGCGAGCCGACCAGGTTCTCACTCCCGAATCGGACCAGCGCGTAGTACCCCTGCAGGGCCAGCACCAGCCCGGTGAAGACCGCCGACAGCGTCACGACGCCGACCGAACCGGCGCCGACGAAGCTGATCTGCGCCGCCAGCTCGCCGCCGCGGAGGCCGCGCTGAAACACGCGCGCGATCGTCGTGCCCATGAAGATCGCCAGCCGACCCGCGTGTCCAAGGACGCGGAAGAAGCGACGACCGACACCGCCGAGGACACGCGTCGCCGTGATCTGCGGCGGTGCGACGGCGGCGGCTGTGTCCCTCATGCCGCAGGCTCCGATTGCAAGAGCCCGTCCAGCGGCGACGACCCCGTCGTGCGCTCCGGAGCACGCTCGCGGCGCGACGGCCGTCTCGCTCGTGGCCGGCGCGGCACATGCTCGCCGTGCCGGCGCCGCTACGTTGGGGAAAGGGTCAGCCCGGGTCTGATCCGCTCTCCCCGCGAAGCGGGGAGAGGGTCACGGAGACGGGGCCGGTACGGTCTTCAGTCACGGCGACCGCAGCGCGGGCCGGCAGCAGTCGCCGGACCGCCTCCAGAACGACCTCCGGGTCGGGCTTGAAGGCGATCGGGAGATCCAGCCGCACGCGCAACATCGGATCGTTGGCGCCGGTCACGACCAGAACGGGCAACTGCGACCAGCGTGCCGACTTGCGCAGCTTCTGAAGGACCTCCAGCCCGCTCACCCGCGGCATCATCAGATCCAGCACGAGGAGATCGGGCGTGCGTCCCCGCGGCTGCGTCGCGTGGTCGAGGAACGCCAGGACCGCTTCGCCCGAGGGAACCTCGATGACGCGAATCCCTTCCTCGGCGAGGAGCTCCGCGAGAACACAGCGAAAATCATCGTCGTCGTCAGCAAGCAGGACGGTCCGTAGACCGGCGTCGTCGCGCCGGCTCTTCTCCGCCCGCGCGTTGGCCGGAACCTGGATGTTCTCCATGGGAGGTCCAACCTAATGACGACCCGACGGTTGTGTTGGCCTCTTTTTGAATCAGGGTTTGCCCTAGACATTGCGCGTGGGGGACCCAACATTCCGGCTCAATGCTGAAGGTCCTGGTCGTTGAAGATGAGCCAGACCTCTGCGGACTGATCGTCGACGCGCTCGCCGACGACGGTCACGAGGTCACCCCTGCCAAGGACGGCGCCGCGGCCATGTTCGCGGCCTCCGGCACGACCTTCGACGTCATCCTGGCAGACATCCGCCTGCCCAAGGTCGACGGGCTCACGCTGTTCCGCTGGTTGCAGCAGCACTCGCCCGCGACCGACGCGATCGTCATGACCGGAGACGCCGCCGTCTCCGACGCGGTCTCCGTCCTGAAGGAAGGGGCGTTCGACTACCTGTCCAAGCCGATCAACATCGATGAGCTCCGTGTCCAGCTGCAGCGGCTGGAGACGTTCCGCTCGCTGCGCCGCGACGTCGCGGCGATCCGCGAGGAGCTGGCGCGGCCTGCGTCCAGCCGCGAGCAGCTCGTCGGCCATTCACCCGGCATGCTGAAGCTGGTCAAGCGCATGGACGCGATCGCGCACAGCGACGCGGCGGTCGTCGTCCGGGGCGAGAGCGGCACCGGGAAGGAGCTGGTCGCCCGCGCGCTGCACGAAGGGGGCCCGCGCCGGTCGGCGGCGTTCGTCGCGGTCAACTGCGCGGCGTTCCCGGACACGCTGATCGAGGCCGAGCTGTTCGGCTACGAACGCGGCGCGTTCACCGACGCGACCAACCGACGGGAGGGCCGCTTCAAGGCGGCGCACGGCGGCACGCTATTCCTCGATGAAGTGGCGGAGCTTTCGCAGGCGGCGCAGGCGAAGCTTCTGCGCGTGCTGCAAGAAGGCACGATCGAGCCGCTGGGCAGCAACGAGACGATCAAGGTCGATGTGCGGATCATCTCGGCCACACACCGCGACCTGCGCGTGCGGATCGCGGAAGGCTCATTTCGCGAGGACCTCTACTACCGCATCAACACGCTCGATCTCGAGATCCCCCCGCTGCGGTCGCGCGGCGGCGATCTCGCGGTGCTGGCGCAGCACTTCATCCGGCGCTTCTCGAACCCCGACCGCCCCACCGGCGGGATCACCTGGCGGGCCTGGAACGCGCTCACGCAGCATCCGTTTCCCGGAAACGTCCGCGAGCTGATGCACACGATCCAGCACGCGGTGCTGCTGTCCGGCGGCGCCGAGATCGACTTCGAGCACCTGCCTGCGGCCGTTCGCGGCGAGGACTCGGCGAGCGGACGACCCCGCGCCGTCGCGATGGCGCCGCTGGCCGACGCGATGAAGCAGTTCGAACGCGACGTTCTCGTGCGGACGCTGGCGCGGTTCGGCGGGAAGAAGTCGGCGGCCGCCGAGGCGCTCGGCATCTCGCGCAAGAATCTCTGGGAGAAGCTGCGTTCGCACGGGCTCGGCGTGAGCGACGACGAGGCGCAGGCGGCGCGCGAGACACCTTTCTCGCGCGCCGCTTCGACCGCCGTCCCCGCGACGGAGCTGTAGCCCCCGCTCAGTCGATCTCGATGCGTTCGACGACGCCCGGGCATCGCCAGTGGCCGGCGTGCCAGCGACCGTGACGCCCGTAGTGTCCTTCGACCCACACCGCGTTTCGGCAGCGCGGTCCGGTCGCGACCCGTTGCTCGCGAACCACGCAACCGGACGCGGTCCCCGCGACCACGAACGCCAGGGCGAGCGTCGCGAAGATTCGCTTCATCGTCAAACGACCCTTCGTCCCTGAATGACCCGAACGAGCACGAGCACGACGGCCGCGACCAGCAAGAGATGGATGAACCCGCCCATGGTCACCGAGCTGACCAGCCCGGCGCCCCACAAGATCAAGAGCACCAACGCAATTGTCCACAGCATGGTTGCCTCCTGGCGGAGGCGATGGATCACGTTCCATGCCACCCCTTGGTTTGTCAGCAGCGCTTGCCCCTGCGAGCCCGGCTGAGCGCACCTTGGTTACGGATCCGGAACCGATCGTCGGGGTGGGTTTCAGAGCCGAAACACAGTTTCCGCCTGCGACGCATTGACGCGGCCGAGGCGAGGCTTGTCAGGTCCCATCCGTATGAACAGGTTGAACGACCATGACGAAGACAAATCTGCACAAGGCAATCGAAACGTCGTTCGGTCGGTCGTTCCTGCGCTCGCTCGCGCTGACGGGCGCGATCGCGTTGATCTCGCCGCTGGCGGCGCGCGCGGAGAGCCCCGCGGGCAAGGCGGGCAACGAGATGGAGCGCAAGGGCAACGCCGAGGAGAAGAAGGCCGACGCCGAGAAAGCGAAGGGCGCGCGGATGGAGGAGCAAGGGAAGGCGATGGAGGAGGCCGGCGACAAGAACGACAACAAGGCGCAGGAGAACGCCGGCAAGAAGATGACGAAGAAGGGCAAGGCGATGAAGAAGTCGGGCGAGGCCCACCACGAGGCGGCCGAGCAGATGGAAAAGTCCGGCACGGACGCGGAGAAGGCGGGCGCCAAGGCAGAGAAGGACGCGGCGAAGGCCCGGCAGGACGCGAAGAAGTAGGCCCGCGGTCGGCGGCCGTGGGCACAGCCGGCAGGTGCCCGCGCCGCCGATGTTCGCGCACGTCAAGCGATCCCGTTCAGCCGAGGTATCCTCTCGCCGATGCCGGCGACCGACCCGCCCGTGATGGCCGCGCAGCCCTTCGCGGGGCCGCTGCTGGTCACGGTGGCGTACGTGGTCGTCTACTACCTGCTGATCTGTCACCAGCTGGTGGTGAAGACGCGCTTGCGGCGGGAGTATCACGCGCGCGGCGAGCGCTTCGATCGCTACTTCGGCGCCGATCGCGAGATGCTCGCGGCCGATCGCATGGTCGGCAACATGCTCGAGCACATGCCGGCGTTCCTCGTGCTGCTGTGGCTGAACGCGATCTTCGTCGGCCCGCGCGGCGCCGCGCTGGCGGGCGCGGCGTACGTGGTCTCGCGGATCGTCTACCCGCTGTTGATGGGACGCCGGCTGGGCAGGGGCGTCCCGACGCGCATCATGTTCGCGACGGTGATCGGCTACGCGGTTCTCGCGTACTTCGTGGCGCGCCTGGTGGTCGCGGCCCTCTAAACCGATGGCCAAGGAAAACCTGCCATCCACCCCGGCGCTGCTGGCGCTGCGCGCCGCCAAGGTGGCGTTCGAGCCGCACCTTTACAAGTACGTCGAGAAGGGCGGCACGCGGGCCAGCGCGGAGGCGCTGAGCGTCGACGAGCACGCGGTCATCAAGACGATCGTGCTGGAGACCGGCGGCAAGCAGCCCTTGATCTGCCTGATGCACGGAGACCGGCAGATCTCGACCAAGCAGCTGGCGCGCGCGCTGGGCGAAAAGACGATCCAGCCGTGCGACCCGGCGGTGGCGCAGCGCCACACCGGCTACATGGTCGGGGGAACCTCGCCGTTCGGCACCCGGAAGCCCCTGCCGGTCTACGTCGAGCGCACGATCCTCGACCTCCCCTTCATCTTTATAAATGGCGGTGCGCGCGGCCTGCTGGTCCGCCTCGCGCCTGCGGTCCTGACGCAGATCCTGGGCGCGGTCCCCGTCGACGTCGCCCTCGACGGCTGAATCGAAACGTTTGCACTTTTTGCCGTGGATTCGGGTCGGTCCGGCAAATCAATGGAATGGGCTCAACTCGCTTCGACGGTCGGGCGCTGGTCGGTCTCCTCGCGATTTTCGCGGCATGCGCGCCGGCTGCGACCGATGACGGTTCGGGAGGGGGCGGCAAGGGCGGCAGCAGCGCCACCGGTACGGCCGGACAGGCGGGAACAGGCAACGGCGGGGGCGTCAGCGGCACGAGCGGCGGCGCCACCGGAGGAACGGGCGCCACCGCCGGCACCGGCGGCAGCGTGAGCACGGGCGGCTCGTCGGGGACGGGCGGATCCGGCGGCGGCGGAGGCGGCACAGGCGGCGGCGCGGGCACGGGCGGCGCGGGCGGCGGCAGCGGCGCGGGCGCGGGTGGCGCGTCGGGTCGCGGCGGCAACGGTGGCCGGGGCGGCGCCTCGGCGACCGGTGGCGGCGGCGCGAGCGGCACGACGGGAACCGGCGGCGCCGCGGGCAGCAGCGGCACCACCGGCAGCGGCGGCAGCGCCGACAACGCGCCCAGCTGCGCACCGGGCGGCCCCGGGATGACCGACTGCGGCTCGGGCAAGGAGAACTGCTGCATGAGCCTCCCGGTCAGCGGCGGGACGTACAACCGCACCTACCGCAACAGCGGCAGCGGGCCCACGGGCCAGGCCGACCCGGCGACCATCAGCACGTTCCGCCTCGACAAGTACCTCACGACCGTCGGCCGATACCGCCAGTTCGCGGCGGCGTGGACGGCCAACTGGCGACCAGCGGCCGGCGCGGGCATGCACGCGTACCTGACCGGCGGCGGCCTTTCCACCACCGCGGGCGGCGTCGAGCCCGGCTGGGACACGACCTGGGCGACCAACGTCAAGCCGACGACGTCCAGCCTGACGGGCGGCAGCTACTGCGATGGAACGCACGCGACGTGGACCGCGGCCGCGACGGGCGGCCGCGAGAACATGCCGATCAACTGCGTGAACTGGTACGAGGCCTATGCGTTCTGCATCTGGGACGGCGGCTTTCTGCCGAGCGAGGCCGAATGGGAGTACGCGGCCGCGGGCGGCAGCGAGCAGCGCCAGTACCCGTGGGGCACGTCCGCGCCGGGCACGATGAACCAGTACGCGATCTACGGCTCGTACTACACGGGCAACTCCACCGGCCTCGCGCCCGTCGGGACGGCGGCGATGGGCGCCGGGAAGTGGGGCCAGCTGGATCTCGCGGGCGAGATCTGGGAGTGGAACCTCGACTGGAAGAACACGTACGTGAACCCGTGCACGGACTGCGTGAGCGTGACGAAGGCGTCCTACCGGATCGTGCGCGGCGACAACTTCGGCGGCTCCGTCAACAACCTGGTTCCCACCGTCCGCGGTGGCGACATCGCGCCCGAGGGCCGCGACAGCAACTTCGGTTTCCGCTGCGCGCGCGCCCCCTGATCGCCTCGTCCGCAGACTGAACGGGTCGGCCTGGCGGGACGCGCGGATCGGCGCCTTCGAATATGGCTTGACTCGTATATGCCTATATGGGTATATACACAGTGTGGAATCTTCGTTCGCCATCATTGCGGAGCCGAACCGGCGGGCCATCCTCAGCCTGCTCGCGTCGTCGGAGCGATCCGTCGGCGAGATCGAACGCAAGCTGCGGATGCCGCAGCCGACCGTGTCCAAGCACCTCCGCGTGCTGCGCGAGGCCGGCTTCGTCGAGGCGCGCGTCGAAGCCCAGCGCCGCGTCTACGTCATCCGGCCCGAACCTTTGATGGAGGTCGACGCCTGGCTGGCCCCTTTCCGGCGCTTCTGGGCGACCCACGTTGATGCCCTCGAACGCCATCTCGACCGGATGGAAAAGGACAAGAAAGGAAAGAACCGATGAGCAACCGTGAAACGTATCAACCGGGTCCCGCGACCGGGGCCGAGGTCAAGAAGGCCGGTGACACCTGGACGCTCGTCCTCGTCCGCGAGCTGCGCCATCCGCCCGCGACGGTGTGGGAGGCGCTGACGGATCCGGCGCAGCTCGCCGAGTGGGCGCCGTTCGACGCCGATCGCAGCCTGGCCGGCGTGGGGCCGGTGAAGCTCACGACGATCGGGGCGCCGGCGGCGTACGCGACGACGGAGACCCAGGTGAAGCGCGCCGACGCGCCGAAGGCCCTCGAATACACCTGGGGCGGCGGCGACATTCGCTGGGAGCTGGAGCCGCTGGGCGGCAGCGGCACGCGGCTCACGCTCTGGTCGAACATCAACCGCGGGTGGATCGCGGCGGGCGCCGCCGGCTGGCACATCTGCTTCGACGTGCTCGATCGTCTGCTCGCGCGCGAGCCGCTGGGACGGATGGTCGGCCCGCAGCTGATGCAGTTCGATGGATGGCAACGACTGAATGCCGAGTACGCGCAGCAGTTCGGCGTCGCGCCCGCACCCGCTGGAAAGTAAGGAGGACGAAACATGGACACCACACTGCCAAAGCCGGCGCTCGTCGCCATCAAGACCACGCCCCGCGCGATGACGATCGCCTACTGGGTCGTCACGGCGCTGTTCAGCCTGCAGGTGGGCTTCACGGCCTACGCGCAGCTGCGCCTGCCCCAGGTCGCCGAGGCCTTCACCCACCTCGGGTTCCCCGCCTATTTCAGGGTCGAGCTGTCGCTGGCGAAGTTCATCGGCCTGGTGCTGCTGCTCGTGCCCGTGCCGTCACGGCTGAAGGAGTGGGCCTATGCCGGCTTCGCGATCGACCTCGCGTCGGCGCTCATCGCCCACTTCTCGGTCGGCGACGGCCCGCAGGCGTGGGGCTGGGCCGCGGCGACCGGCGTGCTCTGGGGACTGTCGTACTACTTCTGGCGCCGCCGTCAGACGTTGAACATCTGACGGCGCCCCTGGGCTGAAGACCGCGCGCGGCGCGAGGGCGCCGCGTGCGCAAGCGTGGCGCGCGGCTTGCGTATTGAGCCGGGTGATGAGGTGGCTGTCCCTGATCACGCTGGCGCTGGTCGCCGCGGGCTGCGCGACGACAACCACTGCGGCGCCACGGGTGTCCACGCCGAACGAGGACGCGGACACTGTGGGCACGGACGCACCCGCTGATCAGCCGAGCGTCGTGGTTGTGGCGCACTCGCCGAGCGACGTGCGGTTCCGAGCCGACGCGACCGACATCGTCGTGCCGCTGCGGCGACCGCCGGGCCGAGCCGTCTCGAACCGCCGCATCTGGGTCAGGCAAGGCATGCTCGTCGGCGCCGTCATGGGCGCCGTCGCTGGCGCCGTCGAGGGCGCCGCGCGCGACCGTCGGGAATCCGAGCCCGGCGCGACCTGCGACCCTTTCGCCTGTGGCGGCAACCAGCTGATAGACCCGCTGGCCTTCGGCGCGATCGGCCTCGGACTCGGCGCCGCGGCCGGCGCCATCATTGGCGCCTTCGATCGACAATAGCCTGCACGTGCTCTGGCGTGATCTCGGCTACGCGGTCGGCGCGCTGCTCTCGGGGTGGACCGCCCGACTGAGGCGGACATATAATGAAGCCCTACCATAGTGGTGGGGTGAACTCATGAAACGAGCTTTGCTGGGGTTGGTTCTGTCGGTGCTGTTCGTCAGCGGGTGTCCGTCGAGCACGGTGAAGTGCGACAAGGCCGTCGACAACATCATGGCGAAGTGCGGAACGTGCTTCGCGACGTCGACGTCGAGCACCAGCTCGAAGGGCAGCGCGAGTTGCCGGCAGGCGCTCATGAGCATGTGCGGGTCCGGAAGCTCGTCGTCCAGCTCGTCGAGCTCGAGCCTCAGCCCGGATGCCTTCCTCGCCTGTGTGGCCAACGCCACCAGCTGCGAGGGCATCCTGCTCTGCCGCTAGTCGGCGCCCGCGCCGTTCTCCAGTCGTGAGGTTTCGTTCGAAGGCCGCGCTCACGCTGGCCACGCTGGGTGTTCTCGTCGCGATCGTCCGGGCCTGTCTTCGCCCGGCCGCGCACGCCGAGCAACAGCAGCAGCCGGCGATCTGCGTCCCCGCGCTGACCCCGCGCGTGGCGCTGGTCGTGATCGACGCGCTCCGCGCCGACACGTTCTTCGGCGACGCGTTCGCGTCCTTTCGCGCGGCTCACCCGACGGCGGCGTCCGGCGTGGTTCGCACCAGTCCGGTCAGCATGAGCACCGCCGGCGTGCGCTCGATGGCGACGGGCACGTTCCCCGATCTCTTCGACGTCCTGCACAACTGGGACAACGTCGCGTCCGGTCTGCCGGGCGTCCCCGGGCTCGCGCGCGACGCCGGGCGCAGCACCGCGATCTACGGCGACAGCATCTGGCGCGAGCTCTTTCCGAAGGGCTTCGTCGTCGCGGACACGGAGGTGAACCTGCCCCGGATCATCTTCTACCTGCGCGCCGAGACGCTGGTGGACGAGATCCGCGTCGGACGGCTGGCCGACCGCCTGCGGAAGGAACCGCCGCCCGACTTCCTGGTCCTGCACCTGGTCGGGATGGACCACGCCGGTCACCGGCGCGGCGTGAAGTCGGCCGCCTACGCCGACGTCGCGCGGAAGACGGCCGCGCACGTGGAGAACATCGTCCGCCTGCTGCCCGCCGATACGACCGTCTTGCTGACCTCGGATCACGGCGCCACCGATTCGGGCGGCCACGGCGGCGCGTCCGAGGCCGAGACGACCGCGCCGCTGTTCGCGTTCGGCGCCGGCATCGCGGCGGGCGCGCGGACGAACGTCAACCAGATCGATCTCGCGCCGACGCTGTCCTGCCTGCTGGGTTTGCCGTTCCCGGCGACCTCGCTCGGACGTCCGGCGGTCGAGCTGTTCGACGAATCCGCGCCGGCGCGCCGGCAGCGCCTGCGCGCCGGACTGGCGCAGGTCGAGACGGCGTGGGCGAAGCCGACCGACCTCGGCGCGGTCAGCCCAGCCGACGACAGCGACACGCGCGCGCTGGATGCGCGCTTCGCCGCGGTCCTGCAGGCGTTCACGCGCAACGTCGCGCGCGGGCGCGTCCCCGTCGCGCTGTGGGGGCTGCTGTTGCTGGTGTTTCTCGTCGCGCAGACCGGCGAGCTGCGGCTTTCTCGCGCGCGGTCGGCGGCGCTGCTGGCGCTGCTGAGCGTCGGCATCGTCCTGACCGGCATCTCCAGCCGTCTGTCCTTCGCGGGCGTCTGTCTCTGCGTGACCGCCACGTTGCTGCTCTGCGCGCACGCCGAGTGGACGCGCAGTCGCTTCTCGTCTCCCGTTCATCGGCTGTGGCTGGTGAGCGCGACGGCCGCCGTCCTCCTGGCGCTCGCCCGGAATCACCAGGGCCGGAAGACGACGCTGCTCTTCGGGTCGCCCTCCGATATCTCGCTGGCCGTCGGCGGCGCCGTGCTGTGCCTGGTGCTGCGAGCGCTGGAACAGCGGCTGCGGACGTCGACAGGCGAACGCCGGTCGAACCTTCTCCTGCCCATCCTCTTCGTCGCCGTGATCGAAGGCGGCGATCCGGCGATCGCGATCGGGAACGGCTTCTTCGTGACCTGGTTGCTCTGGGACGCCGTCGCGGGCTGGCGCGGCGGCGCGGACGACCGTCGCCTGCGCGCGCTCGGGGCGCTGGCCCAATGCGGGCTCGTCGCGCTGTTCCTGGTCCCGCACCGTTACCAGTCCTGGATCCGGGGAGACATCGTGGCGACCGCCGTCGGTGGCGTCGCGGCGCTGGCAGCGCTGTGGTTCATGCGACCGCGCGAGACCTCGCGCTTCGGTTCGCTGTCGCTCCTGCTTCTCCCGGCCTTCGTCCTCGCCGTCTCACGGTTGCACCAGGGCCCGCTCGGTGAAACGGCCGTCGAGATCGGCCTGCTCGCGTCGCTCGCGGCCTTCGTCGCGTCCGCGACGATCGCCTGGCGGCGCGGCGAACCGCCGCTGGCCCGCTGGGGCATGGCGTGCGCGCTCGTCACGCTCTGGTGGTTCCTCTGCACGCCGTCGCAGCGGCTGGTCCTGGGGCTCGCCGTCGTGGCGATGGTCGCGTTCGCCCGCACGATCGCGCGTCCGGTGCGGCCGGCCGTCGCCGTCGCGCTCGTCGGCCTCGCGCTGGCGTTCTGG
>Ga0207701_10002044_pt1 | contig 20900 bp, 17 predicted proteins | sample KBSSwiSSwithPhiX_FD_184294 | JGI IMG/M metagenome (GOLD analysis project Ga0207701, IMG submission 184294) | Switchgrass rhizosphere bulk soil microbial communities from Kellogg Biological Station, Michigan, USA, with PhiX - S5 (SPAdes) (version 2) | ecosystem: Environmental > Terrestrial >... | reverse complement strand
CGCGAGAATGTAGGCGTTGACCACTCAGGTGGTCCCGGTAGGGCCAATCCCGAGGTCGGCCTGGATCAGGGGGAGCGCGACGTTCACGATCGAGGTGTCGAGAACGACGACGAACTGGCGGAGACCAGGAGCCCGAGGGCGACCGAGCGGCGGCGGCGAGCGAGAAAGTGGGGCAGCGCACGTGCGGGGTCTGCTGGAGCTGGGTGCCGGCTCGCCGTGGTCAGGATCTGTGTGGTGGTCATCGTGGCCTGCCTGGTCGTGGTACTGGTCGCGGTCGGGGATGCGGTGGTCGGGGTCTAGCGCCAGCCCGACGCGGCCGGTCTGACGGGACCGAAGGTGGTGGGCGTCTGGGCGGAGAAGTCGCCGGCGTAGTAGCCGTTGTGCTGGTGGATGCGGTGCGGGCGGTAGATGCCGCTCTCTTCCTCGATGATTCGCGATGTAGCCATGACGCCGCTCCCTTCTGTGAGTCTTGAGTCGGTGGTCTTCGTGCTAGTCAGCCTCGTTGTTCGGCGGGTTGGTCGCCCCGGTCAAATCACCGGGTTCCGCGCCCGGGTTTCCCGGTGGTGACGTGGCCGGTCAGGGGGAGGGAAGCGGCGTGCCGGTGCGGACCAAGGTGATCACTCGGTCATGGCGCGGACCGCGGCCGCGGCGGGGCGGACGTCCTCGAGCGGGCCTGGGGGCTTGCGGCGTCGTCGCTCCAGCCCTGTTCGGCGCGGGGGAGCGCCGCCGAAGCCTGGGCGGCGGTTGGCGGTGGGCGGGCGACGGAGGACGAGCGCTGCGAATTGCGCGGGGCGTAACCTCCGGCGCATGAGGACCGGCGATGTGTCTGCGACGCATGAGGTCGACTTCCCGCTCACGGGCGAGGCTGGGACGCAGCGGCGGAGCACGGCAGCGTTCGGCCGCTCGGTGGTGGCTGCGGCTCTCGATGGCGTGGACGCGGTCGGCGCCGCGGCTGCGGCCCGCGAGACCTCCTGGCGCTCGGGCTACCTGCCGCACTTCGCGCGTCTGGTCGAGGCCGGGCTCGTCAGTCCCGACGTGGCGGTAACGATTGCCCGGCAGGGCGCCGACGCGCTCACCGGCGGGATGCGGTGGGTCGAGGACGGTCAGGAGATGGCCCTCGGCGACGCGCCGGTGTTGGACGCACCCGCCCACGAGACGGTCAGGGTGAGTGGGAGCTCCTCGCCGGCCACCCGACTCGAGCTCCCGGTGCGGGGTGAGCTGCTTTCCGGGGACCGGCTCATCGCCCAGGTTGCCGCCTGGGTGTCCGCGGGCGTGGTCGAGCCGTCGGTGGCGACCTCGGTCGAGATCGTCGCCGCCAACCCCGAGTGGCTGCGGCTGCCTGGTCGCACCCTGGTCGCGCTCGGCGTGGGCTCGGAGGTCGGTCCCGCGTCGGTCTTCCTCCGGTGGGGTGCGACAGTCGCGGGAGTCGACCTGCCCCGCCCCGACATCTGGCAGCGCGTGCTGGCCGACACGAGCGAGAGCGCCGGGACCCTCCTCGCGCCGGCCCGCCCCGGGAACGCGCCACTGGCCGAGCGAGCGGGTGTCGACCTGCTCGCCGAGATGCCCGCGCTCGCGGCCTGGATCTCCGCGCTCGACGGGCCGCTGGTGCTCGGCAACTACCTCTACGCCGATGGCGGCCTCAACGTCCGGGTCTCCGCCGCCTCGGACGCGGTGGCGACCCGGACCCGGGAGCATCACCCGGACCTGGTGCTCGGCTACCTCGCCACCCCGACCGACGTGTTCGTGGTGCCCGGTGAGGCAGTGGCCGCGTCGGTCGCGGCGTACGAGGGCCGCTCGCGACTCTCGAAGATCCCCGGCCGCGGCCTGCGCACGCTCAGCGGTGGCCGGCTGCTGCGCCGGGCCTACCTCCCCGACGCCGACCCGGGGCTGTGCGACGCGCTGGTGCCGCAGCAGGGTCCTAACTACGCGCTCGGCAAACGCCTGCACCGCTGGCGCGCCGTCGTCGAGGCCGCCGAGGGGCGGCCGGTTTCGATGAACATCGCGCCGCCCACCCGCACCCGGTCGGTGGTCAAGAACCGCGCGCTCGCCGCGGCGTACGGCGGCGCACACCGGTTCGGGATCGAGGTGTTCGAGCCGGCGACCACGCGGGTGCTGATGGCCGCGTTGCTGGTGCACGACCTGTACGTCGGGCTTCCCGACGTCGGGCATCCGTGGCAGGCCGAGGCGCACCAAGCCTGTCATGGCGGGCTCTGGCGAGCGGCCTTCGCGCCCCGTTCCGCGCTCGGGCTGGCTGCCCTGTTGGGCTACGGAGCGAGCCGGCCATGACCTCGCCGGGTGTCCCGGCCCTGCAACGTGCGTGACGTCCCGCGCGCAGCGCTGAGTTCGGTGCTGGCCACCGGCTCCAGTCGTGGTTCTCGTCGTTGTCCTGGGCGCGGCCGTCGGAGGCGGGACGGCACTTCTCATGCGCAGCGGCGCGAGGACCCCTTCGCCCAGGCCGCCCGACGCAGCAACCGCCCCATCGACCGGCCCCGCGAGCCCACCCGCCGACGCAGACCCGTCGCCGACCTTGACGCCCTCGGCGACCAGCCTCTCCCCGTCGCCTCACGTTCGCCGATTTGTACCGGCAGACCTCGAACGGGGTCCTCCGGGTCGAGCCCACGGCCTGCGACGGGCGGGGCGTCGGGAGCGGGTTCCTGATCGCCCCCAAAATGGTCGCCACCGTCGCTCACGTCATAGAAGGCGGCGTCAGCATCGTCGACACCAGCGGCACGGTAGTCGGTCTCGTCGACGATGAAGAGTAGAGCCTCTACGGCGAAGAGCCCGCCTCGTCAACGATCCGATGCCTCCGCGAGCAATGCGCTGCGCTCAGGTCGGGCGGAGCGCGGAGCGACCTGGAGCAGGCGCAGCCTCCTAGGGTTGCCGCATGACGCGTCCATGCAAGATCGGTGTCCAACTGCCCGAGGTCGAGAGGTTCGTGTCGTGGCCGGAGTATCTCGAGCTGGCGCAACGATCGGAGGAGGCCGGTTACGACTCAATATGGGTGGGTGACCACCTGGTCTACGACCTGCCGGACGGGTCGACGCGGGGCCCCTACGAGGCCTGGACGACGCTCGCTGCCATCGCGGCGGTGACCGAACAAGTGGAGATCGGGCCGCTGGTGGCCTCGACGGCCTTCCATGCTCCGGCGATGCTGGCCAAGCAGGCCGCGACGGTCGACGCGATCTCCCAAGGCCGGCTCATCGTGGCACTCGGGGCAGGCTGGAACCGGCGCGAGTTCGACGCGTTCGGCTTTCCCTACGACCGTCGCGTCTCGCGCTTCGAGGAGGCGCTGGCGATCATTGCCCCGCTGCTGCGGGAAGGGCGAACGACGTTCCATGGCGAGTTCTTCGACGTCGACGACTGCGTGCTGGACCCGCGCCCGGTCCGGGAGGGGGGACCGCCGATCATGCTCGGCTCGCACAGCCCGCGGATGCTCAGTGTCGGGCTCCCAGTCGTGAACTCCTGGAACGTCTGGTGGAGCCGCTACGACAACTCGATCGAGCGATTCGCGGAGATCAAGGCCGAGGTCGACGCGGTTATTCCGGATCGGCGTCACGTGGAGGCAACGGCTGCAGTCCTGGTCACCCTCCCGGGAGGCGCGGGCCGGCTGATGGGCGATACGTACGACGCCAAGGTCGCGACGATCACCCCCGATGACCTCGTCCAGCACGTTCGAGGGCTGGCCGACGCCGGCGCGAGACACCTGCAGCTCGTGCTGGACCCGATCACAGCTGAGTCGATCGACACGATTAGTGCCGTGCTGGCCGATCTCGAGCCTGAGTGATTGCCCGGTGAGTGCCCGGAACGCCTGGCCCCTCGTCGATCCGGAAGGTCCCGGGACGGATCAGCCCCTCTCCGACGGTGGCACAACCTTCGCGGCGATAACTTCTCATCCTGTTGACCGCGCGGATCGCGGCCGTGAGAGCGTCATTCGTCGCGGTCGTGGTGGGATGCCGTATGGGCGCTCGTCGACCAAGAAGCAGGCGTCGCCGCGTCCAACCCCGCGGCAACGGTCGCGCGCTGGCGGAGGCCTCAATCAGCAAGACTCAGCGCTGCTGCCAGCCCCTCGGGGTCGGCGACAGCGAGGGTCGCGCCCGGATGTCGAATGACACCGGTGGTGTCGATGGCTGTCACGGGCTGGGCGAACTCCAGGCACAGTGCCCGGTCGCCGTTGCTGGTCATCGTCACGCCGCGGTCGCTCAGCGACAGATGTGGGGGACCGGCGGTCTTGACGACGCTGAAGTCGCCGGTGACGTGCGCAGCAACGACATTCGCACGCGGGGTCAGCAGCTTCCACGGCCCGTATCGGACGAAGAGCCAGCGGGGGCCGACCTCCACCGACGTCGTGGCCGGGGTGATGCCGAACGGGCGGGCGGCCGCGGCGTAGGCAGGGGAGAAGGCGAAGTCGAACTTGCGGACCACCTCGGTAGGCGGACCCTGCTCAATCATCGGTTTGTCCACGCTCGGCGCATCCACCTCAGGCGCGGGCGAAGACGTGGCGACCAGTCGGCGCAGTGCTGCGCGTGCCAAGGGCCGGTAGGCCTGTGCCGGGACCGCTGACGGACCGTGCACCTGCATGAGCGCACGGCTGCCGCCCTCCGCGGTCGGCAGCACATAGTGGTGCATCCGTACCCGCGCACGCCCGATCGCGACCTCCCACGACCAGACCCGCAGGCCGGCATCGACCTCGATGACCTCGTAGTCGACGGCGAGCGGACCCGGTCCGAGCACGCGGCCGGTGCCTCCCAGCCGCAGCCCGGAGTCGGCGGATCTCACGGCTCGGATCTGCGGCGCCCATGACGGCCACTGCGACGGGCTGGTGAACCGCCGCCAGACAGCGTCGGGACGGGCGATCCCACTCGCCTCAACCAACATGGTCCCAACCCTGACAGACCCCACCAACCAGTACGCCGAGCGGATCTCGGCTCCTTGTACTGCGCGTCCGCCAAGCGGTGGTATGGCGCAGCCCATCGCAGCATTGGCGCGCCGTGCGAATCAGGACCTCGGCGTCCCTCGCTCCGACGTCAGCCGGTGGCATCCGCGGTGCGACCGAGTCGGGAGCTGCACGTCGAGGACCGATCGGTTGCCCGCGCCGACGACTGCACGGGGCCACCCACCCCTCGGAACGCGAGGGGTACAAGGAAGCTCAGCCGACAACGTCGTGGTCGCCTGGATCGAGGTCGGCGAAGGTGCTTCTCGGCGCCGCGTGTGAGGGCGGGTATGGCCGTTAGCGCCCCCCGAGCCTTGCGTGGTCGTGCCTGAGAGGAGCAGGTGCTTCGGCTGTCGCATCGGCACACCGGGACTCGGCGTCCGTGTTGTGGGGCTCGGCGTCCGGTCGATGCAGGAGGGCTACGACGCTGACGGCCGTCACGGCCACGACGGCTGCTGCGCACCCGAAGGCCAGTTGCATGCCGTCGACGAACGCCTGCTGCGCCTGACTCCCGACCACGTGACCCAGCCGCGAGGCCATCGCGAGCGACGAGCGGGCCTGTTCTGCTACCGGCTCAGGTAACCCCGCCGGGTCGAGGTGGCTGCGGTAGGTGGACTGCAGCACGCTTCCCAGCACGGCGATCCCGAGCGCTCCACCCAGCTCTCGAGCAAGGTCGTTCACCGCCGATCCGACACCTTGCTTGGCGACTGGCAGTGCATCGGTGATGGCGGCCGTCGCCGGCGTCATCGCCAGTCCCATGCCGGCGCCCAGCGGAACCAGTCCGGTCAACAGCAGCCAGTACGAGCTCCCGCCGTCGAGGCGAGACAGGACGAGCAGACCGGCGGCAACCAAGGCCAGGCCGAGGACGCTGACGCGCATCACCCCCAGGTGTCCCGCGAGCCGGGGTGCGATCACGCGCGCGCTGGGCATCAGCGCGAGGGCCATCGGGATCAGGCTCACGGCTGCCACAAGAGGGCCGTCGCCACGCACGAGCTGGAGGTACTGGAGAACCAGAAAGACAAAGCCGAAGAACGCGAAGAACGCGAAGCTGATCGACAAGGTGGCGGCCGTCAGGGCCCGGTTGCGGAACAGCCGCGGGTCGATGAGCGGGTTCTCTCGAGTGAGCTCCCAGCGGACGAATCCAACGAGGATCAGAAGTCCGATCCCGATGCCGCCGAGGGTGTGTGCGCTGACCCAGCCGTAGCTCGGCGCCTCGATGACCGAGTAGACCAGGACGCCGAGGCCGGCGACAGTCATCAGCGCACCGACGAGGTCGAGGCGCGGAGCCCGGGGGTCGGCAGACTCCGGGATGACCCGCAGGGTGCCGATGATCGCGATCACGGCCAGCACCGCGTTCAGGGCGAACACCGACCGCCACGACCACACCTCGAGCACGACACCGGAGGCCAGCAGGCCGACGATCGCGCTCGCACCAGCGACGCCGGCCCAGGCGCCGACCGCTCTGGTCTTCTGCTCGGGTGGGAAGGTGCTGGTGATGGTCGACAGTGTCGCCGGCATGACGAGTGCGGCACCCACGCCGAGGACTCCGCGCATGGCGATCAACCAGGTGGGATCGCTGATCGTCGTGGCAGCGATCGACCCCGCGCCGAAGATCACGAGGCCAGCGAGCAAAGCACGGCGACGACCATGGCGGTCGCCGATCGCGCCCCCGAGGAGCAGCAAGGCGGCGAACACGAGCGCGTAGGCGTCGATGATCCAGGACAGCTGGGTCTGGGTGGCGTGGGTGTCGCGGGCGATCGAGGGGATTGCGACGTTCAGTGAAGCCATCGCCGAGACGACGGTGGCGAGCGCGAGCATGATCACCGGCAGCGTCGCGCGGTTCGCGAGCCGCCGGTCGTCATCGTGGGTGACGGTGGACATGGCAACCTCCGGGTCGAAAATTCATTGACGTTGAATTGAAGGTCGCAGCCGGGCCGGCTAGATTTCAACCATGATGAATAAACCCGAGAGCGCGGCGCGTGGCAGGCGACCCGGTCGGCCCGAGACCCGCGTCGAGGTGCTGGAGGTGGCGCGCCGACGGTTCCTGGCCGACGGCTACCAGGCGGTGACCATGCGTTCCATCGCGGCCGAGGCTGGGGTCGATGCTGCGCTGATCAGCTACTACTTCGGCTCAAAGAAAGGCCTCTTCGGGGCGGCGATGGCCTTGTCCTCCAACCCACCGGAGGTCCTGCTCGGAGCGCTCGCCGGGGATCCGGAACACCTGCCGGAACGCGTGTTGCTGGCGCTACTGCACGCCTGGGACGACCCCGAAGGCGGCGATGCGCTGCGCGTCATGGTCAACGCGGCCATCCAGGAACCCGACCTGGCACGACTGCTGCGAGAGGTCCTCGAGCACGAGATCGTCGACCGCATCGCCGAGTACCTACCGGGTCGTTCCGCGCGGCTCCGCGCGGCCGCGTTCGTCACGCAGCTGGCCGGCCTCATCTTCGCGCGGTACGTGCTCGCGGTGGAACCGGTCGCAACGATGAAGGTTGATGAATTAGTTCGCCACCTCGCCCCGGGCCTTCGTGCCTCGTTGCACGGTCCACACCCGGCGGGAGCCCCGCGCACCGATCCGCGCCGGAACTGACGACCGGATAGTCCCGCCCGGCTGGGACGAGGCCTGCGGGGCCACGCTCAGACGTGGTTGAGCACGTGAGACGTCCGGCCCGTCGGTCAGCGTCAGCGCCAGCCCAGCTCCGGCGCGACGTACCTGATGATGCTGTCCAGCAGGTGCGCGTTGTAGTCGACGCCGAGCTGGTTCGGGATCGTCAGCAGCAGTGTGTCCGCAGCGGCGATCGCCTCGTCCCCGGCGAGATCCTTGACGAGCTGGTCGACCTCCCCGGCGTACGTCTTGCCGAATCGGGCTGCGCCGCCATCGATGAACCCGACCTGGTCCGTACTCCGCGACTCCGCGCCGAAGTACGCGCGGTCGGTGCTGTTGACGATCGGGAAGATGCTGCGGCTGACCGATACCCGCGACTCGCGCTCGTGGCCGGCTTCCTTCCATGCGTCCCGGAACATCTGGATCTGCTCGGCCTGAAGCTGGTGGAACGGCACGCCGGTGTCCTCGGTGAGCAGCGTCGAGCTCATCAGGTTCATGCCCTGCTGTCCCGTCCAGACGGCGGTCTTGCGTGTGCCGGCACCCCACCAGATCCGGTCCCGTAGGCCCGGCGACTGCGGCTCGATACCCAGCAAGCCGGGCGGGTTGGGGAACATCGGCCGCGGGTTCGGCTCGGCGAACCGGTGCCCGTCGATCACCTCGAGGAACACCCGGGCGTGCTCGCGCGCCATGTCGGCGTGGTCGTTGCCCTCACCCGGGTCGTAGCCGAAGTACTTGTAACCTTCGATCACCTGCTCCGGTGACCCCCGGCTGATGCCGAGCTGCAGCCTCCCACCGGCAATCAGGTCAGCGGCGCCGGCGTCCTCGGCCATGTAGAGCGGGTTCTCGTAGCGCATGTCGATCACTCCGGTGCCGAGCTCGATACGACTCGTCCTCGCGCCCGCCGCCGCGAGAAGCGGGAACGGCGAGGCGAGCTGCCGAGCGAAGTGGTGCACGCGGAAATAGGCGCCGTCCGCGCCGACCTCCTCGGCCGCGACCGCTAGGTCGATGGACTGCAGCAGCACGTCGGAGGCCGTCCGCGCCTGCGAGTGCGGTGAGGGGTTCCAGTGGCCGAAGGACAGGAAGCCGATCTTCTTCATGTTTTGACAACCGGCGACTCCGACACCTTCTTCCCACAGCTCACTAGACGCGAGGCTTGCACCGCAGCGAGCGCAGGCCCCTCGAGCCGTGCTAGCCGGTTGGCGTGAAATGACGCACCTCTCGCGAGCCGGTAGCAGTTGTTCGCCTCTCGTCGCCCCTGCTAGGCCGCTGCTGGACGCGGCGTCACTGTTGATCCGGCTACCGGAACCCGTGCTGCCTTTCGCTTTGGGGTGGGCGGTAGGCCTCGTGGGGACCTTCGCCCGATCGCCCAACCGCGACCGCGGAACCCGACCATCACGGTGGGCATCCGCGGAGCCGTGGCCAGGAACAGGAACGGGGATGTCGTCCGGCGGGTGAGAGTGGAGCACCCCATGTTCACCGCAGACCCGGCCGTCTCCTGTGCCCGGCGTAGTCGCGTTGCTGCTGTCGACGGGGCTGGTCCTCGCGCTCGACTGGCGGCGAAGCTGATCCGGGGCTGACGGTCGGCTTTGGCAGTGCGGGGAAGCCGCGGAACGGGATCTAGGTGATCGGCTCGCGGTGCACCCAGTCGATGAGCTCGTCGGAGGCGAGAGTCCGCACGCGGGCTGCGTACCGGGCGAGGTCAGCGTTGTCGAGGACGTCGCGCCACTGGCCACTTGTGCCGCGGCTGAAGAATGCGGCGGGGTCGATCCACAGCCGACCACCGCCGGGGACGGTCGTGTCGGCCCTGCTGCGCATCGAGTCGAACGTCGCCGCTTGGACCAGGCGGGGCCATCGGTGCTCGTTGACATGGATGCCGAAGCGGGCAGCCAGCTGTCGCATCTGGCCCTGCAGGTCGTCCTTCAGGTCGTGGTAGTGCAGGTGGACGACGTCGAGCTCGTCGGCGGCGTCGCGGAAGGTCTGTAGGTGCTCGACGGTTCGCCGCAGCGAGGACCCGATCTGCGTCGACGGCGTGTCGTCGTCGACCCATTGCCAGAAGCGGTTCCGCTCGCCGTCGGGCCGAGGCGGCTGTCGTCGCAACGGTCCAAGCTCGATTCCGTCGATCGCTGCCGCCCGTTCGCGGGCTTTGAGGAACGCGCCGACGTCCGTGTTGTCGATGTGGTGGTCGATCGAGAACGCGACGTCGCGGGGGTCACGCCCGACGCAGATGTAGGTGACGCTCGGATCGTGGGGTATCCCGTCGAGCGGCGTGTGGGTCTTGATGAACCGGCGGTGCGACTGGGCTTGCAGGTCCGCGAACACCTCCGTGCGGGCCCGGGTCACCATGTCGATCCACGGCGAAAGCGTGTCCAATGGGAGCGTGAGCTCTGGTTCCTGCAGGATGAGCAGCGCGCAGATCATCTGCGTCCACGTCGTCCCGCACTTCGGTGGCGCAGCGATGATGATGTCGCCGGGGCGAAGTTCGAAGCCGTCCCAGCGGTTGCTGTCGTAGAGAGTCCCCTGGTAGCGGCGCACGGCCGCCATCCTCGCAGCGGTTCCGATCCGGTGAGACCCCGAGCTCCACCGTGCACGACATCTCGGCGAGGGTCCCCGGTCGTCACCGGCCGCTGCACACCAACCCTCACGGGGACTGCACTACACAGCCGTGGCCGCGCAGCTCTCTCAGCGAGCAGGCCCGCCAGGAACCGCCTAAGCCGACCGAGCTCGTGACGTGGGCACACGAGGACGCTGTTTTGAGCGTGCCCGCGTCGCGCGCGGCGACTCGAGATTCATGTCGGGTCGATGTTGGTGTTGAAGCGGAAGCGGTTGTCGGGGTCCCACCGGCGCTTGAGCGCCAAGAGCCGCTCGTAGTTGGTGCCGAATGCCTCGTGCACGCGGCCCTCGCCACGGTCAATCACGTTCGCGTAAACGCGACCGCTGGCGAAGGGCCGAATCTCGTCGAGCGTGCGGCGTAGCCACGCCTCGTTCTCGTCGTCGCGGGCGGGATCGCCCCACTGGGCGGAGATCACCAGGTTCAGCTGCGGCGCGCGGTGAGGGAAGGCGGTCGCGTCCTCGGCCAGGCGGCCGGGGGCGTCGCCGTAGTACTCGAGCATCAGCGCGCTCAGCGGTGATGGCCGGGTCGCCGCCGCGCTACTCAGCACGTCGATCGCCTCCGACGGAAGCCGCTCCAGGAAGGTAGAGCGCCAGCGGTAGCGCATGCCGAACGGGAAGGCGGCATCCAGAATCGACTGCATCTGGACGTACGGCAGCGGGGCGAACAGATCGGCGATCGGGGCACCGAAGCTGCGCACCGGCGCGAGCACCGCTTCGGCCTGCTCGAGCGGTCCGCTATAGCAGCCCACCAAGGCGACCACCGGAGTGCCGTCGGGAGCGCTGAGCAGGGCGCAATAGAGGGTGAGCTCGTCGGGTGCGGTGGGGACGAAGTCGCGATAGAACGCCACCACCTCGGCGGCGCGCTCGAGCGGATGCAGCAGCATCCCGCCCATCACCTGCGGGCCGACCGGATGCAAGCGGTACTCCAGCGAGGTGACCACCCCAACATTGCTGCCGCCGCCACGCAGCGCCCAGAAGAGGTCAGGGTTGGTCTCATCGCTTGCGGTTCGCAGCTCGCCATCCGCAGTGATCACGTCGAGCGAAAGAAGGTTGTCGCAGGCCAACCCGTGCCTGCGGACCAGCCAACCCACGCCGCCACCCAGCGTGAGGCCCGCGATGCCGGTGGTCGACACCACACCGCCCGTAGTGGCCAGCCCGAACGCCTGCGTCTCGCAGTCGAACTCCGCCCACGTCACGCCCGGCTCGGCGCGCGCTGTGCCCCGGACCGGGTCAACGCGGACGGCGCGCATCGCCGACATGTCGAGCACGACGCCACCGTCGCAAAGCGCGTTGCCGGCGACGTTGTGCCCGCCGCCGCGCACCGCGATCGGGGCACCTGTCTCGCGGGCGAAGCGCACCCCGAGCAGCGCATCGCTAACCCCGGCGCAGCGAACAATCACGCCCGGTCGCTTGTCAACCATCCCATTCCATATGCGCCTAGCGGCGTCATAGCCGGGCGAGCCGGGCCGCAAGAGCTCGCCGCGCAATCCGGACTGCAGGGTGGCGAGTGCGTCCCCGGAGACACCTGCCGCAAGCAACGTCGCGGTCTCGTCGGATGTGGCCATCAGGCACCCACTTAACGAGTTTCATCTAATCGGCAAATCGCACCATCCCTGTGCGCGAGAAGTCAAGGCGCCCCACGAGCTCAGAGTGCCGGCCCTGGCGTGATGACGGCGCTCTGCGTCTGTCACATCGCTCACGGGCGGGCCCGCCGAGGACGGCCGGATCAGCGACCAGCCGGAGGACGAGCAGCTCGAACATCTCCGGGCTTATGCGCTCTGTCGGCGAGCGGGGCCGTTGGCGGCGCGGCGGGGCTCGGGCGAGGGCGTCGAGGTTTGCGGTCGGCTTCGGGCAGCGCGTGTAGGTATTGCTGGGTGGTTTGGATCTGGGCGTGGCCCATGCGTTCCATGACGGACTTGAGGTCGGAGCCTTCGGCGAGCAGCCAGGAGGCGTAGGCGTGGCGCGGGTCGTGCATCAGGACGCTGAAGTCGACGCCGCTGGCTTTGACGGCGGGGAGCGGGTCGCCGGTGAGCGGCAAGACCCGGGGAGCACGCGGCTCAGGCTCACGGCCGGAGCGAAGGTTCACTGCGCGACAAGCAGGTTGCCGACCACGAGCTCGAAGAGCACGCTGAGGCTGAGCAGATCATGAAGGACCTGGACGGTCTTGATCCAGAGGATCCGGAGTCCGACCGTCTCAGCAAGCTCATAGAGGAGGTCCGTCATCACATCGAGGAGGAAGAGACGGAGGCGAGAAGGTGCTGCGCGCGAAGGCAGTGGCTCCACGCGGCCGCATTCTTCCGCACCCGACAAACCGCCCATGAACAAGCTTCTCGGTCCCGGCACGTCCTTGGTTGACCGGTGGCGCGATGCGCTGTCTGACCGTGCGACGTGAACGGCACGTGACCTGGCGAAGCTCGTCGTCCGCGCCATGGCCGCCGCGGGAAGTGGCCGGGTGCTGTTGACGTTGTCCATAGCCGCCGTGCCTCCCGTCCCCTCCAGTCGACCTATAGCGCCTCGAAGGTCGGGCGGACGTGGAAGACACCGCGCTGGGTCCTATGAAGGACAAGAACGACGCGCACGATGTCGCTCGGCACGGGCGCGCGCCATCAAGGAGTCGTCCTCGTGCGGCTCCACCCGTAAGGCGTCCTGAGCGTGAGCGAGCCGCTGGCGGTCTACCGTCGCAAGCGGGACTTCCAGCGCACCCCCGAGCCAGCAGGGGAGGTCGCAACCGGACCTGCCGGGTCTCGGTTCGTGGTGCAGCGACATCGGGCCAGCCGGCTCCACTACGACCTGCGGTTCGAGATAGACGGGGTCCTCGTGAGCTGGGCCGTGCCGAAGGGTCCGACCCTCGACCCGAAGGTGCGGCGGTTGGCCATGCGCGTGGAGGACCATCCGATCGAGTACCTCCACTTCGAGGGCGTGATTCCGGCCAGGGAGTACGGCGGGGGTGACGTCATCGTCTGGGACACGGGCACCTGGGAGCCAGTCAGGACCGACGACCCACATGCCGCGGTCGAGGCGGGTGAGCTGCACGCCGAGGTGCACGGGGCGAAGCTGTGTGGCCGACTCGTGCTTGTCCGTCGGGACAGCAACGACGGAGACGCGTGGATGCTGCTGCACAAGCGCGACGAGTATGCCGTCGAGGGCTGGGACCCGGAAGACCACCCGCGCTCGGTGCTCAGCGGCCGCACGAACGAGGAAGTCCGGGCCGATCCCCACCACGTATGGCATTCCGACGCTCCGGCCACCGAGGCGAACGTCTCGCTGCTGCCTGAACCGTTGCCCAATGCCGCGATCGACGAACTGGAGGCGATCGGGAAGCAAGGAACCTGGCAGGTGTTCGGCCGTGGACTGAAGGTCACAAATCTCGACAAGGTGCTGTTTCCGGGACGCCCACCGGTGACCAAACGCGAACTGCTCGCCTACACCGCGCGCATCGCACCCGTCGCGCTGCCGTATCTGGAGGGGAGGCCACTCAACCTGCACCGGTACCCCGACGGCGCCGGCACGGCAGGCTTCTGGCACAAACAGCGCCCCGCCCACGCACCTGACTGGGTCGGCTCCTGGGACAACGACGAGGCCGGCGAGGGCGAGAAGACGACGTACGTCGTGCCTGACGAACCGGCCGCACTCGTATGGGCGGCGAACTTCGGGGCGCTCGAGTGGCACCCGTGGACGTCACGAGCGCAAGCCGTCAACGAACCAACCTATGCGCTGATCGACCTGGATCCCGGGGAGAAGACCCGCTGGGACGATCTGCTGGTGCTTGCCCGGCTGCACCGCACAGCGCTGGACCACCTGGGCATGACGGCACGTGCGAAGGTGACAGGTCGCCGAGGCATCCAGATCTGGGTGCCGATCGTGCCCGGCTACTCCTTCGACGACACCCGCGACTGGGTGAAACGGCTCTCCCGGACAGTGGGCAAGGTCGTGCCTGAGCTGGTGAGCTGGAAGTGGGAGGTGCAAGCCCGCAAGGGGCTCGCCCGACTCGACTACACCCAGAACGCGATCAACAAGACACTCGTGGCGCCTTACTCGCCCAGGCCCGCGCCCGATGCACCTGTCTCGGTGCCGATCACCTGGGACGAGCTCGAAGACCCGGAGCTCCGACCCGACAGATGGACCATCCGCACTGTGCTGGACCGTCTGACCGAGAAGGGCGACCCGTTCCGCGCCCTGCTCGGCACTGCACAGCGGCTGCCCGACCTCGCGTGAACGCGACGATCGGCCCCGGCGCCGCCTCGTTCGCGCGCCCGCGGGCGGATTGGGGTCTTGTAAACACACGCCTCGATCCGGCACCGAGTACGTCTTCGCAACGTCTCGGAGAGGGGGCGGGGTCGAGACCCCCTTGCGGTCTCGACCCCTAGGTAGCAGCACCTACGCGGAATCCGCTCACCATGCTCGCCCGGTACCCGTCCACACTGCGTTGATGCGGCGGCACATCGCGGTATCCGTCGATCAGGGTGCGGGATCTTTGGCGTTCGCTTCCGCGACCAGGTGGGCGGCAATGTCGTGGAGCTTGGTGTTGCTGGTGCTCGAGACCCGGACCAGGTACGCGAAGGCACGGTGCTCGTTGAGACCGTAACGCTGCATCACGATGCCGGTCGCCTGGCCGATCAGCTTGCGCGTCTGCAGCGCGGTGTCCAGCTGCTGCTCGCGTCGGCTGCGGCCCAGGGCCAGTGCGGCGTGGGTGGCGAACAGGTCGGCCATATGCCGGGTGTCCTCGCCGATCGTCTCGCTGATCGTCGAGTACATGTTCAGGGCACCGAGGGTGTGCTCGTCGACGTAGAGCCTCAGGGCGAACTGCGCGAGCACTCCTCGTTGGGTGGCTTCGGGGATGAACCGCGGCCACCGTTGGTCATGGTGCAGGTGCTCCACGACAGTGACGTCGCCGCTGTCCAGGCTGTGCACGCACGGTCCCTCTCTGAGCTCGTACTGGAGCTCGTCCAGCTCGAGCACGAGGTCGTCACTGGCGGCTCTGGTCTCGAGCCTCCCGTCACGATGCGCGATGGAGATGCTGACGTGGTCGATGTCGGGCAGCTGTGCTGCGGCCACCTTGACGATGGAGTCGAGCGTTGCCTGGACGTCACGGGGCGCATTGAACTCGCGAGCCGCCTCGGCCATCGCCGAGGCGACCGACACGTCGCCGGTGTTCACCGTGTCTCCTGCGTTGTCTTCAGTCGCGACGCTCGATGAGACACGGAACGGCTGGAAGGGGCAAAGCCCCTGCGTCTGGGCCGCGTCTTGACCCGCCACCGACGCTACACCTGTGGAGGTCCCCGAGAGGGTCGGTCCTCGAGCCCGTGTTCTCGAGCCCGAGGACCTCAGCGAGCCGGATTAGCGCTGAAACCAACCACTGTGCGGCCAACGTAACCCGGAAACGCCCATGGCACGCTGCCCAGGAAGTCTCGCGATCCGCCGTAGCAGAGGTTTGGTTCCATCCAGGAGCGAGGACGATTCGGACCGCCGACGTGGGCCGCCCCGCCGCGTGAGGGGTTCGGCACGCTAACGGCCAGCACCCCAGACCCGAACGGGTGCGCGTGTCTTGCACACCGGCAACGCGAGACGGGCATTTGCCCTGCCAGTCCCCATGTGTGACGGGTCCGGCGTACGTTGACGAACATGACCGAATCTTCCGCGGACGTGCCCGAACCCGACGTGATGGAGATCTACGAGGACGCCTCCCCCGACTCACTCGCGTGCCGCGTGTGTGGTGTCCTCGTGGCGCGGCGCGCCGGCTACCCCAAGGTGCACTGGGACTGGCACGAGGCGTCCAACGGGGCGTGACTCAGGCAGGCAGCCGCCCGTGCCATCAACGTCACGGCTGCGGGGCCCCCTTCCGTCGCGCACGGACCAAGCGCAGGGCGCAATACGCCAGGGTAGGCATGCTGGCTTCAGTGCGGGGTACCAGAGGTCATGAGCACGCAGCGCAAAGGACGCAGGATCGAAGTCGAGGGCGTCCCCGAGGAGGAGGACCTCTCGACGGCTGACGCCGAGGACCGCGTGGAGCTGGATCCCTCGGATCAGGTGAACCGCCCGGATCGCCCCGGCCCACGCGATGCTCGGACGGACGCCGACCCGCCTGGCTGAGGGTCGTAGCCCTACTCTTCAGTTCAGTTCAGTTCAGGTCCGGGGCGGGGGGCCCTCGGCGGGAGCGGACGCGAAGAGGTTGAGCCCGAGACGTTCGGCGAGGTACTTGGTCGCGAGCTGGCCGCGGATGCTGTTGCCGGCTGCGTCCAGTGGCGGTGAGTACGTCGCCAGCCCGCCCTTTCCGGGGGAGACCGTCACGATGCCGCCGCTGACGCCACTCTTGCCCGGGACTCCGATCTGGTAGAGCCAATCACCTGACAGCTCGTAGAGTCCGGCGCTCGCCATCACGGCCAGCACTCGTCGGCAAACGCCGGGTCTGATCACCGTCTCGCCGGAGATGGGGTTCACGCCGCCGTTGGCCAGGGTTGCGGCCATCACTGCCAGGTCGTGGACGGTGACGTCCAGTGAGCACTGGCGTGTGTAGATGTCTGTCGCCTCGTCTGGGTCGAAGTAGAGCCGCTGGTAGCTCATGAGGAGATGCGCGATGCCCTGGTTGCGCATGTTGGTGGCTGACTCGGAGGCGTAGACCTCGGCATTCATGGTGAGCTCGCGGCCCGCGAACATCGACAGGCGTTGTCGGATCGACGCCCATTTCTCGTCCGACGTGGCGCCCGGCGCGAGACTGGTGGTGGCGATCGCGCCGGCGTTGACCAGTGGATTCATCGTCCGCTCACTGTTGAGCTCGACGGCCATGAGCGAGTTGAACGGGAAGCCTGTGCTGTTGACGCCGAGTTGTAGCCGAGCCTCTTCGTACCCCAGCGTGTCGCAGACGAGGGCGAACACGAACGGCTTCGACACGCTCTGTATCGAGAACCGCGCAGTGACATCGCCGATCTCGAACGACCGACCCCAGGGTCCGACCACGGCGATCCCAAACAGATCCGGCGATGCCTCCGCCAGCACGGGAATGTAGTCCGCGACGGTGCCGCTGCTGTCGCCGCGGTAACGCTCGTATGCCTGGGTGACGAGCTGCCGGATCTCCGCCGTCACCGGGAGATCGCCAGTGGACACCCGCGGCGGCGTCGTCGTCTCGTCGAAGGGGAGGTCCTCGTGCATCGTGAGCTTGGTCATCGAGTCTCCATCGGCGAGGTCTTCCGCAGCGTACGGCAGGGGGGAGCGTTCTCGGCAACGCCGAGCGATCGTCCTTCGGGGGATGGCGGGTCCCGGACATCATGTGCGCCCCGGGGAACGAAAGCGCCTACCGGAACAGCACTCGGTGCATGTTCTGCTCGAGGTCCGTGCGGGGGTTTGCGGACGAAGCGGCCGAGCGCCACGCCACGACGCCGTCGGGCCGGACGACGACGGCACCCTCGTCGCCCGTGCCGAAGGTTTTCGGGAACGACTGCGCGCGGTCGACGAGCGATCCGTCAGCCGCGACCCGATGCGCCACGAAGGGTACGTCGAGGTCCTCGGCGACTCGACCCGCTGCGTCGCACCACGCTTGTCCGGCGGGTCCGGCGAGCAGCACGAAGCCGCGCGCGAACACGTCGAGGATCGAGGCCGGGGCACCGTGCAGCTCGACGGCTAGGTGCGGCGCACGAGTGCCGGGCCGGCCACCGGGGTCCCGCGGGTCGACCACCGGCAGGTCGTCGTCCCGGTCGTCCAGCACGGCCGCGGATCGATAGATGGGACCGAGCTCGATGGAGGCGTCATCGAGCGGGGCCGCCATGTCGTCCCTCGGCAGCGAGGGGTCGACCCGGAGGACGTAGCGCGTGTACGCCTGCTCCACGGTCAGGCTGCTCACCGATCGCCGTTCGACGTCGTAGGTGTCGAGCAGCGGCGACCCCGCCGTGCCCTGCAGCACCATGGCGAGCTTCCACGCCAGGTTGTGCGCATCCTGCACGCCGGTATTGCCACCGAACCCGCCGTTCGGCGGCATGGCATGGGCGGAATCCCCAGCCAGGAAGACGCGGCCGGACCGGAATCGGGTGGCCACCTCCGCCGAGGCATTCCACGGCATCATGTTCTCGATCGTGATCGGGACCGCGTCGCTGCCGAGCGCGATGCCCACCAGTTCGCGCGCCCGTTCTTCGGTCAGGCCGGTGGCGACGTCCGTGATCGGGTGCGCCGGATCGCCGAGCGCATTGATGGCCAGAAAGCCCCGGTCGAATGGCTTCTCGAACCGGAAGAACCCGCGCAGTGTCGGGTTGTTCACGTAGATCACGCTGAGATTGCGGCCGCGCAGCAGGCCCGTGACATCGGCCCGGAAGTAGATCGTGATGCTGCGCGAGAAGGTGCCGTGGCCGTGCATCGCAATGCCGAGCCGATCGCGGGTGCGGCTGTGCGCGCCATCGGCGGCGACCATCCACGGGGCGCGCACCACGGCTTCCTCGCCGGAATCACGATGCCGCAGCGTGGCGGTGACGCCGGACTGGTCCTGGGTGAACGAGATGACGTCGGTGGCGAACCGCAGGTCGGCGCCGAGCTCTTCGGCGCGTTCTCGCAGAAGCGGTTCGAGCAGGCTCTGCGAGATGAACACCCGCTCGCACGGACTGACGTCGCGAATCCCTTCGTTCAGGTTGGCGATGAAGTGGGTCAGTTCGCGGCCGTTGAGCGTGTCCACGGCCATGATGGCGCCGTCCTGCACGAACTGCTCGCCCGACTTCTCGCGAACAATCTGTTCGATGCCGACGCTCCGCAGGATCTCCATGGTCCGCTGGGTGATCTGCGCCGCGCGCGGGTGGATCGCGGTTCCGCGGTGATGCTCCACCACGGTCGCACGGACACCCTGGTGGGCCAGCAGCAGCGCCGTCGACATGCCGACCAGGCTGCCGCCGATGACCAGAACATCACATTCGTGATTCATGATTCATGATTCGTGATTCTTGAATCGTGAATGGTGAATCATGAATCGTGAATGGTTGTTAATCCTGATTCGGAGCTCCGGGGTCGCCGTGTCTCCAATCACGATTCACGATTCACGATTCACGAATCTACTTCGTTTCGTCCCACACGACCTGGGCGTTGTTCTTCACACTGTCGCCGAGGCCCGCCGAGTAGCCGGGATATTTCGCCGGCACCTTCCAGCCGGCAGCGAACTGGGCGACGGTCTGACCGCTCATCTTCGCGGCGCGGACGGCGTCCACGAAGTCACGGATGAAATCGGCGTAGGTCTGGAGGTCAGCCAGGGTGGTTTGGGCGGGGGTATGACCGTTGATGAGCGTGGACACGTTCATCGCCGCCAATCCCTTCGCCGCCGCGGCCACTGTCGCCGGGTAGGCGACGCCGCTGCCGCCGTTGTTGCGGTCCATGATCGGCAGCCCCTTGTTCGCGAAGACGTCGCCGACGTGCGCGATGCCCAGGGCGGGGAAGATCACGAAGGTATCGCCGCCAGTGTGGGCGCGTCCGTAGTAGCGCAGTTCGACCCGGTCGTTGCCTGTGCCGATCGTCAGCTCGCGCGTGTACGTCCGCTTCGGCAGTCCGCGTCCACCGTGCTCGGAGTAGATGTTGTTACTGGGAGACGAGGCCAGGCCGTAAACCTGCTTGACCTGCTGCATGGCCAGCTTCGCATTGGCGTGCGTCACGATGTCGACGTTCGGCGGGAACTCGACGTTGCCATAGGCATGATCGAAATGCGCATGCGTGTTGATCAGCGTCGTTACCGGCTTGCTGGTGACCGTCTTCAGCTTGTCCAGAATCAACTGGCCCCAGCCCGGGAGCCCGGAGTCGACCATCACCACGCCAGCGCCGGTGACGAACGCGGCGACGTTGCCGCCCGCCCCGCGGATGACGAACAGGTTGTCGCGCACCTTCTCCACGCTCAACGCTTCGAGCGACGGCTTCTGCGCGAGCATCGCGGCAACCGGATCGGCGGGAGCCTGCGGCGCCGCATGCAGTCCGATCGCGACGATGGCGGTGACGACGAGCCCGGCGAGCAACGGTGTACGTTTCATGAATTTACGAATTGACGAATTGACGGATTGACGAATTGATTGTGGAATTGCCGACTGCTGCGCACTCGGGGTTTGACGAGCCCAGGTGGTGTATCCCGTCGCCGGCGAAGGGCCAGCTCCTCGCCTCCGCTGACTCCAAATTCGTCAATCCGTCAATTCGTCAATTCGTCAATTGCTTCCGTCGAGCCCGAACGCGAGCAACACGTTGCCAGGCCGGCCGGCGATGCCGCCGTATCCCGAGTTGATGAACAGCATGCCGCCGGCGACGATTGGACCGGCGCCTTCGAGGCTGGCGCCAGCGGCCTTGACTCCGTTCACCGTCTCGAAATCCTTGTTCGTGTCGTAGACCCAGATCACGTCGCCGTTCGCCGTGTTGTAGGCCCGCAGGCCACCGTCGATCGATCCCGACAGCACCGCACCCGGAATCAGCGTCGTCGCGCTGCCCTGGGCGGCGCTGCATCCACGCCCGCCCTTGCACAGCACCGGCTGCGGTGGTGCCGACCAGACGATCTCGCCGTCGGCCATTCGCAGCGCTTTCAGTCCACCTGGCGTTGGTGATTGCATGTCGCCGACGCCGATGTACGCCGTGGTGCCGTCACTCGACGCGCCCCACTGGCCGCCGAATCCGCTGCCGCGGCCGAAGCGCGTCTGCCAGACGATCGCGCCTTCGTTGTCGGGATCGAGCGCGAAGGCCATGCCCGACTTCTGTGGCAGCACCAGGCGATCCTTGCCGTTCACCGTGACCAGCGTCGGCGGGGCAGAAAAGTCGAAG
>Ga0207701_10002039_pt1 | contig 20934 bp, 14 predicted proteins | sample KBSSwiSSwithPhiX_FD_184294 | JGI IMG/M metagenome (GOLD analysis project Ga0207701, IMG submission 184294) | Switchgrass rhizosphere bulk soil microbial communities from Kellogg Biological Station, Michigan, USA, with PhiX - S5 (SPAdes) (version 2) | ecosystem: Environmental > Terrestrial >... | reverse complement strand
TTATTTAAAACGCGCCCTTGGCGAACAATATATTATTATAGATGCTGAGGACGGGTTAAAGGGATTACAAAAAGCATTTGGCGCCATTCCTGATCTGATTGTGAGCGACTGGATGATGCCGGAAATGGATGGCATCACCATGTGCCAGAAACTAAAAACAGATGAACGCACCAGTCATATACCGGTAATATTATTAACAGCTATGGCCAGCGACAATGCAAAGCTGCAGGGACTTGAAACAGGGGCGGATGATTATCTCACAAAACCATTTGATAACCGGGAACTGAACATCAGGATAAAGAACTTGATTGAGAACCGCCGCCAGATGAGGGAGCGTTTCAGTAAGGAGATGCTTCTCGGACCAAAAAAGATCACTGTAAAATCCATGGATGAGAAGTTTCTGCAGAAAGTTATGGAAGCTGTTGAAACCAATATGGGCGATCCGGACTTCAGCATGGAAAAATTCGGCCAGCAGGTTGCGCTCAGCAGGATGCAGCTTCACAGAAAATTAAAGGCGCTCACTGATCAGTCGCCGGGTGATTTCTTAAGATCAATGCGTTTAAAGCGCGCAAAAAGATTGCTGGAATCACGGGCAGGCAATGTTTCTGAGGTAGCTTACGAAGTTGGCTTCAATAATCTATCCTATTTCTCCAAATGTTACAAGGAAGAATTTGGTATTTCACCGAATGAATCGTCTTCCTTAAAAGAAAATACCATCTGATTTTTACAATGTTACAATTCTGTCAGTCAATGTTACAGTGTTACTGTAACTAATCAACTGGTTTTCAATCGTTCTCCAAAAAGTTACTGTAGTGTCATTCAATGTTACCTACGTTCTAACACAAGGGTGTTTTGCGGATGTATGTTCGCATTGTCGAAATCAAAAACTCAAAAAAAATAAAAAACAAAAAAATGAAACAGACAGCATCTTTAATCAGAAAATTTTCTTTCGTGGTATTATCAATTACGCTTGCGCTCGCATCATGCAGCAAAAAAGATTCAGGTATCGCAGCATCTAACGCAGGTCCATTTGCAGGACAGTATCTTGTAGTGGACGAAGATGAATCATATACATTAAAAATAGAAAGCGACGGTGGAAGCAGTTTCAAGATCACAAACTTTGGCGGTTTTATGAATGTGCCAGTGAAAGCCAATGCTAATGGTAATGTACTCACCATACCTACACAGACCTTCAAGAATCCTAATGGTCACACCCTTACCGTATCCGGAACTGGTAGCCTTATTACCAAAGGCGCAAAGGACGACACCATTACGATCAGTTATACAATTTCAGGATTCGCCAACTATAGCGGCGACCTTGAAGGTTCAAGACAATAATATTATTCACCCACATTTTCATGGACACACGGATACAGATTGGCCCCTCGGGGGCCTTTACTGTTTTATGGCACATAGCATTTGCAAACCTTTGCGCCTCTGCGATTCTTCGCGTCTTTGCGTGAAACCTTTTGCGTGAAACCTTTATGCTTTGGTGTTCAGCAGTTCCGTCACTTCAACTCCCAAAACTTTGGAGATCCTGAAAAGTGTTTCCAGGTTAGGTTGTGCATCGTTGGTGCACCATCGTGAAACTGCTGCCGGTGTGACGCCCATTTTGTCTGCAAGCCATAGGTTGGTTTTATCCTTTTCAATAAGAACGATCTTGATCCTGTTTAATCTTTTTTTCTGTGATACCATATGTAACAGAGGTCGAGGTGATAAAGGCGGCAACTAACAGAATATGCATCAATAAACAAGGATTCCAAATATTTCATATAGTATGAATATATTTTACTTACTTGCAGATATAATTCTAGCTTACCCCGTCTCAATGAAAAAGAATAAAACCCGCATACGCAAGCCCGTTATGAAATGGCAATCGGGCGATTACCAGCGTACGCAAACCATCAAATTCGAGTTGCCTCTTCAATTTCTTATGCTCTGCAGACTTGCCGGCATGTCTCCGCAGCAGATCCTCACAGATTTTATAGATAACCTTTCACGCGGAAGCTGGAAGCGTGAGGGAAGAGAAAAAGCCAGGCAATTACTTGCCACCTATTTCATTGAACATGGATATGGTAATGAAATGTATTCCGGGGATGAGCTAACCTATATGTTCTCTGAGCTGGATGCAATGGCTATGCTCTTTCCTAAAGATGGCGAGCCACAAATGCTTGATGCTTATTCATTATGGCGCGAACATCAGCAGGAATACTGGTTTAATAAATGGTTTAACCGTCAAGTACTTCCAAAAACCGGAAATCATCCACACAAGGGAATAAATTTCAATACGAAGATTATATAATACCCTGCTAATCAAACTACTATTCACTGGCACCGTTTTCGTCTTAATGGGTAGACCCAAAAACCGATTTATGAAAACAACAAACGCCTTCAATAAAATAGCCCTCGCAAGCAGGATGCTTACGTTGATTGCAGGTTTGTTCATATTCATGACAGGTGCTGCACAGTCAGGATCTGGTGGAGTAAGTGGCGGTGGTGGAGGAAAACTCGATTTCAATAGTCCGCAATTGATCAGCGGCACTTCAGGTGCTGATGGAGCAGTTTATCAATTCTCAGACATCGGTCTGAACCTCGATGCAAGAATTAAAATAACGGGTCGTTCAAACCCGCAGGTTTACCTGAAAGACATTGATCTTACTTCATCAGGTTTTGATAAAGCCTGGCAGCCCCAGGTAGGTTTTAATAATAACAGCATAAGTTCCCCTGGTGAGTGGTGGATGGACTTCGAAGTAACCTTCGTGGAAAAAGGAACCCCTAAAGCAGCAACTATTGATCAGTTTGATCTTACAGCTATAGATATTGACGGTAATGGCGACTTGATCCGTGAGTACGTATCATTCTACGGCCTTAAATCTTATACGATTGAACAGAGCTCCATTCTTTCCATCTCAAACCTTCTGAACATTCTTAATGGCATCACAAGTGTTGTTGGCAAAAGATTCGATGGGCCTACCCTGAACTTTGTAAACATCGATACCAGCGGTACATCAGTAATGGTTACTACAAATTACCAGAATGTGCAGAGTTTCACAATTCGTGCAGGCGCGGTAGCAAGTGGATCGAACAGCGGAACTGAACGCATGTATTCTTTGTACTACCAGTCTTTCTCTTATACTCAACCCTCACAAGCTACCCTCCCGGTAAAACTTAAATCATTTGACACTAAATTGAATGATACTAAAGTCCAGATCGACTGGACAACTGCTGAAGAAATAAATTTCAGTCACTTTGTGATCGAGCGTAGCACAAACGGATCAGATTACAAAGAAATAGCAGTTGTATTCGGTGAAACTGATCCAGGTAATAAGGCGTATATCTACACTGATGTGATCAATACGAAAGCTTCAGGTCTGATTTATTACCGCCTTAAAATGGTTAACCATGATGGAGCTATTAAATATTCAAATGTCAGGATCGTGAAAATGAATGTTACGAACGAAACAGTGACTGTAACAACTTATCCAAACCCGGTAACAAGCGAATTAAGAATAACAATCCCTGCAAACTGGCAGAACACAACTGTAACCTACGAATTGTTCAACATGAACGGAGTAGCGGTAAAAAAACAGATCAACCAGCATGCGAGCCAGACTGAAACTATCGCGGTAAGCAACCTTCAACCAGGTAATTATGTTGTAAGGCTTATTGCTGGTACCCGGTCAGCAGTGCAGATGATTGCAAAAAAATAATTTTTCAGGGTCTATTACAGGAGACAGGCGCGAGCCTGTTTTTTTGTTTCTACTCATTAACTATAAAATCAACAGCTGCTTTCACATGAAGCATTGTAGTATCGAATGAAGGAACAGGGCATTCTTCTTTTTTAATGAGCATGGGTATTTCTGTACAACCGAATATTACTCCTTCAGCTCCCTCCTGCACCAACCCGCCGATGATCTCCAGGTATCTATGCTTCATTTCAGGTGTGAATATATTCCTGCACATCTCTTTTAAAATTGAATCATGAATAAATTGCCGGTCATCTTTATCCGGAACAATCGCTTCAATATTCCTGGCAGCTAATTTTTTCGTGTAGAAATCCTGCTCCATTGTGATCCTTGATCCCAGCAATGCAACTTTGTCCAATTTAGCTTCAGCGATATTTTTTGCAGTCGCATCTGCAATGTGAATAATTGGAATGTTAATTTTCTCCCGGATGTTATCAGCAATAAGATGTGGAGTATTAGCGCAAAGTATTAACCCTTCAGCGCCGGCCTGTTCGAGTTTCATGGCAATGTTCACGAACTTTTCTGAGAGCGGTTTCCATAAGTTCATGTCTGTCGGTGGCTGAAACTCATCAAAATCAACTGAATATAATATGAGCCTCGCGGAGTGAACCCCGCCAAGCCGTGCATTCACCTGTTCATTGATCATCCGGTAATAATCCATGGTAGATAACCATGACAATCCGCCAATAAGGCCTAGTGTTTTCATCTGGAATATATTTATTATCAGCAGCTATGTCAATTTTCATATGAGTATCAAAAGTAAATAAAAACCCCTCCTTCCGGAGGGGTTGTGCATTGCATTCAATAATAGAATCAATCAATGTTCACCTTAACTGTGGGACGTTCAGCCTCCGGCACCAGCGGTAAACTCACCTCAAGCACTCCATCCACATACTTCGCTGTGATCTTCGAAGCATCTATGGAATCACTCAGGCTGACTGTTCTCGAGAAACCTCCACGGGAATATTCCCTTAACACCCAATCGGGACGGGGAAAATCGGTGGGAGGCTGATAAGAAACGGTAAGCTGGTTACCCTTCACATCAAGATCAAAATGCTCTTTGATCCGACCCGGCGCAAACACAAGCATCTCGAAGCTGTGTTCGGTCCTGTAAATGTTTATCGATGCTCTTTGCATCGAACGGGTAAACAGGCTTCGTCCCCTGTTCCCGTAATCGCCTTTTGCGGCGCATGCATGTTGATTGTACATGACATTTGATTTTAAATGAAAAATAAAAATCCGGCCTTTAGCGGCCATGTAGTAATTTAATAAATTAATAGCTAATCATGCACATCCAGCAGGAAGACAACTCAGAACGCGGATCCTTTTATTTCGAAGAAAACGGGAAACGTATAGCGGAACTGGCATACACATGGCGAAGCAAAGATGTGGCCAGCATCGATCATACCGAAGTAGATGAAAAGTTCGAAGGCAAAGGTTTAGGTACATTACTTGTGGATCATATCGTTTCCTTTGCAAGAGAAACTGGTATTAAACTGATAGTATATTGTCCGTTCGCAAAAACTGTTTTTGAAAGACAAAAAAGTTACGAAGACGTTCTCGACATTTATTGATCATGCAGTAGCTGCATGATCGCAGCAATATGGTGGTCGTCGTGCTCTGCAACAAAATATAAATAATCCACCAAACGCATCGGACTCTTCAGCCGGGGATGCAGCGATGTGCGATTGAGCATTTCTTCATCACAACTATAAATTGAATTCAATATTTTTTCTCTTTCAATATTAAAAGAAGAAATTAACCCGTTAATAGTTTTGGCATTATGGTTCGCTTCGCTGGTTCTCCTGTTGGTGATGTCCGCCGCTGTTAGTATCTCTTTTTTATTTTTATAATCTTCCCACCTGTTCCACCATAATTCTTCAAGATCATACAAATGACCTAAATGTTCCTTGGCCGACCAGCCATTCTTTGATACTCCGGATTTTGCTTCATCGGCATTTGCAAAAATTTGTTGCAGCCTTGGTATTGCTCCCTGTAGTCTGCTGTAAATAATTGGGAACATGCCTGCATCGAAGTTAAATTCCCATTTACGATTCAGCCAAAGTGTCTGGTTGACCATAATAAATTTATTTTGATAATAACTGGTAATTCTTTTTAAACTGGTGTGGCGTGCATTTAATAATCTTCCTGAACTGTTCCATGAAATTCGTTTTATTATTAAATCCTGACTCATAACAGATATGCTCAGCACTCAGATCAGTTTCCATCAAACGGCGACACGCATATCCTACCCTGATCTCATTGACAAAGTGAGTAAAATTTTTTTTAGTACGTGTTTTGAAATACCTGCAAAATCCTGAATAACTCATATTCGCCAGCTTTGCAATGTCTTCCATCTCTATATCTTCCCTGAAGTTTCTCATCACATAATCGAATACCCGGTTTAACCTGTCGCTGTCTTCACTGTTCTGACCTTTTATTTCAGGACTCGACAACAGATCATATTCATCTGAATCAGCAAGCATATTCAGTAATCGCAATAAACTGATCAAACGGTCCATGCCATTCAGCGATGTCATTTCATTCATCAGTTCACTGATCTTTTTCTTTGCTTCACCATTTACCTGTATTCCCATCGATGATCTTTCAAACAGCATTTTAATTTTCTGCATTTCCGGGACAGATCCGAAATCTTTTCCCAAAAAATCTTCCCTGAAATGAATCACCAGAGAACCGCCTGTTGCATCCGCATCATCTTTCCTGTACAAATGCGGAAGATTGGAACCGATAAAACAGAGATCCCCTGTTTCGTAATCAGCCACACTATTCCCTATGAATCTTTTACCCCTTCCTGCAATAACCAACACTACTTCATACTCCGGATGATAATGCCAGGGCGTTTCGAAATAAGGCGTAAAGAACCGGTCGGCCATGAACGACGACTGCTCAGAAAGTGGTATTTTCTGGATCTGGGGGCGCATATGATTATACCTGCAAGTTAGTAATTACCAAAAGGTCATGTTAAAAAACCTTTCTTTTTTGATCTAAAACCGGATAAAACCAAATATTGATTTATTCATCTTTACAACCTCATCAAACGATAAAAACACCACATATGCCATATGCATCCATCAGCGCAAAACAAAAGGCGCAATACGAAAAAGACGGCTATCTCATCGTAAAAAATTTTCTGAATGGTGAAGAAGTGAAATTGTTATTTGGACTTGCCACCGGCGATGACACCATGAAGGATCATGCATTCGACCTCAATGACCAGAGTGGCAAAAAAACAAAGCTCACACTTTGGTTCACACCTGGTGATGATACATTCGGCCTCCTCACACGAACAGAAAGAATGGTGAATTCCGCGCAGGCATTGCTTGGTGAAGGTGAGGTTTGTCATTTTCATTCAAAGCTTATGCAGAAGGAACCCAAAGTTGGCGGCGCATGGGAAGTGCACCAGGATTATGGTTACTGGTATAAAAATGGATTTATTTTTCCTGATGCGATGCTGAGCATCATGATCGCGCTCACCGCAGCAAATAAGGAAAACGGTTGTCTGCAGGTGCTGAAAGGTTCACATAAAATGGGAAGGATAGAACACACTTTTGCCGGCGAACAGCAAGGAGCTGACCAACCATTTGTTGATGAAGCCATGAAAACATTTGAAAGAGTGTACGTGGAACTGGAACCGGGAGATGCTTTATTCTTTCATTCGAACCTCCTGCATATGTCCGAAGCAAATCTCTCCGACAAGCCTCGATGGTCGCTTATTTCATGCTATAACATGAGTTATAATAAACCATTCAGGGAAAAGAATACCTCATGCATAACGCCGGTGAATGTAGTACCGGATAATATATTGCTGTCTACTTCTGCAAAAAGTTTAGGTACAGGTACAGACTTTTTAAGTAAGGAAAAGGAAATTACATTGAATGTAAAATAATATCCGCTGCCGTCTGCCGATTCTGAATTACTGCTTTTGCACCTGGAATACTTTTAGGATTCCGTTGATCCTTACATGCACATAGTAAATCCCGGCCGCGGAACCTGAAGGGAAAGCGTATTTCAATCTTGTTTCACCTTTTCTGACTTTATCCTTTGCGGTCATCATCCTGTTTCCACCAGGTCCAAAAAGTACTACTTCTGTTTCGGCATCCTCAAGCATCACATATAAAAACTCCATTATTGAATGTGCAGGATTGGAAATAAGCCGCACCTGGTTTTGGGGCAATAATGAATTCTGAAGTACGACTACAGGACTATAGAATTTCTTTTCATTTGCAGCGACTGAAATTATGCGGTAATAGATCACTTTAGAAGTGATACCGGATACATTGTCGGCCAGTTTATAATTAACAGAGATGTCGTTATTACTCTTCAATTTGGCAACATCAGTAAAAACTGTCCCGTTTATACTTCTTTCAGCTATAAAATGATCAAGCTGCTGGTTGCATAATTTCTGCCATTCAAGCGATGCTATACTGTTCATGATCTTTCCTTTTAATCCCACACTGCTGCATTCCAGAACAAAAGCAGCACACCGCCAGTCGCGTTCGGTTGGACAGTATCCGTTCACAGTTCTCTGAACAGTTGTAATGGACCCAGGGGTCATATCCCCACTTGTGCTGCCATTGGTTCCCATATACCTTGATGTTCCTTCATTCGACGAATTATTATTGTCGAAGAAGTTATCGAGTCCGTCACCATCGGTGTCGATACCTGTCAGCACTATATTATCATCATTGGTAGCATTAAAGTTCAGGTCATTGCCTTCAATAAAATCGGGGTAACCGTCGCCATCCGAATCGATATCCCTGTAATCCGGAATTAAATCCCCATCTGTATCTAACGGATTGATACCATTCCCCCCAACACCAACAAAGTTGTCGTAGGTATTATCAAGGCCATCTGCATCACTATCTACTCCCGAAGGAAAAGTAAAAGTGGCAGTAGTCTGCGCTTCTATATTATCAGGTATTCCATCATTGTCGCTGTCAATATCAAGGTAATCCGGAATACCATCCTTGTCGGTATCAAAATTATCATTCACCCCATCTGAATCTGTATCTGCAAATCCACTGAAATTGATATCAAGGAAATTCGGCACTCCGTCATTGTCGCTGTCTGCTCCCGGATCAAAATTATCGTTGATACCATCACTATTGATATCTACATAACCCGGGTAATTGGTGTCGCGGTAATTTCTTATTCCATCCAGATCATGATCACCCAACGCGGCGCTGAGATTTGATTCAACATAATCAGGTATTCCATCACGGTCGTTATCAATATCCGGGCAACTGCTGATGTTTATATGTATGGTAATCGTATCCGAACAACCTCCGTTAAGTCCATATGCATAGATTGTTCTTGTTGTAGTGACGGCATTTGCAGGATTGTACAGGTTTGCTGTAATGAATGGAGTTGTTGTATAGAACCTGTAGCCAGCATACAATGTTGATGGAAGCATTACAGATGTTGAAGGACAGGTATTGATAAGCAATGTATCGTTGGGAACATAACAGGTTCCTCCTATCGGGTTGACCAATGCCCCTAAAGTAAAACATCCCGCCGTGGACACGCCGCTTGAATCTGCCAGGGCTACAAGCGATGTGGTTCCCACATAATTGATCCTTGCGCTGTTACTGAGTCCCGATGTGCACCCTGATATCGAGCAGGAAGGTGTTACGTACACATCAAATTCAACATAACCACTATCAGTAACCGAACTTGTTGCCGTTATCGCACCACCTGTTGTGCTGTTTGCACCGGTGCCCACACGGAATACCACCCGGTTGTTGGTAAAATCATACTCACTTTGATCATCAGCGCTGGCGTCAGTTTTTGCAACACCATTTATTTTGAGCGTTCCTGTCTTATATGTCGATCCGGCAGGAATATTATCATAAACAATGGCATTGGTTGCACCATCCACACCAATGTTCTTGTAGTCGAGCCTGTATCGTAACACATCGGTGCCAACAAGCGAACCACCATTCAGGTCGGTTGATGATTTTACAAATTTCATAGAAGGGTTGAACTGTGACACTGCGGCAGAGATCACATGCACCAGGTAGTTTTCATTCGGTGATGAAAAACGTACCACTGCATTTGTCTGGTTGTTTCCAAGCTTCGCGTTTGATGCGTTGGGAAGGTCAATAATATCCGCATCGTAACCAAGTGTATTATTATGCGCCGGATTTCTTGTTGTTACCACCACACCCTTATAACTGATAGTACTGTTCCACATATCTGCAACATTAGAAACAGGTGTTGCAGTAAGATCATAGAACGGTCCTGCGCCACCCTGCTGAAAGCTGTATGCATCAGTGCTGACACGGTCTCCATCATAAACAACAGCACCGAGTTCGCACGTTACCGGACCCGATGGAGGGGTAAGAAACCCGGAAATAGGTACGTCTACGTTTCCGCTACCTGTTTTAACAGCAGCATTACCATCATACACGGTAAGGTTACGTATCGGGGATGATGCATTGGTGTATGCCACCACGATCGTCCAACCACCATAGGCATCAGTTATTCCTGCAGGGGAAGCGATATTACCGACGATGTAAGTACCGTTTGCACTGGAAGTATTGATGAGCGAAGTGATATCAGCAAAGCATTTAAAACCACTATGCACATAACCTGCGATCAGTGTACTGTTATGATAATCGTTTTGCGATGATGTAATGGTTGTATAGGATGCCGCACCCGGTAATTTTAATTTACATTGTGTTTCACCAGTGATCCAGGCAACGTTCGAACCACTCGCACCCTGTCCTGCTCCCCAATACAATCCTGCCCATAATACCTGCGAACAGGTCGGTAAATTTAAATTGGCAGAAGAAGAGTTGAAAGTAACGCCATCTACCCCAACAAGATTCATATCAAAAGAAATATCCGTACTGTTTGCGGCATTCTGGTGCATTTCAACAGCGATCACGTTGTTGCCGGCAGAGAATGCTGATGATGGAATAGAAAGCGATATCGTTGTTTCCACTGCGGCAAGAGCAAGCGTGCTGTGCGCCATAGCACCTGCCGGCAGATTTGTTCTGTTCACTTCAACACCATTTACATACACCACAAATCCATCATCATAATTCAAATTCATGGTGAATGAAGTGTAAAGTGCCGGATTGGCAATGTTGATAGTTTTCCTGAAATAAGTGGTAATGTATTTGGTGAGTGCGCTGGGTCCATAGCTGACCACAGTTGCTTCGTCGCCATCTCCATATCCTAACTGACCTGGGCCCGACGCCCATGCCGCATCGGAAAATGCAGAGGTTTGCCATCCTGCAGGCCGTGTGTTGTTATCAAGATATTTCCACGTTGATCCATAATCGAAGATTGAGCCATCTATATCAATATTTACACCTGGACCTCCATTGTTGGATCCTGTTCCTCCCGGAGGAGCTTCAGTTGTAAGTCCGTTTGATGTAATGATGTTATTTGAAACGTAAAGGATGTTTCCGCGTACTGATGGGTTTGAGTAACGCAAGCTGAATGGACGAATGATTTGCGCCGTCAGGTTGTTAAAAGCTAATAAAGGCAAAACCACTAAAAGTAAAAGTGGCTTCATAGGGTTGGAGTTTAGGGTAAAGACAATTAAAATTAATGTACAATCACCTGTTTTACAATCTTTGCACCCTGTTGATTTCGGATTTCACAAAAATAAACACCTGGTATAAGACTAAATTGTTCACTAACAACGCCTTTCAATTTATTATATTGTTTCTTTGATACTACTTTCCCATCCTGGGTCAGAATTCTTGCATTTACATCAGCTTCATTCGTTGAAACTATCCGGATCACCACCTGTTTATCCGATGATGACATGATGCTCATGGAAAAATCCTTAGCATTCTGTATGTTGATTTTTTTTGTTTCAAGTATTTGTTGCTTTCCGTCAATGTCTTCCTGCACAAGTCTGTAATAATTTAATCCCGCAAGTGGGTTAATATCCTGGTAGGTGTATTTATTTTCCTGCTGCGGATTTTCTTTTGCGGCAACAATTCCTAATAAACTGAATTTAATACCGTCTGAAGATCTTTCAACTCTGAACTGCTTATTGCGCGATTCGTCTGTGGTAATCCAACCCACCAATACGCCTGATCTGTTTTCGTTCAATGTAAAGTTGATAATTTTTACGGGAACTACTGCTGAACTTACTACCGTAAAATTGTCCGTTACGCAGTTAAAGTTATCAGTAACCGTATAGTTTACCGATCCAGCTGAAGAAGGGGTAATGCTAATTGATGATGACGTTGCGGATGTGCTCCAGCTATAGTTGCCCGGCCATGATGCGGTTAACGTTACAGGCGTACCAACTGTTGTGTTTATAGTAGAGTTTAGGTTCACATCCTTCAGAATGGTAAACTTATCCGCTATGTTGCCATCTCTCCGGATGAATTTAGCATCGAGCCTGTTGTTGTTTATTTCAAAATACAGCATACCGCCATCGTCCTGTGAAAAGGGAAACGCATTATGAGGATATCCTGCCTGCACTCCACCATCTGCTCCTGCGCTACCCGCTACAACATATACTGTTCCATGATTAAATTTTCCACTGTTATAGGTATAGGGACATGAGCTTGCGCTATTGTCATACTTCGCGCTCGACTGGCTCGCAGTATGTAGTGATGCATTAAAATCAACTTCACTTAAATTCGGATTTGCCGCAGCAGCCTTGTAATAACTTTTAAGCAGGTACGATCGTTCATAATCATGACTGTGACCGTTGATGATCATATCAACACCATTACGTTCAAGTATGCGGATAAATCTTTCCCTGATATTGATGAGTTCCGTTTCTGAATCGGAATTATGACTTCCTTTTGTATAGGGAGGATGATGCCAATAAGCAATGGTCCATTTTTTTGTATTCGCTGCAAGATCAGCTTTTACCCATACCGCCTGTGCGCCTGTTGTATCATAAATACGTGTTGATGAATTTTCATTTCCATAAGCATCCAGGGCCAGAAAGTGAATATCACCTATGTTGAAAGAATAATATGCTTCTGTTCCTGAAGAAGTGCCCCCTATTTCTGCCGCGGTTGGATTAATGAAAACATCATAATAAGGAACAGCATGGTCGTTTTGGCGTGTCGCATTGTTTGCATAATCGTGATTGCCGGGCGTTGCATACACTTTATGGTTCTTTAATATGGATGATCCATAAGCACCAAAAAAATTAGCGGTATATTCTGCATCAGTTCCTGCATCATATGCATTGTCGCCAAGCAACAGCCAGGCATCTGGCGCATCGATACTATTTGAAGTGAGATAAGCCCGGTATTGAGAAAGTGTTTGGGCCTGAAATGAATTGTCGTTTCTGCCGCAATCACCGAATGCTGCTATGCGGATCTTTCTTGTAGTATTGGCTGGAGGAAGCGTAGTAAAAAATTTCTCGTTATCAGCAACTCCCATGTTAGTTGTATTACCAATACGATAATAATATTTTGTGTCGGCTGTAAGGCCGGTGATGTTCATGATATGATCCGTGGTACTCGTGGCGTCGGATACAATAGTGGGATAGGTTCCGAATGTTGTGCCCAACTCGACGCGTGAATTTGAAGCTACGGAGGTTTTCCAGCGGATGGTAATGGAATTCTGATTACCCATCTGCAGGTAAGGTCCGCGTGTAAGCGTAGCAGCAAATGCGTCGTTGCCTACAAGCTGCAGATCAAATGAAATATCAGTGCTCGTAATGGCAGCCTGGTGAATTTCAACAGCGATTGTGTTGGATCCTGCAGCAAATGCAGAGGTTGCCACATTGAAGGTAACTGTACCATCTTCGATGGCTGATGCTGCAAGAGTAGATGATGTAATGGCACCTCCTCCCATGTTATCTCTTCCCACTTCTGTTCCGTTCACATATACTACATAGCCATCATCACGCATTACTGTAAAAGTAAAATTGGAATAAATGGAGGGATTGGCAATAGTGATCGTTTTGCGGAAATATGTTGTGATGTATTTGCTGCTTGAGTTGCCACCAAATCCTACAATTGTGGTTTCATCACCGTCGCCATAACCGAGCTCACCATTGCCTGATGCCCAGGATGCATCGTTAAAGGCTATGGGTGTCCACGCACTACCCTGGTTGGTTCCATTATCAAGATATTTCCACGAGCTGCCGTAAGAGATCAATGAAGTCTGAGCATAAATGCCTGATGAAATAAACAGGCAAAATATGCCAACCAGCAACAAGGGTAACTTATTAAAGTATAGCATTTACATCAAAGGATATTAAAATCAATGGTAAATACGTTAAAATATAGATTTTATTGCGTGATCCGGGGAACATACCTAAATTTCGAATTGTACTTAAACATATTATAATCAAATGCGTATAAGGGTTTTTTGGGTAATGGCTGTGATTTCTGCCCTGGCTGTTTCATCACTTTCATTCAGGCCTGAAACCGGTGCAGTTGAAAAGTTGTTTCATTTCCAGGTCATCAGCGTATTGCATGAACTGGAACATTTTAGTGAAGATATTGAAAGGCACGAAAATGCCGATGTTCTCCAAACACATTTTATTTCATCCCGCCTTGCTTACAAACGGTCTTCTATTCTTATCGATTATTTCTTTCCTATTCTCTTTAAAAATATTAATGGCCCGGACCTAAGGTATGCCGAAGATGACAATCCAGATCTTATTCATGATCCCCATGGCTTCCAGGTGATGGAAAGAATGTTGTATGGGAAGCCCGATCTTACCCAGCTTAAAAACGAATGTGATGCATTAATTCAAATATTCAGAAGTATAAATGAGCAGCCCGAACTCTCGTTTAAATTCAGGGATGAACTGGTATTTGATGCGATGAAATCCGCGACAATAAGATTGGTGGCACTTGGTATAACGGGGTTTGATTCTCCCATAGCGTTAAACTCAATAGATGAATCTGTATCTGTCCTGGCAGGATTGGAGGATATTCTGAAACTGCATGATCAACCAAAAACATTGCAGCTAATAAATGGATCAAAACAATACCTGTTAGGGAACAACAATTTCAATTCATTCGACCGATTAAAATTTATAAAAGAGTTTGCAGACCCTGTTTATTCCTCGCTGTCAGCATCAATCCTTTCATCTGGTTATTTATTGCCGATTGAACGGCGGCCACTTAACCAGATGAGCCAATCAATTTTCTCAGATTCATTATTCGATATTAATTTCTTCTCACCAAATGAGAGATATAAAATGAATACAGGGAGGATAGCATTGGGAAAGTCGCTGTTCTATGATTCTATTTTCTCAATGACAGTTAAACGCACCTGCGTTGGTTGTCATAATCCATCCAGATACTTTACAGACGGATTAAAGGTGCCTACGGGGATCATCTCATCAGTTAAATTAAAACGAAATACACCTACCCTTCTTGGTGCCGCTTTTCAAACAAAATTCTTTTACGACTCACGTGCATCAACTCTCGAAAACCAATTGAACTCTGTTGTTCATAATGTTGATGAGATGAACGGATCTTTGCGGGAGAGCATCGAACGGATCCAGGAACGCAAAACGTATAGTGATGCTTTTAAAAAAGAATATCCGAACGACAAACAGCCGGTTACTGAATACAATATCGCCAATGCGATTTCTTCATATATACGTTCTCTTTCCACATTCAATACAAAATTTGATAGATATATGAGAGGAAAGGCAGAGCTCACAATCAATGAGAAGAGAGGCTTTAATTTGTTCGCAGGAAAAGCGAAGTGCGCGACCTGTCATTATATTCCGCTGTTCAATGGACTTGTTCCTCCGCAGTTTTCCGAAACGGAGTCTGAGGTGCTTGGCGTTCCTGCATCCAGGGGATCTTCCATTGCTGACGATGATGAAGGAAAATATACTTTCACAAAATCGCAGATACATAAGCATGCTTTTAAAACGCCAACATTGCGTAATATAACGCGCACTGCTCCCTACATGCATAATGGCGTTTACAATACGCTTGAAGAAGTCATGGATTTTTATAATAAAGGTGGTGGGGTGGGACTAAATATTCATCTCGATAATCAGACGCTTCCCGCAGATCCTTTGAATCTCAGCAAAAAAGAGATAAAAAGTATTATCGCTTTTTTAGGTACCCTGAACGATTAACAGCCGGAAGGCAGTTGGTAATACTATACTTATCTTTACCCAATTATCAGCGTCAGCCCGGCAATGTGATGAAAAACAGGACAAGACTCATAATCATACTCGGTTTACTTTCAGCGATAGGCCCTTTTTCAATCGACATGTATCTGCCGGGGTTCCCGGTAATAGCGGCAAGCCTTCATACCACACCTGAGATGTTGTCGTATTCTCTTGCCAGCTATTTTATCGGCATCTGCGCAGGACAATTATTTCTCGGTCCGCTGCTCGACCGCTTTGGAAGAAAACGCCCTCTCTATGGTGGGTTGACGATTTATATTCTTTCTTCTATCGGATGTGCATTTGCACCCACCATTGAAATTTTGATTGTATTAAGATTCTTCCAGGCTGCTGGCGGATGTGTGGGGATAGTTGCGCCGCGCGCAATAATAAGGGATGTGTTCCCGGTTAAAGAGAATGCTAAAATATTTTCACTGCTGATATTGATCCTCGGCGTGTCACCGATCATTGCGCCGACAGCAGGTGGATACATCACCGCACATTTTGGATGGCACAGCATATTTATTTTTCTTTCAATGATTACTTTTCTTATTCTGCTGGCAGTAATCTTTTATTTGCCCGAAAGCAAGCAGCCCGACCCCTCATTTTCATTAAGGCCCAAACCCATTCTTGCAAACTTTAAGAAAGTAATTACGAATCCTCAATTCTATACTTACGCACTTACAGGAGCAATGGCTTCAGCAGGATTGTATGCATACCTCGCGGGATCACCATTTGTATTCATGGACCTATATCATGTAACCGGGCAACATTACGGATGGATATTCGCCATCATTGCCGCAGGATTGATTGCAAGCAGCCAGCTGAACAACATACTGCTAAGAAAATACACGAGCGGACAAATCATCCGGGTAACACTTTCACTGCAATGCATCATTGTATTAATTCTTGTGTTGGGAACATACAATAACTGGCTTGGACTCTATGGTACGATCACCTGCATATTTTTCTATTTGTGCTGCCAGGGATTCAGTTTCCCGAATTCTTCAGCTTTATCGATGGCGCCTTTTACAAAGGAAGCGGGCAGCGCATCAGCATTGATGGGGTCCATCCAGATGGCACTCGGTGCAGGTTCTTCTGCATTGGTAGGTTTGTTGAGTAATGGGACAGCTATTCCCATGGCGGCTGTTATGGCAGGATGTAGTATAACTGCTTTTATCATTCTTATGATCGGACGCAGAACCCTTATCGATAAATGTGAGATTGAAGATGTGAAAGAACAGAGTTTCGAGTTGATAGAAAAGTATTAAACGAACCTGATATTTCATCAGTTTCAATATCCAATAGTCCCGCTGGCGCCATCAGGCAAAGAAACCAGGTACGCTACCAGGTCTGATAGTTCCTGCGTCGACAATTGCTTCTCTAACCCAGGAGGCATCAGCGAAACCGTTCCCGGCTCAATGGATATAATTTCATTTCGCTGTACACGTACAGTCGGGCCCGGTCCTTCAGCAACAACAATTACATCCGGATATTGTTCCCTGATTATTCCTGTATAAGTCTTTGTTTTGGTAACGATCTTACTTGTTTCATGTTCACGTGCAAAGCTGGCGCTGGGAAACATGATCGCTTCGAGTATATCGTGCTGCGACCTTATCTCGCCGATATTGGTCAGATCAGGTGCAAACCTGTTACCTTCATTCGCAATCGCATGACAGGTAGAACACGTAGCCTTCCCAAAAAACAACCTGCGCCCTTCACCAACATCTCCCTTTGACAATGACGACTCTGCAGCCTGCAGTTGTGAAAGCCTCGCCGCATTTTTTTGTTTTAAAGTATTTAATACGGGATCGGCCGATCTTTTAACTTCAGCCGGATAATCCTTAAGTATTTTTTGAAGGTCCTGTTCAGAGATATTATCCAGTTTCGCCGAGGATGCCTTTAATGAAGTTACCAGTGCATCCCCGGTTTTACCATCCATATTTCCCTCAAATGAATAAATAACTGCCGGCAGAATATAGTTGTCGACATCAGGAATTTTTTTTGCAAGCACAGACAACTGCGCATTGCTTAATTCGGCAGACGCTAATATACGTGAAGCCTGCTGCCTTACCGGCGGCTGATAACCGGGACCAAGAAATGGAAGCAGCACTTCAAATTCTTTTGCCGTAAGTAATGGATCAGAAGTAATTCTCGCAGCAAATGCCTTCAGCTTTAATTCAGGAGCAGCTTTACTGTCAAATATCACCTGTTGAAGTTGCGGATTCAATTCCTTAATTCCTCTCGATTGAATTACTCCGAATACCTGTGATTTTAACTGGTCGTCATTCTTTTTTAAAAGTTCCCTGAAAAGTGCGATCCATGAAGCCGGAATCTTTTTAACAGGCGATTTGGAAATAATATCGAATAACAAAGATTTCTTTTCCGAAGGATACTGGTCATCCGACAGTTTACCTGAAATATATTGCTGCACCTGGGGATCAGTACTGAAAGTCAGCAACAGATTTTTATCCTCATGTCCCTGCAGTAAATAATTCACTACAACATCCCCCCAATCGCGATGATGCGTAGCCACCCAAACGCCGGTTTTCTGCAGCTGATCATGATCTGAAGAAAGAAATGGAATCACACTTTCTTTTTTGATCTTATACCCATCCATCTGGTCGAGGGCAATGAGGGCTGCCTTGCGCATACTTTCAGATGAATTATTCAACGCCGCAACCAGGGGTACTGAATGTTTCAATGATATTAATGCATGAATAACGGCATGCTCAGCATAACGGTCATTCTTATCCGAAGCTGCCTGTAGCAATGCGCTTACCGCGCTGGTGTCGCCGATCTGTTCCAGCGCAATGGCCGACTGCCTGCGGACCGCAAGGTTCTTATCTGTAACAAGTTGTTTAAGTTTAACTGCAGCATTCATATCTTTTGCAAGACCCGCAACACGCGCAGCTGCTGTTTTAACAATGGCACTTGAATCATCAAAAGCACTATGCATTTCAGTTAATGCCTTTTCAGATCCTATTCTGCCTAAAATAAAAACACCACTTGCACGAAGCTTTTCATCGGCTGATGTCAATAAATTTTTCTTAACAGTTTCAATGGAACTATCACCCGCATCAACAAGTTGCTGTGTAGCGTTGTCTGCAACAAAAATCCTTTTATCTGCTACAAGTATGGTAAGTTCCGCAAGGGACATTTTCTTCAGATCAATATTTTTACCCCATGGATCATCAACACCAGGTGCATCATTTTTACGTATCCGGTAAATTCCACCCGGCACATCGAGTTTTGCTACTCTCGACAAGGGACAACCAGCAATAAACCATCCTCCTGTATTTATAACGATGATGCTTCCATCCGCATCCTGTAACACATCAGTAGGATGAACATCGGGAATTGTTGCGGTAATAAATGATTCTTCTGATGTTTTAAATGTAGCCCCGTCGGGTGTGATCGTGCTGCGCAATATTCTCCCGGTATTGAATTCTGCAGTGAAAAGGTTACCATCAAAATCTTTACCGGCTGCAGTTCCGTGGTACCTCATTAATCCTGCTGGTGCAACACGCGCCATTTTTTTCATCACCGGCATCAGTTCACCGGTAAGTTTAAGTTTATCCTGTCCAATAACTTCATGAGGTTTGGGATAAACACCTCCTTCTTCCCAATGCATCAATGCATCGCGTTCCCCGCCCTGGGGGTCAGTGAAATATGTCATGGTTCCGATTGTTTCACCACCAGGCATAAACACCAGTTCGATCGCATTATCGTAACCACCACCTATAATGGGTTCAAGGCCGCTGCCATCTGGTCTGCAACGCCAGATGCGCGCACCTTTCCCTTTTAATTTTTTCCCTTCTTTATTGGTGATCTCAAAGCCACGTCTTGCATCCGTCAGGTACATCCAACCATCCGGACCCATGAATGGCCCACCGAGTATAGCGGCATTATGGTCGAGTTTCCAACCGGTATGAACCACTTCACGCTTATCCCCTACACCATCATTATCAGTATCAGTGATGCGGAGGAAATCCGGAGAAGCTGTAACATATAAACTTCCTTTATAAAACAGACCACCCTTGGGAATAGTGAGAGAGTCGGCAAATATTGTGCTTTTATCGAAGATGCCATCGTTATTTAAATCCTGCAGCAACCGAACGTGATACGATGGTTTTTTAAGCATCTCGTCAGTAGTCGGTGAACTGCCGTCAGATTCAAAAACAAATAATCTTCCTGTTCCGTCGAACGATGCAAACATTGGGAATGAGATCAGCCTCGGATCAGCGATCTTTTCAATAGTGTATCCTTCCGGTACTTTAAGTCCATCGAGTTGGGTAGTTCCGGGTACTATTTTTTTATCCGGACCATTTGTACACGCGGATAAAATAAACAGCGGGAAAATAAAATAGCAAACACTCAAAAAAAATGAAGAAATGGTTTTTTTATCCGGCGGATTCATAGATCAATATTCGGTTATAATTTCCATAAACTGTCATCCCGAGCAACGCGAGGGATCTCACGATCGATTTAAGTCTTCTTGCTATTCATACGTGAGATCCCTCACCCGCTTCGCGGGATTCGGGATGACAACGAAAAAAACCCCTTCGCGGGATTCGGGATGACAACGAAATCATTGGGGGTAGATCGTTTCATGCCTTTCGAGCATCTTTATATACTCCCCGATCTTTTTTATCCTGGTTTCCTCCCGTTTTACCTGGTGCAGACGGTATAAAATCGAATAACGGTTCTGCGAGCTCAGTTTTGCAAAAAATGCTTTCGCCTTTTTATTTTTATCCAACGCCTTTTGCAATAAGGCAGGCACTTCAATGTTCGCCTGCGACTGATAAGCTTTATCCCATTGCCCGTTCTTCTTCGCCTCTTCAATTGCAGCCAAACCAGCATCTTGCATTCTTCCATCACTGATCAGCTTTTCAACCTTTTTTATATTGATCGCCGACCAGATACTTTTTGAACGCCGTGGTGTGAATTTCTGTAAGAAATAGTTTTCATCGAAGCCACGTCGCGTTCCATCGATCCAGCCATAACAAAGCGCTACATCCAATGCCTCCGCATATGTCACAGTTGGTTTCTCTGCATTCTTTTTAGCCAGCATTAGCCAAACAC
>Ga0207701_10002037_pt1 | contig 20938 bp, 17 predicted proteins | sample KBSSwiSSwithPhiX_FD_184294 | JGI IMG/M metagenome (GOLD analysis project Ga0207701, IMG submission 184294) | Switchgrass rhizosphere bulk soil microbial communities from Kellogg Biological Station, Michigan, USA, with PhiX - S5 (SPAdes) (version 2) | ecosystem: Environmental > Terrestrial >... | reverse complement strand
TATGAGGCGATGAAGCGGATCGAAGCCTTCGGCCTTCCCGTGACGGATCTGCTCGTTCATTGCCGCAGCGTCGAGCAAATGCTCGCCCATTATCGCGCGATCGAGAAGGCGCGGGCTGATTTGCCGTTCGACATCGACGGGGTCGTCTACAAGGTCGACCGGCTCGACTGGCAGGAACGGCTCGGCCAGGTGGCGCGGGCGCCGCGCTGGGGGCTTGCGCACAAATTCCCTGCCGAGAAGGCCGAGACCACGCTCGAGGCGATTGACATCCAGGTGGGCCGGACCGGCAAGCTGACGCCTGTCGGGCGCCTCAAGCCGATCGGGGTTGGCGGCGTCATCGTCGCCAACGTGACGCTTCACAACCGTGACGAGATCGAGCGTCTCGGCTTGCGCATCGGCGACCGGGTTAGAATCCAGCGAGCCGGCGACGTGATTCCCCAGGTGGTCGAGAACCTCAGCCGCGACGAACCGCGCGCGGCCTATGTCTTTCCAGACCATTGCCCGGAATGCGGAAGCGAGGCGGTTGCCGAGGAAGGCGAAGTCGATGTCCGCTGCACTGGCGGACTCATCTGTCCCGCGCAGCGCTTCGAGCGGCTCCGCCATTTCGTGTCGCGCGGCGCACTCGACATCGAAGGCCTGGGCGAGAAGAGCATCGCGGAGTTCATCGAGCTCGGCTGGCTGCAATCCCCGGCGGACATCTTCCGCCTTCGCACCCATCGCGACGAGCTGCTCGGCCGCGAGGGCTGGAAGGAGAAGTCGGTCGACAACCTCCTCGCAGCCATCGCAGCGAAGCGCGAGCCGGACGGGCCGCGCTTCCTATTCGGCCTGGGCATCCGCCACGTAGGGATTGTCACCGCCAAGGACCTTCTGAAATGCTTCGGCACGATCGAGGAGCTTCGGCGCGTGGCCTTGTCGGACGGTGGCGAAGAGGAGCTGTCCTCCGTCCAGGGCGTCGGCCCCGTCGTCGCGGAGGCGCTGGTCGATTTCTTCCACGAAGCCCACAATCAGCAGGCGCTTGATGATCTGCTGTCCGAGGTTTCGCCGCAGCCGTTCGTCAGCGATGCAAAGCAAACTGAATGGAGCGGGAAGACCATTGTCTTTACCGGCAGCCTTCAGACCATGAGCCGCGACGAGGCCAAGGCCCAGGCGGAGCGGCTGGGCGCCCGCGCTGCCGGCTCGGTGAGCGCCAAGACCGACCTCGTCGTTGCCGGGCCTGGAGCAGGCTCGAAGCTCAAGAAGGCCGAAGAGCTCGGCATCCGGGTGATTGGCGAAGCGGACTGGGCAAAGATCGTGGCGGACGCCTAACGCCGGTCCCACTCACGCCAGAGCCACACGATCACGAACACGGTCAGCGCCGCAGCGACGTCCGCGACCCAGTCATAAGGGTCGCTGTCGCGGTGAAGCGCCGGGATTGCCTGCACCATCTCGATGAGCGCGCCGAAGCCCGCGAGCGCGAGGAGCTGCTCACGCTTGCGTATATTGGGATAGGCCCACCGCCCCAGTCCGGCGAGCACCAGGAAGGCGACGATATGCTGGACCTTGTCGGACGGCCGGCCGGGAAGCTCGGGCGGGTGCGGAATCACTGCCATCACAAATGCAAAGGCCGTGGCCGCCCAGAACAGGAGGCGCGGCAATAGACTTTCGCTCCGGACGGCGGCGTTCGGCACGACCGGCGGCTATTGCGCCGGCGATGTACGGCGGATGAAGTCGGCGACCTTGTCGTGAAGCTCGATCAGAGTCGGCGGGTGAACGTACACCATGTGCCCGGACTGGTAGTAATGATACTCGATGTTGCCGCGCAGGTTTTCCGGTATCGGCAGGTGGCGGAGCTCCATCACGCCCTCGAAATAGGGCGTCGAAATGTCGTAATAGCCACCGTTGACCATCACCTTCATCGTCGGATTCTGCTTCATCGCGACGGCGAGATCGGGAAGCACATTGGGGAGCATAATCAGCGGTTTGTCGGCTCCCGGCGGCTGGTGCTTGTAGTCCCACTTCGAATAGATCGGGATGCCCGACTTGAACTTGATGTCCGGACGCCAGTTCAGCCGGTCTCGAACGTAGCTTTGATAGGCAGCGACATAGGCTGCACCGATCGCCGAACCCTGCGGGTCGTAGGTCGCGACCTTGCTTAGGGGATCGAGAGTCGCGCCGACGAACCGCGTGTCGAGGGTGCCTGTCGTCAGGCCCTGCTTGCCCAGCAATTCCTTCTGGAACGCGCCATATTCGATGCGCAGGTTGGTCTTGAGGAGATAGTCGACCGAGAGGCCCGTGTAGGCCGCGAGCTGCTGGGCGATCCGTTGCCGCTCCGTATCCGGAAGCTCATTTCCCTTGATCAGCGCCTGCGCATAATCGGTCGTTGCGAATTGCTCGACCTGGTTCAGGAAAGTCCTGAGATCGGAGGGCTTGTTCGCCACCTTGTCGAAATACCAGGCCGTCGCCGCATAGGTGGGAAGAGCGACGATATAGGGCATGTCGATTCCCGGGTTGAGCTGCGGATCGTCGGGCATCACGTCCCAGTTCAGAATGTCTGAGAGCAACACGACACCGTTGAGATCGATGTCCGCATTCTGGAGCGAGTAGGCGAGCCCCGCGCCGCGCATCGTCCCGTAGCTCTCCCCGAACACATATTTGGGCGAGTTCCAGCGGCCATACTTTGTCAGGAACTGGCTGATGAAGTCGGTGAAGGCATGGATGTCCTGGTCGACCCCGTAGAACGCCTTTTCCTTGTCCTTGCCGGCGATGCGGCTGAAGCCGGTCCCCGGCGCGTCGATGAAGACCAGGTCGGAGGCATCGAGAAGGCTCTCGTCATTGTTGACCGTTGGATAGGGCGCCGGGGGGCTGTGGATTCGATCGGGCGTCGCGACGCGCACAGGGCCGAAGGCGCCCATGTGCAGCCAGATGCTCGACGAGCCCGGACCGCCGTTGAACAGGAAGGTGATCGGCCGCCCGGATGCGGGCGCGCCCTGCTTGAAATAAGCGACGTAATACATGGAGGCCTCGGGCTTCGGACCCTCGTCCGCATCCTCTTTCTTGCTCGCCTTGGCCTCGATCGCGTCGGTATCTTCCCACTCCTTGGCGTGGACGACGAGCGTTCCGGCCACGGCGTCATACGCAATTGGCTGGCCGTGAACGGTGACGTTTCCAGCTGAGCGCACCTCACTCGGCTTGAAGTATTCTTGCGGTTTGTCGGAAGCGGGCTTGGGCTTCGTGACTTTCGCCGGAGTTTTCGGCGGTGCGGCGGGCGCGGCGCTGGTTGCGATCAAGGCGGCGGCGAGCAGTGCGGGAAGTTTCATCGACGGTGAATTGCAGGGCGCCAGCGCGGTGGCAAGCCTAGGACCGAAGAACCAGCACGGGCCACTCACCAGTGCCCCGGCTTGAAATATGCATGCCCTGCTTCTCGTAGGCTGCGATCACGCTGTCGGCCTGGTTGTCGAGAATTCCAGCGAGCACGACCGTTCCGCCAGGCCCCAGCGCCTTGGCGAAATCGGCAGCGAGCTCCACCAGCGGCCCGGCAAGGATGTTGGCGACGATGAGGTCGAATGGCGAGCGCGCCGCTAGCAGAGGCGAATCCATCCCGTCGGCCGCAGCGAGGAGGAGCTCGCCCGCGCCATGACCAAGCGGCACTCCATTGATCGCGGCATTATCGCGCGCGACATCCACCGCGATCGCGTCGATGTCCGTGGCGATGCACTTCGCTTGCGGCCAAAGGGCGAGCGCGGCGAAAGCCAGCAGCCCTGTTCCGGTGCCGATATCGGCGACATTGCCAAAGCTGCATCCACCTTGCTCGAGCCTGTCGAGTGCTTCGAGGCAGCCGCTGGTCGTCGCATGCTGACCCGTGCCGAACGCCAGACTCGCGTCGATCTCGAACGGGATCGTGCCCGGCGGACGAACACGATGCATTGGCGTGTGCACGAAGAAACGGCCGGCGCGGATCGGTTGCAGCCCGGCCTGGCTCATCGTGACCCAGTCCGTTTCGCCTAGCTCCTCGACGTGAGGCTCGCCGGAGCCGAGGCGCTTCAATGTGGCGAGGTCTGAATCGCCGGGTGTCCGCTCGAAATAGGCATGGAGAAGCCAATCGTCGGGCTTCGATTCGTCCGGCTCTTCGGTCACAAGAACGGGGGGCAATTCGCCCGGGAAAAGTTCGTCGGGGTCGGGCAGCGATTCCGCCTGCGCCTTGGTGCACCGGACGGTCGCCCGCCAGCTCACTTCGATCGCTCTTTGGCGAGCCGTTCGTCGAGCTGTTTGCTCAGTCGCGCGGCATAGGCGCGGCAAGCGTTCGGAGCCTCCATCGACTTGTTCGCAAACCGCTCGAACATTCCGCTCGCGGACGGGTGAGGCGTCAGCAGGATGTCGCAGTCGAGCGCGGCGATCCGATCGATGCTGCGCCGATAGGCGGCAAGATAGGCAGGATGGTCGCTGAAGCGATAGTCGTCGCGGCTGACGGGCGACAGGCTGTCGGCATACACGACGCTTCGGCATACGCCGCCGTCGCAGCTTACCCAGTGCCAGCTCATCGCTCCGGGTGTGTGACCGGGCGTCGCAACGCCGGTGAGCCAGAGATTCCCTAGCCGTACGATCTGGCCGTCGCCGATGATGCTGCCGACCTGAATAGTCGGAAAGGGCTTGCTGAGCCCGGCCTGAGGGTCGTCTGGTGTGGCGGTTCCCGTCGCGAAAGCCCTCGCCGCTGCGGGCGAGGCATAGAGTTGCGCGCCAGTCAGCCGCTGGAGCCGGGCCATTCCTCCGACATGGTCGAGATGCTCGTGACTGTGCAGGAGGATGCGGACGCTGCCGAGGCGGAAACCAAGGTCGCGAATATTGTCGGCGACGAGCGCGGCACCCTGGTCAGTGCCGGAGTCGATCAGAATCGACCCGTCCGTCCCGGCGATGAGGATGGCCGATATGCCGCAAGTGCCGACGTAAAAGGTGTTGGCGAAAATCTCGGCCGGTGGCGCGGGATCGTCCCAGCCATCGCGATCCCTGCAGGCCGCGGCAAGGTAGGGACCAGCAGTCTCGATGGGTGCAATCTGCCGCTGGACCTGCGGCGGAGGCTTCTGCAGCGGGATCGTGATGAGCTGGACCGCCGCAAGAGCTAGGCTAGCGAACATAACTCGCGCCGTTGACGTCGATGTTGCTGCCGGTCGCTGATGCTGGCGCCTCGGTCGCGAGCCAGCGGATCGTCTCGGCGATCTCGTCGGTCGTCGCGACCCGGCCCAGCGGGATGTCGGCGACGATCGCCGCCCCGCCGCGCCCGGCGAGATACTCCTCGGTCATTTCGGAAACAGTGAATCCCGGTGAGACTGCGAAGGCGAGAATGCCTTGCCCGGCGTATCCGCGTGCGATCGTCTTGGTCATCGCGATCATCGCGCCCTTCGATGCCGCATAATGCCAGTGCTGCGGGCTGTCGCCGCGCGAGCCGGCGCGGCTTGCGACGTTGATGATGCGTCCGCCTTCGCCGCGCTCACGGAAGTGCTGCACTGCAAGCCGCGCAAGGTCAGCGGACGCCTGCAGATTTATTCCCATCGTACGGTCCCACGCGGCGCGCCAGTCCGCGTCGGATGCGTCGTCTCCGACGCCCTCATAGATGCCGGCATTGTTCACCAGCACGTCGATGCGCCCGCCAAGCCGGTCGAGCGCCGCGTTCCAGATCTGCCGCGGAGCAGCCGGATCGGTCAGGTCGCCAGCTAGCAGGTCCTCGCTTCCGCGGCTCGAATGGCCGGCCACGTTGTGGCCTCGGGATTTCAGCAGTTCATAGGTTGCCGCACCAATACCGCGGCTCGCTCCGGTGACGAGGATGTTCATGCGCCGCGACTAGCGCGGCGCTCGCAAATTGTCAGGCGGCAATTCCCGCGACGAACTCCTTGGTCGTCGACTTGAAGTCGGCAATCTGCTCGGAGAAGCGGCCGAAGCCCTGTTCGACCTCGTCGATATCCTTGGCGACATTTTCCGTGTCGCTGCGGATTGCTGCGATCGTCGAGCTCATCGAGTCCGCGGCAAGCGCGGTTTCGTCGACGGCGGCGGTGATCATGGTCACCGTCTGCGCCTGGAGTTCCATCGCCTGGCGGATGCGGTCGGCGGAGGTCTGCACCTCCTCGACGGTCGACTGGATCGAACCGTTGGCCTCAACGGTCTGCTTGGTCGCCTGCTGTATGGCAGTAATCTTGGCGGTAATGTCGTCGGTCGCTCGAGCCGTCTGTGAAGCGAGGCTCTTCACCTCCTGCGCCACGACCGCGAAGCCACGGCCAGCATCGCCAGCGCGAGCCGCTTCGATGGTGGCGTTGAGCGCGAGGAGATTGGTCTGACCGGCGATGTCGCGGATCAGGCTCAGGATCGATTCGATTGCTTCCACATGTGCGGAAAGTGCCTGGCTGACCTTCACGGCCTGCTCGGCCTGGCCGCCCGCGCGGGTCGCGACATCGGCTGCGACCTCGACTTCGGAGCGGGCATCCTCAATGGCGCGGATGAGTCCAGCGGCCGTCTGAGCGGCTTCGCGCATCGCGACCGCCGACTGTTCAGCCGCGGCAGCGACTTCGCTCGTCTTGCCGAGCATTCCGCGAGCCGAAGCGGCGGTAGCGCGGGTTCGGTCGGTCAGGTTCTTGGACTGTTCGGTGCTTCCGCGGACGAGATCTGCAACGCGCTTTTCGAAGTCCTCGCTCTGTTTGCCGCGCGTGTCCCCCGCGTCGATCGCCTCGAGAAGCGCGACCTGCGCCAGAATGATGTCGGTCTCGAACTGGCCGATACGAAGCACTGCGGCGATTGCCCTTTGGAGCTTCTCCACGTCGTTCGAATAACGTTCGACCAGGCGGGCAATGATGCGGTCTGCGATGGCTGCACGCTGGCTGATGTAGGTTGGAACCGACATCTTCTGCGAGAAAAGCTCGCGGCCATATTCAGCGACATTCTGGACCCAGGCGGCATCGACCTTGCCGACGTAGTTCTGTGCGAAGCGCTCGGCGCGCTCGGCGCCGAATTCCGCAACGACTTCTTCCGCGAAAATATCGAGCGCGACGTCCTTGAGATACTGGATGTCCTGCTCGAGCAAGCCGTTCGGATTGTAGGCCGCAAGGCGCGCGCTCACCTGCTCGTCAGTCAGCCGCTGCAGGTGTGCAGTGTCGCTCTTCATCGCATTTCGCTCCGTCGTTCGGTCTCACCGGGCAAAGAAGGCGCCCCTGTTGCGGTCGCTCATGCGCCAGCAATGGTTAAGAGCGGGTTAGGAGGGCGGCACCTTGCGTGGGTGGTGGAGCGGTCTTAAGCGGGCTGCGGCGGAGCAAACCCCGCCTCCGAAACTTGCTTGGGAGAAGCGCCGCAATGGCAGCCGTCCGGGACAGACCGATTTCGCCTCACCTGACGATCTGGCGATGGGGGCCGGGCATGGCGGTGTCCATCCTGCACAGGATCACCGGCGCGGGCCTCACGATTGTCGGCCTCGCGGTGCTGACCTGGTGGCTGATCGCCGCGTCGGGCGGGTCCGAGGGCTATGATACCTTCGCCGGTCATGCTTCGACCTGGTACGGTCGGGTCATCCTTATCGGCCTCAGCTGGGCGTTCTTTCAGCATCTCTTTTCCGGAATGCGGCATCTGCTGATGGACACTGGAATGGGTTTTGAGCTTCGCGGCAATAAGGCGGGAGCGGTGGCGACTGTCATCGGCTCGCTCCTCGCGACCGCGCTCCTCTGGGCCTATTGGCTGGGAGCGTTCAAATGAGCCTTGGCGACAGCGCAACCGATATCGGCAAGGTCCGCGGTCTGGGGTCGGCTCGCGCCGGAGGGGTCGACTGGCTCTCGGAGCGCGTGTCCAGCGTGGCGCTGCTCCTTCTCGGCGCGTGGCTGCTGGCGTCGCTTCTCTTGCTTCCCACGCTCGACCAGCGGACGGTGCTCGAGTGGCTGCACGCACCGAGCGGCGCAATTCCGATGACCTTGTTCGTGATCACGTCCTTCTGGCACGGCCTCGATGGGCTCAAGGTCGTGGTCGACGATTATGTCGAAGGCGAAGTCAACCGCTGGTTCCTCAACACGCTTTTCCTTTTCCTCGCCGTGGCCGGCCTCTCGATGGCGCTCTTCGCGCTTGGAAGGATCGCATTTGGAGCGGCCGCGTGACGAGCGCCTATCAGATTATCGACCACACCTACGACGTCGTAGTCGTCGGCGCCGGGGGTTCCGGACTGCGCACCACGATGGGTGCGGCACAGAGCGGCCTAAAAACGGCGTGCATCACCAAGGTCTTTCCGACGAGAAGCCATACCGTGGCCGCACAGGGCGGGATCGCCGCTTCGCTCGGGAACATGGGTCCGGACCACTGGACCTGGCACATGTACGATACCGTCAAGGGCTCCGACTGGCTCGGCGACCAAGACGCGATCGAATATCTTACCCGCGAAGCCCCGGCAGCGGTGATCGAGCTCGAGCATATGGGCATGCCGTTCAGCCGGACTCCGGAAGGCAAGATCTACCAGCGCGCGTTCGGCGGAATGACGCAGAACATGGGTGAGGGCCCTGCCGCGCAGCGGACCGCGGCAGCTGCCGATCGCACCGGCCACGCAATGCTCCATACGCTCTACCAGCAGAGCCTGAAGTATGACGCGGACTTCTTCATCGAATATTTCGCCATCGACCTGATCATGGAGAACGGCGTCTGCCGTGGCGTGATCGCGCTTTCGATGGACGACGGCTCCATCCACCGCTTCCGTGCGCAGGCAGTCGTGCTTGCGACCGGCGGCTACGGCCGCATCTATTTCACCGCCACTTCCGCACACACCTGCACCGGCGATGGAAATGCGATGGTCCTCCGCGCCGGCTTGCCTCTGCAGGACATGGAATTCGTCCAGTTCCACCCTACTGGTATCTATGGGGTGGGCGTATTGATCACCGAGGGCGCGCGCGGCGAGGGCGGCTACCTTACGAACTCGGAAGGCGAGCGCTTCATGGAGCGCTACGCGCCAAGCGCGAAAGATCTTGCCAGTCGCGATGTCGTCTCACGCTCAATGGCGATGGAGATCCGCGAAGGCCGAGGCGTCGGGGAGCACAAGGACCACATCTTCCTTCATCTCGACCATCTCGACCCGAAGATTCTGGCAGAACGGCTGCCGGGGATCACCGAGTCCGCCAAGACCTTCGCCGGCGTCGACCTTACACGACAGCCGATTCCGGTGGCTCCGACCGTCCATTATTCTATGGGCGGAATCCCGACCAATTATCACGGTGAGGTCGTGACCATTCGCGACGGCAATCCGGACTCGGTCGTGCCAGGCCTGTTCGCGGTCGGCGAGGCCGCCTGCGTGTCGGTTCACGGCGCCAATCGCCTCGGCTCCAACAGCCTCATCGACCTCGTCGTGTTCGGACGCGCTGCCGGCCTGCGGCTCGCCGAAGTCTGCAAGCGGGATGTCCTGCAGGAACCGCTGGCCGAGGACAGCGCGGATCTGGCACTCAATCGCCTCGATCATTTCCGCTACGCGGATGGCCGCAGCCCGACCGCCGAGATCAGGCTCGACATGCAGCGGACTATGCAGGCCGACGCGGCCGTCTTCCGCACCGAGCGCACGCTCGCCGAAGGCGTTACCAAGATCGACAAGGTCTATGGCCGGATGACCGACATCTCGGTCACCGACCGAAGCCTGATCTGGAACACTGACCTCGTCGAGACGCTCGAGCTCGACAACCTCATCTCGCAAGCTGTGGTTACCATGCATTGCGCCGAGAACCGGAAGGAAAGCCGCGGCGCGCACATGCACGAGGATTATCCCAAGCGCGACGACAAGAACTGGATGAAGCACACCGTCGCCTGGTTCGACGGTTGGGGCGGCAACGGCGGCGCGGTGAGGATCGACTATCGCCCGGTGCACGACTTCACGCTCACCGACGACGTCGAGTACATCAAGCCCAAGGCGCGGGTGTACTAGCCACGCCGCTTTTTCAGGAATTGCTCACATCTCGCTCATGGCGCTCAGCCCTAGCGCGTGCATAGTCGCCGAAATCAACGGATGGAGAGCGAGCCGTGCCACTGACAGACGGACGTCGAAGCCCCGGTTTCAAGCTCTTTCTTGCCATCGTCGTCGGTCTGGTCCTGACGATCCCGCTCTTCTCGGTGTGGCTGCTGGTCTACGACCGCCAGACCCAGTTCGAGGAAGCCAGCTCTTCGATCACGGCCGGCTGGGGCGGCCCGCAGGCGATGAGCGGCCCGATCCTCGTCATTCCCTACCGCGCAACGGCGACCGAGACCGTCGTCCAGAATGGCCAGAGCGTCACGCGCAGTAATGAGGTGATGCGCGAGCTGACGCTGGCGCCCGAGGCGGTCGAGATGTCGACGACAGTGACTCCTGAAGTGCGGAAACGTTCGATCTACGAGGCAGTCGTCTACGGCGCGAAGGTTTCCGGAAAGGCCCGCTTTGCCTTCCCGCAAGATCTCGCCCGCACCGGAGTTGACCCGGCAAAGATGGCCCTTGGGCGGGCGGAGCTTCGCTTCGGGCTGAGCGACCCGCGCGGGCTCGGATCCAACCCGAGCGTGTCCGCGGGTGGCCAGCCGCTTCGGCTGCAGCCGGGCGGTGGAAGCAGCGGCGGCCGTGGCTTCTTCGCCTGGATCGACGCTGGCCCGCTTCAGGCAGCGCCGATCGATGTCGACTTTGCTTATGATTTCCGCGGCAATGCGTCGCTGACGCTTGCGCCGAATGCGGGGGACACGCGTTGGTCCGTGCGCTCCTCCTGGCCCAGCCCGAGCTTCGCCGGCGACTTCCTGCCAACTGGCCGAAATGTCAGCGACAAGGGGTTCGACGCCAACTATCGGATCGGCAATCTTGCGCTCGGGAGGTCGCTCGTCAGCACCGGCGAGCCGGGCGCCGCGCAGCCTGTCGAGCAGATCGGCCCGCCGTGGCGGACCCCAGGAACGTCGACGGCGGTCGACGTGACCAGCGCGGCAGGGCCCGTGCAGACGGCTGCGATCAGCCTCATCCAGCCGGTCGACCTCTATTCGCAGGTCAACCGTGCGACGAAGTATGGATTCCTCTTCATCGGCTTCACCTTCCTGGCGCTCCTCATGTTCGATGTCATTGGCGGAGTCCGCGTCTCGCCGGTCGAATATCTGCTGATGGGAGCGGCGCTGATCCTCTTCTTCGTACTCCTGCTGGCCTTTGCCGAAGTGATCGGATTCACGCCTGCCTATATCGTGGCATCGGCCGCGATCGCGGGACTGAACACCGCCTATTCCGCGGCGATCCTTGGAAGCTGGAGGCGAGCCTGGTTCATAGGCGGCCTGCTCATCGGTCTCTACGCCGTGCTTTACATCCTGCTCAGCCTCGAAGCTTACTCGCTCCTTATCGGCTCGCTGTTGCTTTTCGCAGCACTCGCAGGCGTGATGTACGCCACGAGGCGGATCGACTGGAGCGCTCCGAGAGGCGAAGTCGTGGACTGATCGGCTGAGGTCTTGGGGTTGCAATGCGTGTCGGCTAGAGGCTTCGGCTGATGGCCGACAGCACCCCGCCCAAGCGTATTTTCCCGAGCTCCAAGACCGAAGCGCACGCCGCGAAACATGTCCCGTCGAGCCCGCAGACCGAAAGCGAGGCCTATAAGCTAGCTTTTCAGGACATGGACTTCCTGCTGCGCGAGGATTTGCGGCCGGTCCGTTTCCAACTGGAGCTTTTGAAGCCGGAGCTGTTCCTCCAGGAAGCCAAGATCGGCTCTACCTTCGTCTTTTACGGCTCGGCGAGAATCCCGCATCCTGATCGCGCCGACGACTTGCTCGCCGCCGCCACGAACGACGAACAGCGCCGCGTCGCGGAACGGCTAAAGCTGAAATCGCCCTATGTGGAAGTCGCACGCGACCTGGCCCGGCTCGCTAGCCGCTGCGATTGCGACGAGGACGGAATGCGCCATTTCGTCGTCTGCTCGGGCGGCGGCCCGTCGATCATGGAGGGCGCCAATCGGGGCGCTGCGGACGAGGGCAAGGATAGCATCGGGCTGAACATCGTGCTCCCGCACGAGCAGCTTCCGAACACCTACGTCACTCCTGAGCTAAGCTTCCAGTTTCACTATTTCGCCCTGCGCAAGATGCATTTCCTGCTTCGCGCGCGGGCAGTTGCCGTCTTCCCGGGCGGGTTCGGGACGTTCGACGAATTCTTCGAGCTGCTGACCCTCATCCAGACCGGCAAGGTTCGGCCGCTGCCGATCCTGCTGTTCGGCCGAGAGTTCTGGAACAAGGTGGTGAATTTCGAAGCCCTGGCAGAGGAGGGCGTGATCGCGCCACACGACCTTGATCTGTTCCGCTGGTGCGAAACGGCTCAAGAAGCCTGGGATTATGTGATGGGTTTCTACGAAGCGCATCCGGAGCCGCCGCGAGTACAGACGGCCCCGCCCGAATAATCCTAGTTCTGGGGCGCTGCCTCGCCGTTGCCCTTCGGGTCGGCGGCGGTGTTGTTCAGCACCGGCTCCTTCGTCGACTTCTGACCCGGGATGTCGCCCGGCGCCGCCGCGGCAGGCTGTCCTTCGGCGCCGCCCGCGGTCGGGCTTCCGGCGGGAGCGGCCGGTGGCGCAGGCGCTGCGGGCATCGGCAGCGGGCTGTTGCTGTGCTGGTTGAGGAAGGCGATGACGTTCGCCCGGTCCTCAGGCTTGCTGAGGCCGGCAAAGGTCATCTTCGTTCCCGGAGCAAACGCCTTCGGGCTCGTCAGCCACTTGCTGAGGTTGTCCCAGTTCCACGTGCCGCCGACCTTTGCCAGCGCATCGGAAAAAGCGAATCCGCGGCCCTGTCCAATCGGCTCGCCAAGCACGCCCCACAGGTTCGGTCCAAGCTGGTTGGCACCGCCATTGTCGGCATTGTGGCAGGCGGCACACTTCTTGAAGACCTGCTCGCCCTTGGCCGGGTCGGCGCTCGCGAGATAGACCTCGATCGGCTGTTCGGCCACTGCGGCGCCTTCGCCTTCTTCCTGCACGCCCTCGATCGGGTAACCCATCTTCTCCGGCCGCTCGGAATGGAACGCCTCGCCCGCCACGATCGACGATCCCAGAGCGATGATTCCGGCGAACAGCACCCAGCCAGCGATGGTGTTAAAACGGTCGTCCATTGAGTCCCCTGCGGCGGAAGCCGAAAGAAAGAGATGCGGCCCTTTACGAAGCCCATCCCGCTTCTTCAAGCCGCCAGCCAGCGCTCCAGCAAAGTTCGGGCGATCGTGTGCGGCGGCGGGGCCTGGAACGGCGCCTTTTCATCGCCGGAAACCGCTGCCGCGACCTCTTGCCGGGTGAACCATCGCGCGTCCTCCAGCTCGTTACGGTGGACGGTTAGCGCATCGCTCGCAGAGCTGGCGGTGCACCCGATCATCAGCGATGAAGGGAAGGGCCAGGGCTGGCTTGCCTGGTAAGTCACATCCGTCACTTCGATTCCCGCCTCTTCCTGAAGCTCCCGGGCCACCGCGTCCTCGATCGTCTCACCCACCTCGACGAAGCCGGCGAGCGCCGAATAGCGGTCGGGCGGATAATGATATTGGCGGCCAAGCAGCAGCTTTCCATCACACTCGGCGAGCATGATCACGACCGGATCGACGCGCGGATAATGTTCGGCGTCGCATTTGGGGCAGCGTCGGGACCATCCGCCGCGAACGATGTCGCTCAGATGGCCGCAATTGGCGCAGAAGCGGTGCCGTGAATGCCACCGCGCGAGACTTAAGGCTGCGGCGAACGTCGGCGCGTCCGCCGGGGAAACCGAGCCGGCAAGCATGTAAACGGCTGGTCCGGACGCGATCTCTTCCTGGAGTGTGCAAAAACAGGGCGACGCGCCGGCCAATCCCAGGAACAGGTCAGGCTGCTTTACGTGCGTCCATTGCAGCGTGCCGTCGGCGCCGATCGCCGGAAGCCCGTCCTTCCAGGCCAGCTCCTTTGCGTTCGGATCGCGGGCAAGGTCTTCCAGTCGACTGGGGTTGGCGCGGGCGGCATCCGCGCGATCCAATCCCGGCCCGGAAAAGAAGGGGTCAGGCCGCAATCTTCACTCTTGCGGAAAGGACGGCGTCCACGCCGCGCCGATAGAGCGTCGGCAGTCCGGCATCGGTCAAGGAAGCGATAGGCTGCCACCATCCGTCCTCTGGTACATCCGCCGAAGCAACGATGCTGAGCTCGAGCGCGAAATGGGTGAAGACGTGGCGCACCCTGGCGAGAGCCTCGGCTGCCTCGACTTTCTCGCTGCTCCACTCGGGCCCGGGAAGCGCGGCCATTCCGCCGAGCAGACCGCGGCTCGGCCTCCACACGAGCCACACCGAACGATCGCGCTCGATCCAGTAAGCGATCCCGTAGCGGACCGGCTTGGCCTGTTTTGGTCTTGCTGCCGGGAATCGCTCGGGCCTGCCGCTAGCGCAGGCTTTGCAACACTCCGCCAGCGGGCACTTCCCGCACTTCGGATCGCGCGGGCGGCAGATCGTTGCTCCAAGGTCCATCATCGCCTGCGCAAAATCGCCCGCGCCATCGGCGGGCGTCATTGCACCCACCGCCGCATGGAGATCCGCCTTGCTCGGAAACTCCAGCCCCTGGAGCCGCGCGGCAATGCGCTCGACGTTTGCGTCGATCACAACCGCGCGTCGGCCAAAAGCAATGGCTGCTATCGCTGCGGCGGTGTACTCGCCGATCCCGGGAAGCTTGCGAAGCTCGGCTTCCGTGTCGGGAAAGCCGCCGCGCCTCGACACCTCGCGAGCGCAGGCGATCAAATTTCGTGCCCGCGCATAATAGCCAAGGCCGGCCCATTCGCTGAGGACGTCGTGGTCGGGCGCTGCGGCGAGGGCTTCGACGGTCGGCCAGCGCGCGATAAATCGCTCGAATCGGGGCCTGACGGCGGCCACCGTCGTCTGCTGAAGCATCACTTCGCTAAGCCAAACCCGATAAGGGTCGGGCGCCGGGAAACCGGAGGGCGAGCGCCATGGGAGCGTGCGGCAGTTATCCACATAATGTTGAAGCAGCCGCCCGGCGACATTGGCACGCATGCATCGCCTATGGCATGCTCTCGCTCAATGGCGAAGACACGGGTGGGAAAAAGCCGCGAGAGCGATGCGCCGCGCCACGGCCGCGCTCGGGCAGCCGGCGAGCTGATCGGAGACGCCGGCGGACTCGCGTTCCGCCGATTCGGTTTCGTGCAATCGTCGGTGGTCAGCCGCTGGGTGGAGATCGTCGGCGAACGCTATGCCAAGGTCTCTTCACCGGAATCTGTCCGCTTTCCGGCCGGCAAGAAATTCGGGGGCACGCTCAACATCGTCGTGCAGGGCGCACATGCACCGCTTATGCAGCATCTCGCGCCGGTGATCGTTGAGCGGGTGAACCGCTTCTTCGGCTATTCCGCGGTTGCAAAGCTTTCGTTCAGGCAGGGCAGTCCAATCGCCCGCGAACATGTGCGAAAACGGCCGCAACTCCGGCCTGTGTCGAAGGAGCTTGGAGAAGGCTTGAGGGAAATCGCCGATCCCGAGCTTCGAGCCTGCCTTGAGGCACTTGCGGGTCAGATCGAGGCAAGCGATGGCCCGCCCGATCTCGACTCGGCACAATCGACGCCGATTCCAACCACTGGAGTTACACCCTAGATGAAACCCAGCAATTTCCTCCTCGCCATCGCGGCAATCCTGGCAAGCAGCGGATGCAATGCGAAAGATGGCAATAACGCGGCCGCGGGTGCGGACGAGTCCGTCGTGACAACGCCGGTCAAGGCGCCTGCCAATGGCGATTGGTCGACCGTAGTCACCCCGACGACGGCCGGCGGATTCCTGATGGGGAACCCGAAGGCGAAGGTGCAGCTCGTCGAATACGGATCGATGACCTGCCCGCACTGCGCCGCCTTCGACCAGCACGCGTTCGAGCCGCTGACGCAGCAATATGTGAAGACGGGGAAAATTGCGTACGAATTCCGCAATTACGTGCGCGACCCGTTCGATATCGCGGCCTCGCTGATCGCGCGCTGCAATGGACCGAACAGCTTCTTCCCGCTCACCGACTCGCTTTATGCGGATCAGAAGGCCTGGGTCGGGAAAGTCCAGCAGGCACCACAGGACCAGCTGGAAGCGCTGCAGAACCTTGGCCCGGACAAGCAGTTCCTCGAGATCGCAAAGGTCGCCGACCTCCAGAAGTGGGCGGCGATGCGGGGTGTCCCGACGGCGAAGAGCACGACGTGCCTGACCGACCAGGCTGCCGTCGACAAGCTGGTCCAGATGAACAACGACACGACCACCCAATATCCAAACTTCCAGGGCACTCCCACCTTCATCATCAACGGCAAGATGGTTGAGATTGGGCCGGTGACCGAAGAGCAGGTGTGGCCGGCGCTCGAGGCCAAGCTCAAGCAGGCGATCGGCGGATAGGGATGCGATCAGGGGGCCGGCACAGGTGAAAATCCGGCGACTGAAGCTCAGCGGATTCAAGAGCTTCGTCGAGCCGACGGAGCTGAGGATCGAGCCTGGCCTTACCGGCGTCGTCGGACCCAACGGCTGCGGCAAGTCCAACCTGCTCGAGGCCATCCGCTGGGTGATGGGCGAGGGCAGTCCCAAGTCCCTTCGCGGCGACGGCATGGAGGACGTGATCTTTGCCGGCACCGCCACGCGGCCTGCGCGGGAGTTCGCGGAAGTCTCGATGCTCATCGAGCGTGGCGCGGATGAGGACGGCGCGGGCGAGGGCGAAGTCACTCGCCGGATCGAGCGCGGGGCCGGCTCCGCCTACCGGATCGACGGTCGCGACGTTCGAGCGAAGGACGTCTCGCTTCTTTTCGCGGATGCGGCCACCGGCGCCCATTCGCCGGCACTCGTCAGCCAGGGCAAGATCGCTTCGATCATCGCTGCAAAGCCGACCGAACGGCGCTTGCTGCTCGAAGAGGCCGCGGGAATCTCCGGCCTTCACGCTCGCCGGAAGGATGCGGAGCAGAAGCTTCGGGCGGCGGAGGCGAATCTGGCCCGCCTGTCGGAGCTTCTTACGGACCAGGAGCAACGGGCGACCGCCTTGCGCCGGCAGGCCCGGGCGGCTGAGCGCTATCGCCAGCTGACCGACAAGATCCGGGCGGTCGAGGCGCGCCTTGTCCATGCCCGCTGGGCGGAAGCCGATGCGGCAGCCGATCAGGCAAGCCGTGACGCAGCATCGGCGGAGCATGAGGTCGAGCGGCTTCGCGGCGAGGTCGAGACGCTGCGGACAGCGCAGGAGACAGCCGAGGCACAGCTCGGTGAACGCAGGCGCGCGACGTCGGAGGCGAGAAGCCGGGGAAGCGAGATCGCGCACCAGTTGGCGACGGCGCGGGCGCGTCGCGACACGGTCGCGCGTCGCCTTGCTGAGCTTGAGCGGCTTCAGGCAACCACCGCCGAGGACATTCGCCGCGAAGAGGCTCTGAAGGACGATGCGGGCAGGGCAATCGCCCAGCTCGAGGAAGAGTCCTCGGCGATTGAGAAGCGCCTGTCGGACGGCGAAAGCGAGGCGTCCCGGGTTGCGAGCGAGCTCGGTGAGCTCGAATCCAGGTCGCGTGATTCCGAAGCTGCGCTTGCGGACCTGCTTGCACGCCAGGCGGCGATGCGCGCCGAGCGAAGAGTGGCAGAGGCAGCGCTGGAGTCGGCTCGTGCACATGCCTCGCGCGTGGAAACGGAACGCGAGCGGCTGAAGCAGCAGCTCGACGCGATCTCCGATGGCTGTGAGGAAGCGCGTACCCGCGACGACGCAGCCGCGCGCGCCGAAGCTGCCTCGCAGTTGCGATCCACGGCGGAAGAGCGACTCACCGCTGCGGAAGAGGGACGATCAGCTGCAGCCGATACGCGCGACCAGGCGGAGAGCGATCTGGCAAAGGCACGTGCGGCACTTTCGGCCGCACGCGCCGAGCAAGAGGCGCTATCGCGCGCACTGCAGCAGGCTGGAACGTCGATTCTGGCCAGCCTTACCGTCGAGCCCGGATATGAGCAGGCGCTTGCCGCGGCTCTCGGCGAGGATGCCGACGCGGAAATCGGGTCGGACGGTGCGCGCCGCTGGCAGGGCAGCGAGGTTGCGCCTGGCGATCCGCAGCTGCCGTCCGGGCTGAAGTGCCTTGCCGACCATGTGAAGGCGCCGGCCGAGCTGGCCCGACGGCTCAGGCAGATCGGCGTCGCCGACAGCGATGGCGGCCAAGCGCTCGCCGTCGGCCAGCGGCTCGTCACTCGCGACGGACGCATGCGCCGCTGGGACGGCTTTGTCGCCGAAGGTGCGGGCGCGGCTGCGGCCGAGCGGCTCATCCGCGCGAACAGGCTCGGCGACCTGACTCGGCAATTGCCGAAGCTGGAAACGGCGGTCGGCGAGTGTGAAGCGAAGCGCAAAGGTGCGCTCGACGAGCTGGAGCGGCTCCGCAATGAGGCCGACGTCGCCCGGTCGGAAGCGCTTCGGGCCGAGCGAGACATGCGTGAAGCCGTGCGCGCAGGCGACAGCGCGTCGGCAGCAATCGAACGCGTGCAGGCGCAGCGCCACGCGCTGGAGCAGCGCACCACCGATCTGGAGCCGCTGGCCAAGGCAGCGGCGGAAGCCGTTGCGACGGCGCAGGGTGCGCTTCTGGCTTTGCCCGATCCGGCCGAGCTTGAGGCCGACGTCGAGGCCGCGCGCAACGCGGCGGGCGATGCAGGCAAAGCCGTTGCCGACAAGCGCGCCGAGGCCGCGACGCGCGCGCGGGAAACTTCGGCGGCGCGCGAACGGCACTCGACTGCAGGCCGCGAGCAGGCCGATTGGAGGCGCAGGCAGTCGGATGCCGAAGGGCGCCTGGACCAGGCTCGCGAGCGGCTGGAGCAGCTTCAAATGGAGCGTTCGGAGCTGGAAACAGAGCCGCAGGCGCTTGATGAGGCCGTTGCAGCGCTCGAGCAGGAAAGCGCTGGTAGCGAGGCGGTTATCGCGAGGGCCGCCGAAGCCGAGCGAGAGGCTGAAGCCGCTGTTTCGAAAGCGGCAGCGGCAAGCGCCGCAGTTTCCGAAGCCTCAGCTTCGGCTCGCGAGCGGCGGGCCGCGGCGCAGGCCCGGTCGGAAGCTCAGGAATCCCGTCGCGCCGAATATGCGCGGATATGCGTCGAGAAATTCGAATGTATCCCGCAGCGCCTTCCGGAAAAGATGGCGTTCAATCCGTCCGAGGTGCGCGATTCCGAAGAGGAATCCGCAACGCTAGAAAAGCTGACCGCCGACCGGGACCGGATTGGGCCCGTTAATCTCGTCGCCGAGCAGGAGCTCGCGGAGATTGAGGAAGACCGGATCCGGGGAGCTGCGGAAGCCGAAGAGCTGACGCAGGCCATTCATCGGCTTCGGGGGTCGATCGGGAGTCTGAACCGCGAGGGCCGTGTTCGCCTGCTCGAGGCGTTCGAGCGGGTGAACGACCATTTCCGCAGTCTCTTCACGACCCTGTTCGAAGGCGGGCAGGCCCATCTAGAGCTGGTCGAAAGCGATGATCCGCTGGAGGCCGGCCTGGAGATCATGGCTCAGCCGCCCGGCAAGCGGCTCCAGTCGTTGACCCTGCTTTCCGGCGGCGAGCAGGCGCTGACCGCGATCGCTCTGATCTTCGCGCTCTTCCTGACGAACCCTGCGCCGATCTGCGTTCTCGACGAGGTCGACGCTCCGCTCGACGACGCGAACGTTGAGCGCTTCTGCGACCTGCTCGACCGGATGACCGAGGAGACGCAGACCCGCTACCTGATCGTTACCCACAATGCGGTGACCATGAGCCGGATGCACCGGCTCTATGGAGTCACGATGATCGAGAAGGGGGTCAGTCGCCTCGTTTCCGTCGATCTTGGAGGCGCGGAGACGCTGCTGGCGGCCGAGTAACTCGCCTCGCACATCTGCTATTGCGAATAACTATCAATAACGATAGAGCCCCGGCATTAGTTGCCAAAGGGGAATTCAGTGTCTCGCCCGTTGCTTTCGCTTACCGCCGTGCTCGCCTGTATTGCGGTTCCCGCTCATGCCACTGACGTTGATGCGGGCACCGCAGCCGACGCCTCGACCGAAGAGGCCGCGCCGATCGTCGTTGTGGGCGAGCATGTAAAATATGGCGTGAAGTCGACGAGCACCGCGACCAAGACCAACACGGACGTCAAGGACATCCCCCAGGCGATGACCACCGTGACGAGCCAGCAAATCGAGGATCAGCAGCTTCGGTCAGTCGGCGACCTGCTGCTCTTCGTTCCAGGCGCATCCTACAATGCGGGCGAAGGGAATCGCGACACCATCGTCCTTCGTGGCAACAGCAGCACGGCCGACTTCTTCATCGATGGCGTTCGCGACGACGTTCAATATTTCCGGGACTTCTACAATGTCGACCGCGTGGAGGTCCTGAAAGGCCCCAACGCGATGATCTTCGGGCGCGGCGGCGGAGGCGGGATCGTCAATCGCGTGATGAAGCGATCCAGTCTCACCCCGTACCGCGCGTTGACGGCTTCGGCAGACAATTGGGGCGACCTACGCCTCACGGGCGACGTGGACACGCCGCTAAGCGGCAAGGTCGGCCTTCGTCTGAACGGCATGTTCGAGGATGGCAACAGCTTCCGGCATCACGTCGACCTGCAGCGGTACGCGTTCAATCCGACGCTTGCGGTGGTCAGCGGCAATACCCGGATCGACCTATCCTACGAGCATTTCCACGACCGCCGGACAGCAGACCGCGGGGTTCCAGCGGACGGCAATGAGCCCATCCGTGGGTTCACACGGACGTTCTTCGGCAATCCGGATGTCAGCTTCGCGCATGCCAATGTCGACCTCGGAACGATCGCGGTCGAGCACGACTTCGGCAACGGCCTTACGCTCCGCAACCACACTCTGGTCGGCGACTACGACAAGTTTTACCAGAATGCCTACGGGAGCGGCTTCGACGCCGACACCGGCCTCGTCACGCTTAGCGCCTACAACAATCGCAACAACCGCTCGAACGTCTTTAGCCAGACCGATCTCGTCTGGGACAACCATCTCGGCGGAATCGACCAGACCCTGCTTGCGGGCTTCGAGGTCGGCCGCGAGCGCTCGCG